>Ga0181568_10001209_pt1 | contig 23778 bp, 22 predicted proteins | sample 101ome_20_FD_133758 | JGI IMG/M metagenome (GOLD analysis project Ga0181568, IMG submission 133758) | Coastal salt marsh microbial communities from the Groves Creek Marsh, Skidaway Island, Georgia - 101404AT metaG (megahit assembly) | ecosystem: Environmental > Aquatic > Marine > Intertidal...
ACTGCCGGGCTACGGCGCCTCGATCAATTTCTGTTCCAAACCCACGCGATCGCGGACTACAAGCAAACACGCAATGACCTTGATGGTCTGGGCGGCTCCAGCACGCTTTCTCCTTGGCTGGCTACCGGGGCGCTCTCTGCGCGTACTGTTGCGCACGCCATTTTTCGGTATGAGCGAGAACATGTCGCTAATGAATCTACCTACTGGCTGTATTTTGAGTTGCTGTGGCGAGAGTTCTTTCACTGGCGCGCCGCGATCGATGGCCAATCCCTTTTTCGTCAAAGCGGTCGCGCAGGTCGACGACTGCTGACCACTTTCGAACCCCGTCACTTTGCACGCTGGTGCGCGGGCGACACCGACTATCCCCTTGTAAATGGTCTCATGAGACAACTTGTGGCCACCGGCTGGATGAGCAACCGGGGTCGCCAGATCGCCGCTTCCTGTCTCATCAATGAGCTCGGTCTCGATTGGCGATACGGTGCAGCATTTTTTGAGCAACAGCTGATTGATTATGACGTTGGCAGTAACTACGGCAACTGGCAATACATCGCCGGGGTGGGCTCTGATCCGCGAGGCGGACGGCACTTCAATTTGACCAAACAGGCCGCTCAATACGACCCGGATGACACCTTCACGCTGAAGTGGGGAGGATTCCGCCCCGCGCAACCGGCACATGTGGTCGATGGAGCTGATTGGCCCATAATGGGACCGCGCTGATGGCACAGCGGAAAAAATCTGACTTACCTACCAAGATTTGTCCGGTCTGCGAACGGCCGTTTACCTGGCGGGCGCGCTGGAAACATCAATGGGATCAGATCGTTTACTGCTCAAGGCGCTGCAGCGGGCAGCGACAGCGGAAATCGTGATTACCGCCATTCACTCCGAAGCTACAGAGACGGCAGTTGCTCCAGCATCTGATCACCCCACTGTACAACCACCTCTCGATCGCTGGACGAGCGCTTTCTCCAACCGCCCATGATCAATCCCATGCGCGGATTCTGGCTCAGCAATTCGGCATGCCGATCAATAAAGTGCCAGTACAGGCTGTTATAGGGGCAGGCTCGCTCCCCGGTGACCTGTTTGGGATCATAGGGGCAAGAGGTGCAATGGTCGCCCTGCTTCTGGATATATTTCCCGCTGGCAGCATAGGGCTTGGACGCCATAATGCCGCCATCAGCGAACAACGCCATACCGAGCGTATTGGGTAACTCCACCCACTCAAAAGCATCGAGGTAAACCGCCAGATACCAATCGCAGACTGCCTCAATGTCGAGCCCTGCAAGTAGCGCGAAGTTGCCGATCACCATCAGCCGCTGAATGTGATGCGCATAACCCAGATCCAGTGATTGCTTCAGTGCCTGCGACAGGCAGCGCATCTTTGTCTCGCCGGTCCAGAACCAGGCGGGTAGCGGCCGCGTCGCGGCCAGGGCATTACGTTGCCGATATTCGGGCATATGCAGCCAGTACAGTCCCCTCACGTACTCCCGCCAACCCAACACCTGACGGATAAACCCCTCGGCCGCCGCGAGACTGCAGTGCCCGCGTCGGTACTCGGCTTCCACACGCTCACACACCGGCAGAGGCTCCAGCAGACCACAGTTGAGATACATCGATATCAGGCCATGGAACAGCCAAGGTGAGGCTTCCGCCAGTGCATCCTGATAAGTCCCAAAGAAAGGCAGTGCGTGCTGACAGAACCAATCCAACTCTTGCTCAGCCGCTTCTGTTGTCACCGCCCAGCGAAATGTAGACAGATCGCCGGGGTTGTCCGGGAAGGCCTTCGCCACCTCGGTTATCACCTCTTGGGTCAATGCGTCCAACGCAGGGGCGGTTCTCTCGGGAATCTCGGTTTGGCCGCGCCAACCCTGACGGTTGTCGGCATCGTAATTCCACTTACCGCCCTCTGGCTGATTGCCCTCCATCAGCAATTGGTAACGCTTGCGCATCTCGCGGTAAAAGTACTCCATACGCAGCTGCTTTCGACCTTGAGCCCAGGCGGCAAAGTCGGCCCGGGAAGACAGAAACCGGGTGTCCTCGTGCAACACGACAGGCATACCCACTCGTTGACTCCAATCGGACATCTGTTCCAGCAAACGGAACTCTCCCGGCTCACAGATATGGAGCGCAGAAAAAGACCAGGTGTCGTGGGCAAGCTGACAAGCCGCCAGCAGGGAGGACACACCGTCCTGAAATCGGTAGTACTGGACCGTAAAGCCACGGGCCTCCAGCGCGCGGGCAAAATGCCGCATAGCGCTGAATATCAGCACAATTTTGTGTCGGTTGTGTCTCACATAGGTCGCCTCCTCGGCCACCTCCGCGAGGATAACGACAACGTCGCGGGGATCCGCATCGGCGAGCACAGGATGATGCCAACTCAACTGGTCCCCGAGAATAAGGATGCCGACCTTAGGATTCATAGACTTAGGTACGGGTGAGTTTGGTGCCCAGACCAGTTGCCCACCGGCCACAAAACGGACAGACTCGCAACGGCTTACCCGTATTCTCAGGAGAGCGACTATGGAATGGCTGAAGCGATTTCTCACGCTCCTGGCGTTCTTGTCCATAACGCTGACAGGGGCCTTTTTCGGTCTGGGCCCGCAGTGGGTCGATCGTGTCTCCAATCAGGTCCAAGGTGACCCGGGGCGAACCCCCACAGACGAAGCCATTGCGGTGCACAGTTCGCTGATTGTCGGCGACCTGCATGCCGACTCAGCCTTGTGGGGAAAAGACCTACTGGGGCAAAACGGTCATGGTCACGTGGATGTACCCAAGTTGCTGGAGGGCGGTGCCGCCCTGCAAATGTTCACTACTGTCACCAAGTCACCCAGAGGTCAGAATTACGATCGCAACGCCAGTGACGCGCCCGACAACATTACCCTACTCGCGCTGGCACAACGCTGGCCCGCCGCAACACAAACCAGCTTGTTTGCACGTGCCATGCTTCAGGCCGAGCGAGTCCACGCCGCCGCGCAACAGCACCCGCTACTCACGCTTATCCGGTCGCAATCCGACTTGAATGAGTTGGTGGCCCAACGTCAGGCCGGCAATCGCGTTATCGGCGCTCTACTGGGAACGGAGGGCTCCCATGCCCTCGACGGCGACCTGGGGAATATAGACCGGCTTTACGCCGCCGGCTTTCGCATGATGAGTCTGCAACACTTCTTCGATAATCGGCTGGGTGGCTCGTTACATGGCGAATCCCAAAGCGGCCTAACCTCCTTTGGTCGCGACGCGGTCACCAAGATGCGGCAGTTGAATATCATGATCGACGTGGCGCACAGCAGCGAAGCCACCGTTCGCGACACGTTGGCGACCACCAACGGTGCCGCACTGATAGTGAGTCACACGGGCTTTCAGGGACACTGCCCCAGTCCCAGAAACATCAGTGATGAAACCATGGAGATGATCACCGCAGCAGGCGGTTTGATCGGTGTCGGATTCTGGGCAGATGTGACCTGCGGTGAGGACATTCACGCGATCACCGGCGCTATTCGCTACGGCATCGATCGCTTTGGATTGGAACACATCGCTCTCGGGTCCGACTGGGACGGCTCTGTCACGACACCTATCGACGCGGCACAACTTCCCCATCTGACGCAGGCACTGCTGGACGCCAATTTTACCGAGGTGGAGATTCGTGCCGTTATGGGAGGCAATCTACTGCGCTTTCTGAGCGAGCATTTACCCGCAATCTAGCGCGACTTGCACCGGGTCAGCCGCCACCCTCATCATCCAATAGCAGTGCTGCCAACCGCTTGCGATGATGAATTGCACCGCCATACATCTGTTGCGCCCATTGCGCACGTCGGATGAATAGGGTTGAGTCGCATTCCCAGGTGAAGCCAAAACCGCCGTGGAACTGGACGGCCCTGTCTCCTGCGTAAACCATGGCATCATCCGCCGCGACCTTGGCCATTCGACACGCCACCTCGGCATCGCGAGACAAGGCCTCCTCGGACACGATCGTCGCTCCGTGGTAGACAAAGGAACGCGCATTTTCCATCCCCACATAGATATCGACGGTGGGATGTTTGAGCGCCTGATAGGAACCAATCAGCTTTCCGAACTGTTTGCGAGTCTTAAGGTATTCAGTGATGCTGGACAAACACCTGCCGGCAGCCCCGGTTGTCTCTGCGGCCGTCAATAAAGCACCCAACAAAAGCGTGTCCCGTAAGGCGCTTGTCACTGCCTCCCCGCGGACAACAAGCGCCGGTTTGGCGCCAGTAAAGTCAACATTGGCAGCTCGCTTGGTCAGATCAATCAAAACATTCGCCGACAAGGCTCCGGGGGCGAGCGCACTGGTCTCTACCAGCGCGAGCACCGGCGTACCGCTCTCGTTGGCCACCACCACATAGAGGTCCGCCACTTGGGCATCGGCAACAAAGTGTTTCCGCCCGCTCAGCACGCCGCCAGTATCCAGCGCAACCCCCGTGTTGGCCACGCCCCAATCGGCGTGATCAAGGAGCGCAACCGTCCCGATTTCACCGTTACAGAGCCGGCCCAGCCAGTCGGAGGCTTTTTCGCCGGCTGCGCGCCAGAGCAACTGGCCCGCTATGGTCGTGCTCAAGAGTGGCGTACCGAGCAGACCACCGCCCAGCGCGTCGAAGACGGGAACCGCTGACCCAACCCCCATGCCGGCGCCGCCTACTGCATCAGGTAGCGATATCCCGGTCCAGCCCATTTCAACCATGGCTTGCCAAATAGTCGCGTCGTAGCCCGTCTCCGTCTCGAGTTGTGCGCGCACCGCTTCAATTGGCGCTTGATCCCGCACAAATCCGCGGGCGACATCCAAAAGCATCCCCTGCTCTTCAGTAAGCGAGATCGCCACATTCTGTGTGAATGACATCTGCGGCCCCCTTATTTCGGCAATCCGAGCACATGCTCGGCGATAATGTTGGCCTGCACCTGAGTGGTTCCCCCCCCGATGGTGGCGCCAAAATTACTGAAGTAGGCCCGCTGCCAAAACCCACCGCGCACGGCGTCAGCGTCGCCCACATACAAAGCACTGCGGGCGCCCTGTTTGCTTGCGGTGTACTGTTTCATGCGCCGCTCGTACTCGGTACCGCGATACTTGACCGACAGCGCCAGACCCATCGGGTAATCGGTATTCAGCGCCGGCACTGCCATCCGTCGCGCGGACAAGGACAATGCCTTGGCCTCCATGATAAAACCCACCAAATCATCGCGAACAATGGGGTCGGACAGCAGCGCTTCACCGTCGTTCTCCAGAGCACGCAACTCATCAATCATGTCATCGACCTGAATGGTCACTCCCCAGTGACCGCTGGCCTGCCCCGCAGTCACACCTCGCTCGTACTCCAGCGTTTTCATGGCCACCGACCAACCACCGCCCTCCTCGCCCATCAGGCAACTCGCTGGAATGCGTGCATCCGTAAAGAACGTCTGGTTGAAGCCGTATTCACCCGTAACCTTGCGGATCGGGTGGGCTTCTATACCCGCCACCTTCATTGGCGACAGGAAGAACGACAGGCCGTCATACTTCCGCTCTGCCTCGGGATTGGTTCTCGCCAACAGGATCATGTGGTCAGCGTAGTTGCCCAGCGTGGTCCAGATCTTGGAGCCGTTCACGACATACTCATCGCCGTCCTTCACGGCCCGGGTCTGGACAGCACCCAGATCAGAGCCATGATCGGGCTCCGAGAACCCCTGACACCAGATCTCTTCGGCGGACAGAATCTTCTTAATGTATTTTGCTTTTTCTTCATCCGTGCCCATATCCAATAGCAAGGGACCTACCCAATTGAGTCCAATGGTATTGAAGATGATCGGTGCGTTGTGGCGACCCAACTCCCTATCGACAACAAACTGATACGCGGGATCGGCACCTTGGCCCCCGTACTCGGTCGGCCAATGCATGCCCAAATAACCGGCGCTCCAGAGCTTGTGCTGCCACTCACGCAAAAAATCGAGCTGCTGTTCGGTACCTACCTCAAGAAACGTCAGGGGTAACAGAAACCCGGGGTCAGCGGGTACGTTTTCAGCCATCCAAGCAGCGACGTCCTCTCGAAATGCTTTTAAGGCCGCTTTGTTATCTACCATCTCCATTCTCCTGCGCGCCATCGAGTCGGCAGCGCTGTCGCAATCCATTTACTCACCGCTTTGGCACGGTAAACCCCGCGTTCCGCCACGGGCGGCCGGGCATCTGCCCACCGATCCCCGATGCAGGCCGTGGTCACTACGCTCGATACTATCCGAAATCCGCTCTGCCGCGTCGCTCAGAGGCCGTATTGGCGGGAGGCTAAATCCCTCATGATCTCTTCCGAGCCTCCGCCAATCGCATTCACGCGCACTTCACGATAAATCCGCTCAACGCGATTGCCGCGCATGTAACCCAGCCCACCCAGAATCTGCATGGCTTCCCGGGCGCAGAACTCCATGACTTCGCTCGCCTGTACCTTGAGCAGGGCAATGTCGCCCGGGTTGGGCGCACCGGCCTCAATCGATTCGTAGCAGCATCGAATATAGGCCTGTGTGGCGTTCAGTTGTTGCTTCATTTGCGCTATTTTGTGTCGAATGACCTGGTGGTCCGCAAGACGCTTGCCAAAGGTTTTCCGCTCTTGCGCCCAGGCCACCGCCTCCTCAAGGCAAACGCGACCGTACGCCTCCATTGCCGCCGCCATTCCCATGCGCTCATTATTGAAGTTCGTCATGATGACCTTAAAACCTTCATTTTCACGCCCAATCAGGTGGCTCACGGGCACGCGCACCTCATCAAAATACAAGGTTGCGGTATCGGAGGCCCACCAGCCCATCTTGCGGTCAAGGGGCGTTCGTGAGAACCCCTCGGCGTCGGTCGGTATGAGTAACATCGAGACGCCACCAGCGCCGTCGCTCCCCGTGCGCACGGCAGTTGACACCCAATTGGCGCGCATCCCTCCCGTGATATAGGTTTTGCTGCCTGATACAACATAATAGTCGCCATCCCTAACAGCCTGCGTAGCAAGGTTTGCCACGTCCGACCCACCCCCGGGCTCCGTGATGCCCAGCGAAATCCACTTTTCTCCCCGCAGGACCGGCGGTGCAACCGCTGCCTGCATCCACTCAGGCCCCCAGTTGAGCACCGGGGGCAACCCGATGCCATGCACCATCAGTGAAGCGGATACCCCACCCACGCCGACCCGAGACAATTCCTCATTCACAATCCACGAATGCCAGCTATCGGCGGGGACCCCGCCGAACTGTTCTGGATAGCCCAAACCCAAGAGACCCACGGCAGCGGCCTTGGGCCAGAGGGCATCAGGTATGGCGCCCGCCTCATCCCAGTCTTCGGCGTAAGGCAGTATCTCGGCATCAACGAACCGCCGCAGTGCCGCTCTCCAGGCAACATGTTCCTCAGAGAGGTTTGGATTCGGTAGCCGGGCGCTGTCAAAATCGAGGCTCATCTGTCCACCCTATGGCGTAAAAGAAGGGTAATGCATACCCGGCCGGACCCCGTTTGTACGCATTGATCAGCCCAGAGTCAATTGACGTATAAGATACACTGATACCCGAGATCACTTGCCGCGAAGGCGAGGTGATCAAAATGTATGGCGCTCTGGAACCCAGTATGAAATATGTCGGCCAGTCCGATTATCAACACGCATCAGAACCCCGTATCGGTGTGCTGCTGACCAACTTGGGCACCCCTGAAGCACCCACAGCCAAAGCGCTGCGCCCTTATCTCAAGCAGTTTCTATGGGATCCCCGAGTCGTTGAAGTGCCACGCCCCATCTGGTGGCTTATTTTAAATGGCATCATTCTCAATACGCGGCCAAAGCGCTCGGCCGAGGCCTACCAGACCGTTTGGACCGAGCGCGGATCGCCCTTGTTGATGCACCTTGAGGATCAGGTGGCCGGCGTCGAACAAAGCCTTGCATCCCGTTTTGGCGACCGCTTTATTGTCCGCGGCGCCATGCGCTACGGCGCCCCGGCGATCCATAGGGTACTCGATGAGATGTTCGAAGCAGGGATGGAGCAACTGGTTGTCCTGCCGCTTTACCCTCAGTACGGTGGACCCACAACAGGTTCGACTTATGACGAGGTCAGTAGTGCGCTGACGCATCGAAGATGGCTCCCGTCACTGCGCTTTGTCAGCTCCTATCACGACGCCCCCGGGTACATTAAAGCGGTGGCCAACAGTATCGAAGCACACTGGCGCACCCATGGGCGCGCCGACAAGCTGATCCTTTCCTACCATGGCATGCCCAAGCGCTACCTGACCGAGGGCGACCCATACCACTGCCAGTGCCACAAAACCTCCCGCCTGATTGGAGAACAGCTCGGCCTGTGCACCTCCGAGATGATTACGACATTCCAATCACGATTCGGGCGAGAAGAATGGCTACAGCCCTACACGGATGAAACGCTGCGGGCGCTACCGGAGCAGGGTGTGGCAGCCGTGCAGGTGGTTTGTCCGGGGTTTTCGGCCGACTGCTTGGAAACCATTGAAGAAATCGGCATGGAAAACCGGGATACCTTTTTGGAGGCAGGTGGCTCCCGCTATGAATATATTCCCTGTCTGAACGCTGAACCGAGTCACATTGCGGCGCTCACTGATCTCGTGGCAGCGGAGGTGACCGGGTGGCTCGATCGACCGATCGATCGTCAGAACAGCGCACGCTTGGCACGCCAAATGAGCGCAAACGAATAAGGTTTATCCGTGTGCCGGCTCAAGCCAGCCGATGGCGATAGCCAGCCCCACACCCAAAAGAAAAAGTGCCGTCAGGCGAATACGGTCATGGCTGTGGAACTGCACTTCAGGTAACAGATCCCCTAGGGCAATACAGATGAATGCGCCGGCAGCAAACGCGAGGACTGCGGGCAACCCCGCGCTGGAGATCAAGGGAGCCACACCCAAATAGAAACTGAGGGCCGCGCCAGGGCAGAGGAGCGCGAAACACACCGCTGCCCACCACCTAGCGGAAGAAGCCAATCCCCCCGTCGTCATCACCGTCTCAATCGAGAGGGCATCCAGTGGCTTGTGCAGCAAGATCGCCATGAAAACACCTGCACCGGCCATAGGGAGCGCCTCATCCGCGTGGAGTACCGCGCCCAGAGCAATACCGTCTATCACCGTGTGAACGCACAGACCAAAGAATAGACCCAGTGCGCCCAACGCTCGCTCAGGAGGGTGTGCGTGGTCATGCGCATGCGCATGATGATGTGCGTCGAGTGAAGTGATTTCACAGTCGTCCGCGGCGTCACCAAAGTCATGCTGGTGAAAATGAAACAGTCTCAGCATCAACAGCATGAAGATGAGACCCGCCAGAGTCCAGGCCATGACGCTGTCAATCTCATCGGACGCCGCAGCGACACTGTGGGGAATCAGATGCAACAAAGCGACGCCGAGCATGAGGCCAGACACCATACTCAGTACCATTTGAGTGCGGGTATGGGTCATTACCATTTGTCGCGGCAACCAACTCCCAAAAAGCGATGCGACAAACAGGCAACCGCCATAAAACAGGAGAAGCGATGGACCCGACATCACGCTAACTCGCCACCAGGTTGTCACGATGGATCATTTCTTCCTCTCCGCAATAACCCAGAGTTGACTCGATGTGTGCCGATGCTTTGCCCATTAAGGCCTGGGCCTCAGCGCTGCTATAGTTCGCCAAACCTCGCGCCCGTTCTCTACCCTGGCCATCGACACAGCTGACCAAGTCACCGCGCTCAAACTCTCCCGACACCGCGGTGATACCGATGGGTAGAAGCGAGCGACCCTGCTCGACAACCCCTCTGACAGCGCCGTCATCCAGAAACAGTTGGCCCTGAGCATGTAAAAGACTCGCCAACCATTGCTTTCGGGCGCTCTGCGGCCGACGTTGTGTCTGTAAAAACGTGCCGACCGACTCGCCTGCGGCGACGCGACTAATAACGTCGGGCACCCGTCCGTTGGCAATGACCGTATCCGTGCCGGAGCGAGCCGCGAGCCGCGCGGCACTCAGCTTGGTCGCCATGCCGCCGCGCCCCAACGCACCACCGGGGCCGGCCATCGCGTCCAGGGTCGCGTCGTGGACATCTGCAGAAGAGATAATCTGGGCACTCGCCACCTGTCGAGGATCCTGATCCATTAACCCGTCTTGATCGGTCAGAACAAGCAGCACATCAGCATCGACCAGATTAGCCACCAGCGCCCCCAGCGTGTCGTTATCACCCAGTCGAATTTCATCGGTGACCACGGTGTCATTCTCGTTCACGATCGGTAGCACCCCCATACCGAGCAGTGTGCTCAAGGTGCTTCGAGCATTAAGGTAGCGATCTCTGGCCCTGATATCCGCATGACTCAGCAGAATCTGCGCACTGGTTACACCATGAGGGCTGAGATTCTCCTCGTAGGCTCGCACCAGCGCTGACTGGCCGACGGCAGCCGCTGCCTGTGAGAGGTGCACCTCGTGCGGCCTTTCCGTCAAATTGAGCCGCACAAGCCCCGCGGCAATCGCACCGCTAGATACCAAAACGACGTCGCTGCCCGTCTCACGGAGTGCCACCAACTGGTCAGCCAATGACCGGACTACGGAGACATCCAGGCCGAGACCATCATTGGTAAGTAATGCGCTACCCACCTTGACAACCCAGCGGCGCGCTGCCGCCAGGCGACCCCGGCCAGACTGGACCTCAGACACACTCAATGCCGGTACTCCACCGCAACATCTTCATCGGCATCTTCGGCGCTGGCCCGTCGCGCCTCGGCGCGAGCGTCTTGTAAAGCTGCGATGCGGTCACGCGCCTCCTGCTGCATCCGTTCCTGCGCAACCTGCTCATCGGCGGCCGCGTCGGGGTCGTCACGAAAAAGCGCCTGCTGCTCCTCGAGATAAGTCATGAGATCGCCGCACAGGCGATCAGTGCCATGACCTGCTACTGCCGACACAGTGTAAACAGGCCCTTCCCAGGTTAGCGCCGACACGATCCGATCGCGAACCTCGGTGACTGTTGCCTCATCGATCAGATCCGTTTTATTCAGCACCAGCCAGCGGGGCCGTTGCGCCAGAGTGGGGCTGAAAGCCTCCAGCTCGCGAATCACAGCCTTCGCTGCCTGCGCCGGATCACTGTCATCGAGAGGCGCCACATCCACCAGATGAAGCAAAACGCGATTGCGCGTCAAATGCTTTAGAAAGCGGATGCCGAGCCCTGCACCCTCTGAAGCACCCTCTATCAGACCTGGGATATCCGCCACAACGAACGAGCGATGTGCATCGACCTTGACCACCCCCAAATTGGGGATCAAGGTGGTGAAGGGGTAATCCGCCACCTTGGGCGTGGCCGCAGATGTCGCGCGAATCAGCGTCGACTTGCCGGCATTGGGTAGACCCAGCAGGCCGACATCTGCCAGCACTTTGAGCTCTAGTTTGAGTTGGCGGGATTCGCCCTCCGTTCCCGGAGAGCTCTGTCTAGGCGCGCGATTAATACTGGATTTGTAGCGCGTATTGCCAAGGCCATGAAAACCGCCTTGAGCGACCAAAAGTCGGTCACCGGCCTCACGAATATCGCCGAGGACTTCGCCCGAGACCTGGTCGAGGACAGTAGTCCCGAGGGGCACAGGCAGCACCAGGTCGACACCCGATTTGCCCGAGCAGTTACGGCCGCGACCCGCCTCACCATTGTCAGCGCGAAAACGTCGGGTATAACGATAATCGATCATGGTATTGAGCGAATCATCGCCCTCAATGTAGACCGACCCACCGTCGCCGCCGTCGCCACCATCCGGCCCGCCTTTGGGCACATATTTCTCGCGGCGAAAACTGACACAGCCATTACCGCCCTTCCCCGCGGTGACTTCTATTGTGGCTTCGTCAACAAATTTCATGGTCTGCTCTGTCCTGGCAAAAAAAAACCTCGCCAGCTGACGAGGTTTTTCGAATCACTGGCCGCTGGGCTCAGGCCGTCACGATACGGACCTGCTTACGATTTTGCGGGCCACCGCTGAAAAACTCCACCGTGCCGTCTGCCGTGGCATAGAGCGTGTGATCTTTACCCACTCTGACATTTTCTGCGGCATGGAAACGGGTTCCGCGCTGGCGAACAATAATGCTCCCTGCAGATACCGCTTGGCCGCCATATGCCTTAACGCCGAGGCGTTTACTCTCCGAATCTCGGCCGTTTCGTGTACTACCGCCTGCTTTCTTGTGTGCCATGAATGCGTTCTCCTGTCAGCCGGTTATCGCTGTGATTTTGACCTCGGTATACCACTGACGGTGGCCCGTCTCCTTGCGGTAATGCTTTCGTCGGTTGAACTTCACAATGCGAATCTTGTCGTGGCGACCGTGGGAGACGACCTCTGCCGTTACCTTGCCACCCTCTACCAGCGGAGCACCGATTTTGACGTCGCTACCAGCCCCTACCATCAGTACCTGATCGAACTCGATGGTATCGCCTGTTGCGGCCTCAATCTTCTCGAGCTTAAGCTGCTCGCCTTCCTCTACGCGATGCTGCTTGCCACCGCTCTCAATCACTGCGTACATTGCTCTTCCTCTCAGTTAGCCTGCTCGCATAGAACCGCCGGGGCGGGGCAGAGTTCAGGCACCGAAATCTGACCGTATCGTCAGATCAAGGGCGCGAAAGATACGCTTTCGGCTTTGAGAGCGCAAGTGTGCATATTCTGGGCCCCCTTAACGCGTTTGGGGCCCATTTCGCCATCCCCCGGGGCTATCGAGCCTTAACGTGGCGGCATCGCTCGCGGCGCCCTATACTTCGCGGCGGAAGGGGGATGAGTAGTGGATGTCGCAATAAAAGCGGGTGTTGCATCGGAATTCGCTCAAGTCGATGAGGTCATCGTGTCCATGCTCGAGTCAGACGTCGACATGGTGGAAAGTATCGGTCACCACATCGTGCAGGCCGGCGGCAAACGCATGCGACCGCTACTGGTGCTACTGTCTGCCAAAGCCTTGGGGGGAATCGATCCCGGTCATATTCGATTCGCCGCCGTCGTGGAGTTCATCCATACTGCGACGTTACTTCATGACGACGTGGTGGATCTCTCCACCTTGCGGCGAGGCCAACCCACCGCCAATGCAGCGTTCGGCAACGCGCCCAGCGTGCTGGTTGGCGATTTCATATACACCCGCGCCTTTCAACTCATGGTCCAGCTCAATCACATGCCACTGCTCGCCCATATGGCGGAGACCACCAATACCATCGCCGCAGGTGAAGTGATGCAACTGGTGCACGCCGGCGACCCCGAAACACAGGCAGATCAGTATCAGGAGATCATTCGTCGCAAGACCGCCGCTTTGTTCGCTGCCGCCTGCCACGGCGCCGCCCTGCTGCACAATGCAGCCGACAACGTGGCTGCCGCATTACACGACTATGGTATGAATCTGGGCATCGCGTTCCAGTTGGCTGACGATCTGCTTGATTACGCCGGAGACCCCACACTGACGGGCAAAAATGTTGGCGACGACCTCAACGAGGGCAAAATCACTCTTCCGCTGCTGCATGCAATGACAGTGGGTGATGCAGACGACCGCCGCATCGTGGGTGAGGCGCTGCGCAACAAGGATGCAAGCGCCTTCCCCGAGGTCATGACGGTTATCCAGCGCACCGGGGGACTCGATGCCACGCGCGAAGCTGCCTTGAAACACCAGCATAAGGCGATCGATGCCTTGGATGTGCTTGATCACTCCTCTGCCCGCGAAAATTTGCGCCTGATGGCAATGCAAGCGGTGGATCGCCCCGGTTGATAATGGTCGCACCTCCGCCACTGCAACAACGTCTGGAGGCCGCTGCGGCGGCACTCAAACCACAGCGCATTGAAGCGCTCTTCGATAATGAACCCGATCGCACGGCACAATACCGCTGCAGCGCTCAGGGGCTGATTCTGGACTTTAGCAAGCACCAGCTGGATCGCGACGCATGGCAGGCCTTACTCGAATTGGCCAGCGCACGGGACTTGCCCCAGGCATTTGCGGCCCTGACCAAGGGCGACGAAGTGAACACCTCGGAACGCCGGGCTGCGCTACACACCTTGCTTCGCGGCTCTGGAGCGGAAGCACAGCCCGCGCTATTTGGGCGGGTGGAGGAGACCTTGTCACGCATGTCGAACTTGGTTGAGGCGGTTCACTGCGGGGCTGCCACGGGTTTTGACGGTCAATCCTTTACGGATGTGGTCAACCTCGGCATCGGCGGGTCGGATCTGGGGCCGCGGCTGGTCTGCGAGGCGCTGGGGCATCCAACTGCGCACCTGCGAGCCCATTTCGTGGCCAATATTGACCCCCACGATCTCGACCATACGCTTCAAACACTGGACCCCGCCCGCACCCTCTTCGTCATTTGCTCCAAATCGTTTAACACCGAAGAAACGCTGTCCAATACCATCAGGGCTCGCGCCTGGCTGATGGCCGCAGGGGCCACCACGGAGACATTGGGGCGCCACCTTATCGCAGTAACGACGCAGGTTGGCCGGGCAGGGGAATGGAGCGTCTTGCCAGAGCGGTGCTTCCCTATCTGGGACTGGGTGGGTGGACGATATTCGCTTTGGTCGGCAATTGGCATCTCCATCCCGTTGTCTCTGGGATGGTCTGTTTTTTCACGTCTGCTGCAGGGCGCCCGTGCAATCGATGAGCATACCGCTGCGTCGCCACCCAGCGACAATCTGCCGATGATGATGGCGTTGCTTGAACTGTGGCAAACCCATTACCTGAAGACCGATACCCACGCTGTTCTGCCCTACGCCCAACGACTGGCTCGGCTGCCCGACTTTTTGCAACAACTGACAATGGAAAGTAATGGCAAGCGCGTGTCGCCCGAGGGCCAGTGGCTGGCGCATCACACGGCGCCAGTGCTGTGGGGTTCAGCTGGCACCATCGGGCAACACTCGTACTACCAGCTGTTGCATCAGGGCACCCGATCCTTCACCGCGGATATACTTTTGCCCCTGTCGGCTGACGATGGTGATCGGGAGGCCCGCCGGGCGCTTGCCGCCCATGCGCTCGCTCAGAGCCGGGCGCTGATGATCGGGCGTTCCGCGGAGGAGGCCTGTCGACTCGGCGCTGAACGCGGTTTTTCTGAGGAGGCCAGTCGACAATTCGAGCTACCGGGTAATCACAGTCATTCATTGATCACCATGGACAGCGTATCGCCCGAGTGCTTGGGCGCACTGCTTGCTGCTTATGAACACAAAACCTACTTTCTCGGGGTATTGCTGGGCATTAATTCCTTCGATCAGTGGGGTGTGGAACTGGGCAAAGCCATCGCCGCCGATATGCAAGCTCTGCTCCGTGGCGATGAGGTTACGGTGGCTGCGGACCCCGCCACGTTGGCCGCAGTGGAAGCCTGGCGAGAGGCCAATCCCGAGGCTTGATTAGGCGTCGATCAAAGACAAGAGCTCTTCCGTCTTTTCCGCCATCAGCGCTTCATCGCCCCGGGATTCCACATTGAGCCGAACAACAGGTTCGGTGTTGGACATGCGCAAATTAAAACGCCAGTCCGCGAACTCCATTCCTAAACCGTCCAGCTTCTCGATAGCTATTGCCTGGGCGCCGTATTGCGATTCTACGGCCGCTAACAGCGATGGAGGGTCATTCACCTCTCGATTGATTTCCCCTGAGCACGGAAAGGCGCTCTGCCTGGCGGTCACGAGCTCTGAAAGCGTCTGCTTCGTTTGCGACATTAAGCCCGCGATCAACAACCAGGGGATCATGCCGCTGTCACAGTAGGCGAAGTCTCGAAAATAGTGGTGTGCGGACATCTCGCCGCCGTACACCGCGTCGACCTCGCGCATACGCTCTTTAATGAACGCGTGGCCCGTTTTGCTCAGTACAGGCTCGCCCCCGCCGGCACGCGCAATAGATTGGGTATTCCAGGTTAGCCGGGGATCGTGCACGATTTTCTGAGGTCCCAATCGTGATAAAAAGGCCTCGGCTAACAACCCCACAATGTAATAACCCTCAATAAAATGGCCCGAGCTGTCAAAGAAAAAGCACCGATCAAAATCACCGTCCCAGGCGATACCCAAGTCAGCGCCCTCTGCAATCACTCGGTCGCTTGTCACGGCGCGATTCTCAATCAACAGTGGATTGGGAACGCCGTTGGGAAACTCACCGTCGGGCTCGTGATGCACCTTGATGAAGTTAAACGGGAGGTGTGGCTCAAGCGCATCGATGACGCCCCCCGCCCCGCCGTTACCGGCGGTGCAGACAATCTTTAGCGGCTCAAGCGCGGCAAGATCAACGTAGGACAAGAGGTGCTGCACGTAAGCGCCCCGCGTATCGACGGTGACGTAGTCACCTGGTGTCGCCGCAGCTTCAAATTGATTACGTTCTGCCAGCGCGCGAATATCTGCTAACCCCGAATCCCCAGAGATGGGACGGGCGCCTTCCCTGACAAATTTCATGCCGTTGTAGTCCTTGGGATTATGGCTGGCAGTCACCACAATGCCGCCCCCAACACCGCGGTGAGCGGTCGCAAAATAAATCTCCTCGGTACCGCACAAACCGATGTCCTGCACCGAAACACCCTGCAGGCGGAGTCCTTCAACCAACGCCCCCTTGATCGACTCGCTGGTCAGGCGAATGTCATGACCCACCACCACGTTACCGGGCTGAATGACCTGGGCGTATGCCCGACCAATGCGGTGGGCAATCTCTTCATTCAATTGGTCTGGAATGCGGCCACGAACATCGTAGGCCTTAAAACAATCGAGGCTGACAGTCATGCGTCGCGACCGTAGTAATGTTCATAGACGTGCTGGGTCGCCTCCACAAATCCGGGCACACTGCCGCAGTCAAAGCGCTGTCCCTTAAACTGATAAGCGAGTACGCGCCCCTCGTTGGCCTGCACCTGTAAGGCATCGGTCAGCTGTACCTCGCCATTTCGCCCCGGCGGCGTACTGCGAATAATGTCGAAAATGTCTGGCGTTAAAATGTATCTGCCAATCACTGCCAGGTTAGAGGGCGCTTCCTCGCGGGGCGGTTTTTCCACCATTTCACTGACCCGGGTCAGGCCCTCGCGCTCAGCGGTACCCGCCACCACACCGTACTGCTCAATATCTGCCATCGGCACCTCTTGTACCGCGACGATCGAGCATTGAAACTCTGCATACAGCGCCGCCATTTGCGCCAGAACCCCGGGGCCACTGCCGTTCAGACATAAGTCATCTGATAACACCACGCCGAAGGGTTGATCCCCAATCAAGGGTTCTCCCGTTAAGATGGCGTGGCCCAGACCCAACATCGCGCGCTGTCGAACCATGGTGAACACACCGCGTTCGATCACATCGCGGATCCCCTCTAGGTATTGCTCCTTGGAAGAGCCGGCGATCTGGTGCTCTAACTCATAACTAATATCGAAATGATCGGCGATAGCGCGCTTACCCCGGCCCGTCACCAAGGCACAGTTCAACATGCCTGCCTCGATGGCTTCCTCTACGCCGTACTGCACCAGCGGTTTATTCACCACCGGTAACATTTCTTTGGGCATACTCTTGGTCGCCGGGAGGAAGCGAGTACCGTACCCCGCCACCGGAAACAAACATTTTTTAATCACGAGGCGGGTTCCTCCCTGCCGTACACATCATCAAAACGCACAATATCGTCCTCCCCCAGGTACGACCCCGACTGCACTTCGATAACTTCAAGCGGAACGTCACCACGATTGGCCAGTCGATGCTTCATCCCCAGTGGGATATAGGTGGACTCATCGGGCCCCAGAGTCAATTCCTCCTCCCCTCGGACAATATCCGCCACGCCAGACACCACGACCCAATGTTCCGCGCGTTTATGGTGCAATTGCAAAGATAACGTTTGCCCCGGATTCACGGTGAGCCGCTTTACCTGAAAATGCTCCCCGACCACCAGCGACTCATAGGCCCCCCAGGGTCGAAAAACCCGATGATGCAACGTCGCCTCGGAACGATCCGATTGCGTCAGGGTATCGACCAGCAGTTTGATATCCTGCACCCGGTGCTTTGGGCTAACCATCACAGCATCCGGCGTCTCGACGATCACAAGATCTTCGATACCCAGCGCGGTCACCAGCCGACTCTGGCTGCGCACATAACTGCCTTGCGCGTCTTGCAGTACCACATCGCCCTGGGTCACGTTGCCGCGCTCATCGCTCTGTCCCAATTCCCACAGAGCCGACCACGCGCCTACATCACTCCACCCGCAATCAAGCGCCGCCACCCCACCGTGTTCGGTTTTTTCCATTACCGCGTAGTCGATGCTGTCCGCCGGGGAGGCCAGGAACGCCGATGCCAAAGGACGAATAAAATCGAGATCCCGCTCTGCACCCGCCATCGCCGTCTCGCAGGCGGCCAGCATATCAGGCTGATAAATCGCCAGCTCCTCAAGGTACCGGTCTGCTCGAAACAAAAACATGCCACTGTTCCAATAGTAGTTCCCTGAAGCGATGTACGATTCCGCGGTGGCCAGATCCGGCTTCTCGACAAACTCCGCCAGATGAAAGTTTCCCTCCGATAAACGGTCTCCCGCTCGCACATAGCCGTAGCCGGTTTCCGCACGGGTGGGCACCACGCCAAAAGTCATCAAGCTGCCCTGTTGGGCATGCGCTGCAGCCCCCATCACAGCGTCACGAAACCGCGCTGGCTCAACAATGTGGTGATCGGCGGGCAACACGAGCAACAGGGATTCGGGATGGGTCTTGCTGAGGTGAAGCGCCGCCAGGGCGATGGCTGGCGCAGTATTGCGACCGGCCGGCTCCAGAATGATCTCTGGGGACGCAGTGGATTCCCCACGCATCTGCTCGGCTACCATAAAACGGTGTTCAGCATTGCACACCACCACCGGAGGTTGGGAATCGAGACCCTGCAAACGCCGCAGCGTCTCCTGCAACATGGAGCCCTCACCACCCAGCGGTAAGAACTGCTTGGGCCGCGCGGCCCGAGAGACCGGCCACAGGCGGCTCCCGACACCACCAGACAGTAGAACAGGTACGAGCATAAGTGCGAGCATCCAGAGGGAAGATGGCGATGCTACTGGAACCTCAGGCCTTTTTCACCTTTGGCGCCCGCAACAGATCTGGGGGTAAGCCGGATTTTACCCAGCCTCGCACGATCCTCCGCCCGTCTGGATCCTGTCGCTACATTGCTCTACAATCGGCGGCCCTAGGCGGCGCTCCACCTCAATACCTGCCGAGCCCCCCAACGACTGCCGCACCCCTGATGGAAACCCAAGGCCATGACTGAACGCACGACCTTTGTCCCCCAGTCTCATTACGACAAAGCGGCGCTGATTGCATGTGGCATGGGCGAGCTCTTTGGGCCAGGAAACGCCCAACTCCCGGTGGATAATATGCTGATGGTTGACCGCATCACACACATCAGTTCTGAAGGTGGTGCCGCGGATAAAGGGGAGCTGATTGCCGAGCTCGACATCCATCCGGATCTTTGGTTTTTTGATTGCCATTTCCCGGGGGACCCGGTGATGCCTGGGTGCCTGGGCCTCGATGCCATGTGGCAATTGGTGGGATTTTTTCTCGGATGGCGTGGTAATCCGGGACGGGGCCGCGCTTTGGGATCGGGTGAAGTGAAGTTCACTGGTCAGATTTTGCCAAGTCACTCGTTAGTGCGCTACCACATCCACATGAAGCGCGTCATTGAAAGAAAGCTGGTTATGGGTATCGCCGACGGCTCGGTATCGGTTGATGGCGAAGTCATCTATACCGCCGCGGACCTGCGCGTGGGCCTCTTTAAAAATACGGAGACGCTGTGATGCTTGAGCGTGTCGTCGTGACTGGCATGGGGATCATTTCTTGCTTGGGCAATGATGCATCTGCCGTCAGGCACGCCTTGTTCGAAGGCAAATCCGGTATTGCCATGTGCCAGGCGCACGTTGACGCGGGCATGCGATCCCATATCGCGGGTATCCCCCAGATTGACCTATCTGAGCACATCGATCGAAAGCAATGGCGATTTATGGGAGATGCGGCTGGCTACGCCTACCTCAGCCTACAGCAAGCCATTGCGCAGTCCGGGCTGACAGAGCAGCAAGTCTCTCATCCTCGCACCGGCATTGTTGCAGGGTCTGGCGGCGCCTCCTCATCCAATCAGGTTGAGGCAGCCGACATATTGAGGGAACGGGGTATCCGCCGGGTGGGGCCCTACCGTGTGACACAGACCATGGGCAGTACCGTCTCAGCCTGCCTTGCCACGCCTTTCCAGATCAAGGGCGTGAATTATTCGATCTCCTCCGCCTGCTCCACGAGCGCACACTGTATTGGTCACGCCATGGAGCTTATTCAACTGGGTAAGCAGGATGTGGTCTTCGCGGGGGGCGGCGAGGAGTTGCACTGGACCATGAGCGCGCTCTTCGACGCAATGGGCGCACTATCGACCCAGTACAATGACACGCCCCAGCGTGCATCACGCGCCTACGACGCGGACCGGGACGGCTTTGTTATTGCGGGTGGTGGCGGTATGTTGGTGCTGGAATCCTTGAGTCATGCAGAAGCCCGAGGCGCCGATATTCTCGCCGAGTTAGTAGGCTACGGTGCCACTTCGGATGGCTATGACATGGTCGCCCCCTCCGGTGAGGGAGCCGTCCGTTGCATGCAGCAGGCGATGCAGGGGCTGGATGGCGACGTCGACTACATTAATGCCCACGGCACTAGCACACCGGCTGGCGATATCCAGGAGCTCAACGCACTGCGAACGGTATTCGGCGACAACGCCCCACTCATCGGTTCGACTAAATCCTTATCCGGCCACTCATTGGGCGCAGCAGGCGTTCAGGAAGCGATCTACTCGCTGCTGATGATGCAGTCGGATTTTGTTGCCGCCTCGGCCAATATAGACACGCTGGACGAGGGCGCAGTTGGCATGTCCATCGCCCGGGAGCGCGTTGAAAATGCGGGTCTTGAGCAGGTGATGTCCAATAGCTTTGGCTTTGGTGGGACCAACGCGACCTTGATCTTTCGCCGGTATCGGGCCTGAGTCTATCCGTATCCCGGTTGCCACAACGCATTCAAGGGAATGACCTCAAGCCAATCCCCTTCCTCAACCGCAGTACCTGCCGGAATTACTGCCAACGCGTCAGCTTGGCCCAAGCTGGTTAGGACACCAGAGCTCTGACTTCCCGTCAACGCCGCTCGCATCCCACGACCTTGTCCAATCAGGCAGACGCGCAAGAACTCCTCCCGGGTGCCAGGGCGCGTGAGCGAAAAGTTTGCCTGCACGGGGAAGCGAGGTACCGCCGGCAATGTCCCTCCTTGACGCCGGATCAACCACGGTCTGGCAACGAGGGCAAAAGTAATCCAGGCCGATACCGGGTTACCGGGCAATCCAAAAACGGGGGTACCACACACCTCGCCAAATGCCAGTGGCTTGCCCGGTTTGATCGCCAAGCGCCATAGCGACAGGGACCCATGCTTTTCGATCGCGCCCCGAACATAGTCCTCCTCCCCCACCGAGACACCGCCGACTGTCACGATACAATCAGCGTGCTTCGCGGCACTTTGTAGCGCAGATGAGATCTGAGCGGGGTCATCGGGCAGATGGCGATTTTCAGTCACTTCCATACCCAGCGCCCGCAACTGATGCGCCAGCGCAAAGCGGTTGCTGTTGAAGATTTGCCCAGGTCCAAGTTCACCCTGTCCAGGGTCCCGTAATTCATCACCGGTTGTGAATACGGCCACTCGCAACGGCTGATAAACCCATACCGAATCGATCCCGACCGAGGCGAGCAAGCCCACATCCTGCGGCCGCAAGCAATGGCCCGCGGTCACCAAACAATCGCCAGGTTGAATGTCATCGCCCCGCGGCCGGATATGCTGCCCAACCTCGGCGGGCGGCAATCGAATACCTGCTTCGGTTACTTCAGCCTCCTCCTGAGGGATGACCACATCCGCCCCGGACGGTACTTCCGCACCGGTGAAAATCCTTGCTACCGTACCCGGCGCCAACGCTACTGGGGGATGTCCGGCGGGGATTCGTTGACTCACGGGCAACAGGCCGGGCAAATCCTTGCTGCACGCAGCATAGCCATCCATCGCGCTATTATCTGCAGGCGGCACTGCACAAGGCGCATCCACGTCTTGGGCAATATATCGATTGAGGCCATCCTCGAGCCCCACTTGCTCTGAGTGAGGTGCAGCATCGACCGTGCCGAGAATGATCTCAAGCGCTTCGGCGAGGGGGGTTAGCGGCATCTTCAGTGGCCCCGCAACACCCCGACGAAGTTACAGGGCCGGTGCTCACCGTCGAGCTGGTCCCGGAGCACGCCCTCCCATGCGGTACGACAGGCCCCGGTTGATCCCGGCATGCAGAAAATCACCGTGCCATTAGCCATACCCGCCAACGCCCGGGATTGTATGGTGGAAGAGCCGATCTCAGCGTGGCTTAGTGACCGAAATACCTCTCCGAATCCCTCAATCACTTTGTCAAAGAGCGGAGCGACCGCCTCCGGAGTGGAATCACGTCCTGAAAAACCCGTACCGCCGGTTGTCAGTACCACCTCCACCCCGGGATCCGCAATCCAACGCGAGAGCATGGCCCGCAGTTGGTAAACATCGTCTATCACAATCTGACGATCGACCACGTCGTGCCCAGAAGCAAGGAGCGCCTCTTCCAGAAACGCCCCGGACGTATCCGTCTCGGGAGTGCGGGTGTCACTCACTGTCAGCACGGCTGCTTTCAAGTTTGCGCTCATGATGTCTTACTCACCCCTCTGCATAGAGCTCAATGTAGCGTTGCACCGCTCTCGGAACAAACTCTCGCCAGCCCAATTGCTGTATCCCAAATTGATGGCGTATTTCGGCACAATCGAGACTCAAGCTGTTGGTGATACCCGTTCCATCACTGGTCAAATCCATGAGATCGCGCGCCCCTTGAAAAGGTTCGTATTGTGAGGCATTGGCCAAAACCGTCTCCATAAAAGAATACGCACTGACCTCGCCGATACCGCTGTAATGGTAAAGCCCGGCACCCGGCGCTCCCGCACCCAACTGATCGATAACGCCGTGAATCACCCGGGCCACCTCTGCAACATGCACTGGGCTGGCCCTCACTTGCTCGTTCACTTTAATCCGATCGCCTCTGGCGAGCGCATCAAGCGCTCTGGCAAGAGGATTGGGTCGGCGACCGCCAAACATCAAACCCAGCCGCAAAATGAAAATCTCCTCCAGCGCGTCTTTTAACAACTGCTCTACCTCCACCAGAGTCCGTCCAACCGAGTCAGTTGCGTCCGGTTGATCAGTCTCGCGATAGGGCCGGGTCAACGTGCCGGAAAACACCCGTGCGCTGGAAAGAAAAAAATAGGGGATTTGGTCCCGCGACGCCAAACTGGCCAGCCAGCGCGTGCGCTCAAGATCCGGCTGCCCCACGGGGTCTACGCCATCAATCTGGGTAACCAGGCGTGCGTCCAGAATCAGATCAGCGCTTTGCCGTCGAACGAGTTTTTTTACCTGCCTCTCACGGCGCCAACGCGTTGCATCCATATCCACGCCAATGATTTCGTGGCGCATGAGAGGCGCTGCGAACGCGCGAAGGGAAAAACCCAAAGGCGAGTCCAAGCCTAAAACCAAGATACGCACGGGAATCAGACCATTCCATTAACGGGCATGAGAATGCCCCAAGACTAGAAGGGGATATCGTCTTCCGGAAAATCAATCGGCGCAGAATTACCGGAAGGCGCCGCGGCAGGTGCCGCTGCCGCGGGAGCCGACTGATACGCGCCACCGTCCTGCATTCCACCGCGACTGTCAAGCATTTGCATTTCCTGAGCGACGATCTCGGTTGTGTACCGATCCTGTCCAGACTGATCCTGCCACTTGCGCGTTCGCAGGGACCCCTCGACATACACCTTGGAGCCCTTTCGCAGGTACTCG
>Ga0181568_10001211_pt1 | contig 23769 bp, 19 predicted proteins | sample 101ome_20_FD_133758 | JGI IMG/M metagenome (GOLD analysis project Ga0181568, IMG submission 133758) | Coastal salt marsh microbial communities from the Groves Creek Marsh, Skidaway Island, Georgia - 101404AT metaG (megahit assembly) | ecosystem: Environmental > Aquatic > Marine > Intertidal...
AATTCACTCAGAAAATCATATTCTGAACTAGTGAATGATCAAAATAGATTAAATTCATTTGTTAAAAAAATAATTTTCTTATTTTCAATGTACTTAGTGTTATTGATTATTGTTTTTACTTTTATAGGAAATATACTATTTAATATTTATAACCAATATTTTTCTTTTCAGATTGAAGTCATGTCTCTGGTTTTAATGGGGTCTTATTTGTTTTATACAGCAAATGTTATAAATTTTCAATATTTTGTTAAAAGAGAGGTTGTTCAAATATTTCAATTATTTTTTATTAGAGCATTGTGTGCTGTTATTTTTTCATATTATTTAATTGTAGAATTTTCAGAATATAGTTTTGGTTTAGTATATTTGAGTTCAAATTTAGTTTATCTACTTTATTCAATATATAGAAAAAGTTTAAAACCTACACTTTGACTAAGTTGCTAATCATAACAACTAAACATCAATTAAATCATTTCTAAAAATATTTTCTTCTTTATATGAAATATTAAAACTATAGATAGATAGAAACAGGCTTATAAAAATTAAATTGAACAAATTATTAGAGTTAATAAAGCTACTAAATTCTGCAAATGTCGTAATTAGTAAATAAATAGCTAAAGCAAGAAAAGATGTTGTAAAGAAAACAAAAACGATGTCAAAAAATGCAGATTTTTGAAGTTTTCCTTCAATTTTTTTTAATTTATATTTTTTGAAATAGAATAATATCGAAAGTTTCAAAAGTGTAAAGAATATTTTAAACGAATTTAAGTTACTTTTTTCATTTGCATAAACAACTGTATTGTTAATTTGTTTTGTTTTAAAATTATTCAACACAGCCGAAATTGTTATAAAAAAAGGATAACCGTACCTTTTGGGATAACTTTTGCTATTAAGTTTGTCGTGAATTTTAGTTGAAACACCAAATAAACCATTAAGTGGGTCTAAAAGCAAATTACTTCCTATGGCAAATTGCATAAGTAGTGTCGCAAATAAGTTACCAAAAAATCTAATTTTTGGAATTTTTCCTACTATTCCATTTGCCCAAAATCTATTGGATTTAATAAATTCATAGTCATTTTTTAGATATATATCAATTATTTTTATAACATCTTCAATTAGAAATTGCCCATCACCATCAACTTTAACAATGAATTCATAACCATCCTGCACTGCTTCTTGTATAAATCTTTTTGTAGATATTCCTGCACCAAGATTTTTATTGTTATTAATTATTTTTACATTTTCTAAATTCTTAAACTGTTCTAATATTTTTTTTGTATTGTCTTTACTGAAGTCATTAATAATATATAAATTAATATTCAAAGTAAGCAAATTCCTTATTACATTTTCAATGTTTAGCTCTTCATTGTATGCAAGAATACCAATAGCTATTGTTTTTTTATCTTTCACAATTGGTATTTTAAATTTATTAAAAATTTTTAAATAACAATTTTTCTAATTTTGATCTGTTAAAACTTAATAAATATTTATATAAAAATTGATTAATCTTATTAAAGTGATAAAAATTTTGACCAAAATTATGAATAAATACAGTAAAAATTTTATCTATTTAATTGCTTTAATATTTTTTATAAGAGTAGTTTTACAAATTAATTTAAGTTTACTTCTAGATACTTTTAAATTAGGCAAATTAAATTTCCTATTTGCATTAGTATTATTAGCTTTTAGTCAATTAACTATCGGTATTATTTGGAGTAAGTTTTTAAAAGAAATATACAATATCAATTTCAAACTTTCGTTTAAATTATGGATAAATTCAATAGCAGCAAAATATATACCTGGAAAAATAGCAAGTCCTATTTTAAGAATTGAAAATACAAGTTTTAAAAATAATAAAATTGAGTTTTACAATCATATATTGATTGAAAATCTTACTTTAGTGCTTTTATCAATATCAATTGGATCTTATGTATTTATTTCATCATCAATTAATATTTTTTTGTATTTTTTAATAATTAATTTAATTTTTTTTGGGTTGTTTAAACTTCAGAAAATTAAGATAAAAAAAATTAATTTGCAATATTTTAAAAATATATTTTACTTAGAAGTTTCTTCACTACTAAACGTTTTTGGTATTTATCTAATTACACTTCCTTTTAATCTTGGGGAAAATTTTGAATTATCACTTATGTATGTGTTTGTTTCTGGTATTTCAATGCTAGTTTTTATTGTTCCAGCTGGAATTGGAATTAGAGAAAATATATTTATCCAAATTGGGGATATTAAAAATTTTAATGAAAATATTCTTGTTTCTATAAGTATTATTTTAAGAATTGCAATTATATTAGTAGATATTTTTTTTGTTCTTTTCTCATTAATTTTTAACTCAAAATTTAATCATTCAAAATAAATTTATTATTTAAAAGATAATTATATATTTCTTCGGAAGGAGTATTTTTCTCATTTTTAATATTTATTTTTTTATTTTTTTGTTCTAATAAAAATAAAAGTGAATTTTCGATATTAAATTTAGATATATACATATTTTCATTCATAGCGTAAGGCCTTTCTGTTGTATTTCTCCACACTATTGTTGTAATACCTAAGTAGTAGCATTCTTCTTGAATAGATCCTCCATCAGTTACTACTATCTTTGAATCCTTTAATTGATTTATAAAATCTTCATGACTAATCAAATTAGAAGTAGTTATGTTATTTGATAATTTTATATTAAATTTATTAATTGAGTTGATAGTGGGTTCATGTAAGTACCAGTTAATCTTGTAACTTTTTGATAGTTTTTCCAAAAGCTTTACAAAACTAATCAATCTTTTTTTTGACAGAATATTTTCTGTTCTATGAAGAGTTGCTGTGATAATATCTTTTTTATTTATTTTTTGATTATCTAGGTCTCCTAAAGTTTCTATTATTGTATTTTCGTTAACTTGAAGAATTAACTTACGTTTCAATTTATTTTTAAGCCTCAAATATGAATCAGGATCAAAACATATTAATATATCACTTAAACGCGATGTAATTCTCCTTATTATCTCTTCAGGGAATGGGTTAAATAATGAATTACTGGTTAAGCCGCTTTCTAAATGTATGACTTTGCATTTATTTCTTTTTCCCCAAAATAAACCCAATATAGTGCTTACAGTGTCACCATGAACTACGCAGATGCTTTGATTTTCTATAGTGTTATTTTTTAAAGTTTTAAATATTATATTTTTTAAAAAAAATTTTCCCACCCAAACAATTCCTTTCGAATATTTTGAAATATTTTCTTTGTTTGAAAAGAGGTTTATATGGGTTATTTCATGTTTAAAGTTTTGAAAGATACTTTCAGTTATTGTTGTATGTTGACCCGAATCTACTATTACAACAGATAAATTAGGTTTAGTTAAAAATAGATTAATTAAAGGAATGCATTTTATTGCTTGAGCTTTAGTGCCAATAAAAAAGTAAATCTTCTGCATAATTTTTAGATTAATGTTTATGATATTATTTCTGAAGTCTTTTTAAGAATTACGTAGACAATTTATCATTTAAAAGATTGTGTACTTGTTTTGCTTAAGAAATGTAAGTAAATCATGAATGTAATAAACAATAGAATTTGATTATGAGTAAATATAAATTCAGCTTTAAGACCAACAATAAAAAAATAGATACCAAGTAAATAATTAAGATTAAATTGACTTTTTACAAAATTATTTAGAGTAGTTATTAACAGATAAAAAAGTAGAACAATGCCTAAAATGCCAAATTGATAAATTACTGATAAATATAAAGAGTGAGGTTTTTCTACCAAAACTACTAAGTGTTGATGAGATTGTCCAGCACCATACCCAGTAATTATATTTTTTAAATTTAAATCTGTGTAATGGAAAAATTTAATCCACTGAATGTCTCTTCCAAATATTTTTGATGATGTAGTAATTGAATTTATTAGTATTTTATTTTTTGTTCCAAGTTCATACTCGTAAAATTCTTTTAAACTTTGAAACTCATTAAATTTTTTAGAAGGTTTAGGTATTTGAATGTTGTATTCTTCAAATCTTTTTTCTGAGTTTTTCATTCGTTTTTGATAATTTTCTGAGATTTCAAAATCGAGACTAAATACATCAATTCTATTCTGTAGTCTTTGCATCGCATCGTTATTAATTAGTAAAACTAAATTTGAAATTATTATTATTAACAAGAAGTATTTTGATAAACTTTTAAATTTTAGCAAAAGAGCAATTAAAAATATAACAAATAATATCAATGCTGTCCTTTGAGAGTTCCAGCTTAAACTTACAAGTCCTATGCTAAGAGTAAAAATGTAAAATAAGCTTTTTGTGTTTAAATATCTGTATGTTGCAATACAAATTATTAATAATAACCAAAATCCTGTTAGTTCATGACTTGATGTTAGACCTCTCCAGTTTGTTCCATCAGGATGAACAGTTAAAATTGAATCAATTTCTTCGTTTAGGCCAAACAATTTAAATATAAATAAATTTATCGACGGTCCTATTGTTGAAAGATAATATCCAAGTATCCATAAATAAAAACCAATAATCAACGAATCTTGGAAATCTCTTTCTAAATGTTTTTTAGAAGTTTTAAAATATTCAAAAAATAAAGAATACATAACAAAAATTAAAACAAATATATCAATAATATAAACGATGCTTTGTGCTCCGTTTAAAATATCTACTATACCACCCTTATGTCTTCCATCTCTAAATAAGACCCAATCGAAGTATGCCGTTGGTTTTTTAAAGATTAAATTTTGATAGTTTGCAAAAAAAGAAAAGGTAATAGTAAAGAATAAAAAAATTGAAAATTTATATATTATTTTTAATTTATTTTTTCTAAATAAATTAATTGAATATAACAAAAACATCCAAGAAAAGGTTATGTTTGAGTCGTTAAAAAACATAGGGAAAATCATTAAAGATAAAAATGATTTAAATACTAATTGATGAGAATATGATTTAGAAATTGTATAAATTATTATATTTCCCATAATTAATGAAATAAATATATTGCTCATACTATTTATCAGTGAAGTAAATGGAAAGATTCCATAAATTAATAAAATTACCGAAAAAATTATTATGTCATTGATTTTTAATTTCTGAAATTGAATTTCATTAAATTTAAATTTATTGAAAAAACCTAATACCAAAAAAAATAACAAGCAGAACCTTGACATTCTTTCAAAATTTTCTATGTCAGTATTGACACCAATTCCAATATTGATATTTACATTTTCTTCTTCAGCCACTAATTTAAAATTTGAATTGCTTATTACGGGCCTACCTTGGCAAAATAATCTTGAAGGATGTTCGTAAAATTTTATATTAATTTTGCTATTTATTTTATCCTCAATAGAATTTATTTGTTGTTGGAATTGTGATTTTGAAAGAGTACAGCCACTATCTACATATGGAATCATAAATTCACTGTCGGTATCATTAGAAAGATAGTTTCCCAGAAAAAAATTCAATGGAATGCTTAAAAAAGAACCAAAGATTAAAAATGTAATTGTAAATATATAATTTTTAGCTCTCAACATATCAGTTATAATTCAGTTTAGAAAAAATAAATATGTTAAATAGTTTAGTTAAAAAAGAGTTTTTTAGACTTTTATTAAACACAACTTCAATTTACTTAATCACACGATATTATTTTTTGAATTTATTTTTTGAAACCATAAACTACTTAGATTTTATCAAAAGTTTAAGCAGTGATATATCTAGGTTTTTAAATATAAATATTTCCACAAATCAAGTTGATGATTTGTTCTTACTTTTTTTTTGCATACTAATTTCTTTATTTGTTACCTCATCTTATTGGTATAGCAATCCTTTGTTTTATAAGGAAAGTTTTCTTGAACAGTATTTTAAATTGGGAACGTATACAACTTTATTTACAATATTTGTGTTATATTTTCTTAGAGTTTTTAATATTTCTAGGTTCTATCTAGTAATTTATCTGATAATTATTCCGATATCATTTCTTATCTTTCGTTCAAATGGACCTTTTTCTAAATATATTGTTAAGGACAGTATCATTTCGAGCTATGTTTTAATTACAGATAATAATAATTTAGGTTATGGGACGTTTATTAATTCAAGTAATTTCTTTAATAAAAAGGAAGCTGTAATTTCTATAAATTTATCTGAAATAAATAGAGATCTCAATGAAACGTTGCTTGACTTTCAAAAAACTTATTCATTCGATTCTATATTATTTGATTTTGGAAAGCTAGATAATAATTATTCAAAAATAGTAAATTCTACTATTTCTTTAAAAAAATTGATTTATATTTCCAGTGTTGATGAAAGTTATGATCCTAAATTATTTAAATTTGGTTTAAAAAAATTAAATAATTTAAATTTCAATATATTTCAACTTAACAATCAAGTCCAATATGGTATTCAATTAATTTTTAAAAGATTAATAGATATTTTCTTATCTATACTTGCCATATTTTTTTTAATTCCTGTTTTTTTGTTTATTTCTCTCTACATATTCCTTACAGATCTTCAACTTCCTATTGTAAAACTTAAGCGTACAGGAAAACATGGAAGAGAGTTTTTAATGTATAAATTTAGAACCATGTATCCTGATGCACACAGTCAGCGAGAAATTATTAGAGATAAAAATATAAGAAAAGGTCCATTGTTTAAAATAGAGTCTGACCCAAGAATTATCCCAAGACTTAATTGGATTAGAAATTTCAGCCTAGATGAGATACCTCAATTTTTTAATGTTATAAAAGGAGATATGTCATTAGTTGGACCTAGACCTTTATTTGCTGAGGATTTAAAGGAATTTACAAATGAGCAGACATTGAGAATGACTGTTTTGCCAGGAATGACTGGATTATTGCAAATAAATGCACGTGAATCAGAAGATTTTTCAGTATGGTTTAGTTTTGATAAAAAATATATAGATTCTTGGAGCCTGTTACTTGATCTAAAAATTTTGTTTTTAACTCCATTTAAATTATCTCGTAGTTTGTAATAAATTTATCTTTCAAAAATTAATTGTTTCAAAAAATAATAAATAAACAAAGTGTTGTCAACAAAGTATCTTTTGAATAACCTTTTTGGTTCCTGTACTAATCTAAAAATCCACTCTAGTCCAATTTCAGCCAAAAATTCTGGTGCTTTATATTTTGTTTTTGCTACCCATTCAAATACTGCCCCAACTCCAACTATATTTGCATCTGTACTCTTGAAGTCTATTGAATCTATAAATATTTCTTGCTTTGGAAAACCTAGTGAAACCCAGATAATATCAGTTTCAAGAGATTCTATAACTTCTTTGTAGTTTTTAACTAGATTTTCTACTGAATTTATTTCAGGAGCAAAACTTCCTGCAATCACTATTTTTGGGTAGGTTTTAGTTAATTTTTGTACAAGCATTTCATTTACTTCATTAGAGTTTCCAAAAAAATAATGCCTTGTTTTACTTTCTAAACCTTTTTCAATAGTTTTGATAAAGGTATTGTAACCATCTGTTCTTTTGAAATTATTTTTTGTAAGTATATTTAAAGCTTTCACAATAGGATATCCATCAGGAGCTTTAATATCAAAGGATTTCACTACATTCATAATATTTGTATCTTTTTTACTTCTTACAACAACATTTACATTGCAAAAAACAATTTTTTTCTTTTTTTCTTCAATTAGAAAATTAGTAAGTGAATTTATATCTATACGTGTTATATCTGTAGTTAGAACTTTAGTACTTTTCATTTCAATCAATTATAAAAAACTAATTGTAAAAAAAAGAAAATATTTAACTATAATCATTTTGTGAAAAAAGCTTTTATAACTGGAATTACTGGTCAGGATGGTTTTTACTTAGCAGAATATTTGTTAAATAAAAATTATGAAGTACACGGTACTGTAAGAAGGTCATCTTCTTTTAATACGTCAAGGATTGATGACTTAATTTCTAAATATAGTGAAGATAAACAATTAAACCTTCACTATTCAGACCTCTTAGATCCTTCATCTTTAAGTTTATTAGTAGATCAAATTTCTCCAGATGAAATTTACAATCTTGCTGCTCAATCTCATGTCGCTGTATCATTTAAAAATCCATACTACTCTACTTTAACTAGCACAAGTGGAGTAACCACTCTCTTAGAGACGGTAAAAAAATCTGATAAAGAGATAAAATTTTATCAAGCTTCCTCTTCAGAAATGTATGGAGGAGCTAAAAAAGAAATTTTAAATGAAAGTTCAATATTTGAACCAAAAAGTCCTTACGCTGCTGGTAAAGTTTTTGCTCATAATATGACTAAGTTATATAGAGAATCTTATGAAACGTTTGCTGTTAATGGAATATTATTTAATCATGAATCTCCTTTAAGAGGAGAAACATTTGTTACTAGAAAAATTTCACGTGCTGTTGGGAGAATATATCATAAAATACAAACAAACCTTACCTTAGGAAATTTAGAAGCAGTTAGAGACTGGGGATATGCAGGTGATTATGTAAAAGGAATGTGGCTTATGATGCAACATGATAAACCTGATGATTGGGTATTAGCTACTGGCGAGACTTACTCTGTTAAAAATTTTCTAGAAGAAGCATTTGGCCTTGTAAGCCTTGACTGGCAGGAATTCGTTTTAACAGATAAAAAGTATGAAAGACCTAATGAGGTAAATTATTTGTGTGGAGACCCTACTAAAGCTAAGAATAAGCTTGGTTGGGAACCTGAAGTAAACTTTAAAGAATTGGTTAAAAAAATGGTTGAAAGTGATATTAATTTGGCAGAGAGAGAAAAAGTTTTAATTGACAACAAGCTTTTGTCACCAAGTTGGGAATATCCAATTAAAGCCTAGGACTATTATTTAAAAACCAATCGTAAGTATTTTTTAATCCAGTATCTAAGTCAGTTTCGCTATACCAGCCAAAAGAATTAATTTTGGATGAGTCTAGTAATTTTCTAGGGTTGCCATCTGGCATTGTTTTATCAAACTGAAGATCTCCGAGATAGTTAACTGTATTTTGAATTTTCTTTGATAATTCTAAAATAGAGATTTCTTTCCCACTACCTACATTGATTAATTCATCTTCAATGCTTTCTTCAATAATAAATTTTATTGCTTTTGCTAAATCGTCTACATAAAGAAATTCTCTTAAAGGCAAACCAGAACCCCAAATATTAAAGACATTATCATTATTTATTTTTGCTTCATGCATTTTTCTCAATAATCCAGGGATAACATGACTGTCTTGTTCAGAAAAGTTATCATTAGGACCATATAAATTTGTAGGCATCAAGTTTATTACAGTATGTCCATATTCATTTTTAATAGCATTACCTAATTCAATGGCTGTAATTTTAGCCATGGCATATGGAGAATTTGTTGGTTCTAATTTACCATTCATAAATTCATCTTCGGAAATTGGGTTCTTTGCATTAAGAGGATAAATACAACTGCTCCCTAAATTAATTACTTTTGTATTATTTATCTCCATTAAAGATTCCAGTATGTTCATATTAATTTTTAGGTTCTCTAATAGGAAAGAGGTCCTCTGTGTATTGTTAGCAACAATTCCTCCAACTTTTGCAGCAGCATTAATTATGATATTTGGTTTAAAATCGCTAATTGTATTTTTTGTACTTATAACTGATGAGAGGTCAGTATCTTTCCTACTTGAAAAAAAAATATTTTCAAATGTCTTACTTTTGCCAAGAACTCTTTTTAAAGAGCTTCCAACAAGTCCCGAACTTCCAAAAACTAAAACTTTCATAAGTTAATTAAATTTTATCAACTTGCTTCTATTTTGAAAGCTTGAGTTCATTGATAATTTGCTTAGTTGCATTATTAATACTTACTTTACTTGTATCAATAGTCAAATTTGGATTTTCAGGTATTTCATAACCCATATCTATACCTGTAATATTTTTGTTGCCTTTATTTTTGTTGTTGTAAAGTTTTTTAGGGTTTCTTTTTATACAGGTTTCAATCGGTGTGTTTAAATGAATCATAAACAAGTTTTCTCCAAAAATATGTTTTGCAACTTCTCTAGATGCTTTTGTTGGCGAGATAGTAGAGACTATAGGGATAATATCATTTTGATATAAAATATTAGCCACATGAGCTATTCTTCTATTATTTTCAAGTCGGTCTTCCTCAGTAAAACCTAAATCTTGATTTAAAGTAGTTCTCATATTATCTCCATCTAAAATGAAACTTTTGAAACCATTCTCACCTAGTTTTTTTTGTAAATTTTTGGCAATTGTAGTCTTTCCTGCTCCACTGAATCCTGTAAACCATATACATTTTTGAGCCATTGAAATCTTATTAATTTTTTCAAAGTGGACGGTAAATCCCTTATCAGGAATTAATGTAACAAAACCAAAGCCTAAAGTTTCAAACTTGTCTGTGGAAATAATTGAAAACTGTGACATAGAATAATTATGGTTATAATCATCAATAACAATTTTTGATTCAAGTTCAACTTTAATTGTTGCTATTGAGTTCATATTTATTTCTTTTATGTCAATTTGTGAGATAAATCCATAAACAGAAGTCTGGTTAAATTTGAATAAATATCTTTTATTTCTTTTTAAACCTAAAATTGACGAACAGACAATACTAGCTTTAAAAGAGTTTACATTTTTGTAATTTTTATTCTTCGAAACTAAAACATCATTTTTATTAATTGAAATCTTTTCTTTTGCAGTAATAACTATATTGTTTAATTTATTGGTACTTTTTAAGTTTTTTTGAGCAGTATAAACTTTTTTAACTGTAAAATCTTTACCAGTTGTTGTGTTTTGTAAAACATCATTATTTTTTACATTTAAACCATAATTTTTTAAATAGTAGAATCTATCATTTGATTCTCTTCTAATAATTTGAACTGAAGCATAGTTAGATAAATTTTTATTTTGTGTATAAGTTTCTTTTGTAAGCAAATCTAAAAGACTTCCTTTTTTATAGAATTTGGTTTTATTGGAATTTGTGAGAATATTATCACCGTTTAAAGCTGAAATTGGAATTGAGATATAATCTTTTTTGAATTCAATACTTTCCAAGTACTGGTTCAAATGTAGGTTTTGTTCTTCAATTTTTTGTTTTGAATAATCTACAAGATCTATCTTATTTATACAAAAAAATACTTTTTTGATATTTGGAAATAAATTCACTATTTGTATATGTTTTTTTGTTTGATTAGTAAAACCGTTTGAAATATCTATTAATACCAATGCAATATCTGCATATGTTGCCGCATTTGCCATATTTCTAGTAAATTCTTCGTGGCCAGGTGAGTCAATTAAAACATATTGCCTATTTTTTAATGTGAATGTTTTGAAAGCAATATCAATTGTTATACCTTGCTCTTTTTCATCAATTAATCCATCAAGTACCTGTGCATAATCTACTTCCAGATTATTATTATTAAATTTTTCAGATAATTTTAATAATTGTTGCGATTGGTCTATATATATGTTGTTAGTCTCGTGAAGCAATCTTCCTAAAAGTGTAGATTTTCCATCGTCTATGCTTCCACACGTCATAATATTTAACGTCTGCATTTAAAAATAACCATCTTTCTTCTTTTTTTCCATACTTCCAATTTGATCATGATCAATTAATCTTCCTGATCGTTCTGAGTATTGAGATTCATTTAATTCTCTTATGATTCCAGTTACAGTTTTTACATTACTTAAAACTCCTGCTGTTAATGGATAGCAGCCAAGGGTTCTGAATCTGATGTTTGTATTTATGATTTTATCTTCTTTTTTGAGTTTGTATCTTTTATCATCGTAAAGAAAGTATTGTTCGTTACTTACAACAACTTTTCTTTTTTTTGCAAAATAAAGTGGAACTACATCAATTTCTTCCTTTAAAATATATTGCCAAATATTTAACTCAGTCCAATTTGAAATAGGGAAAACCCTAAAAGAGCTTTCTTTTGGTAAGAAAGTATTAAAAATATACCAAGGCTCTATTGTTTGATCTATAGGGTTCCATTTATGATACTTGTCACGAATTGATAGTACTTTTTCTTTAGACCTACTGGCTTCTTCATCTCTTCTGGCTCCTCCATATATAAAATCAAAATTATATTTATCTAGAGCGTCTTTTAAAGCTTGTGTTTTCATAATGTCTGTATATTTATCATTATTAAAAGGATTTACTCCTGCTTTCACTCCATCTCTATTTGTATAAACTATCTTTTTAATTTTATTTTTTGTAAGTACCTTATCTCTAAAATTAATCATTTCAGAGAACTTCCAAGTTGTGTCAATATGCATAAAAGGTATTGGTACATTTAATGGGTAAAATGCTTTCTTAAATAAATGGAGCATAACAGACGAATCTTTACCGATTGAGTATAGAACTACAGGGTTCTCTGCGTCTTTATAAGTATCTCTAATAAATGAAATAGATTCATCTTCAAGTGAATTTAATAATTTCAACTGATTCCTTTTCTGTAAAGATTTATGATATTTTCTGGCTTTCCAATATCTACAATATTTCCAGAATCAATAAGTATAACTTCATTACAAATATTTCTTAATAAATTAAAATTATGACTTGAGATTACAACTGTGCTTTCATCATTTAGTAAATTTAACATTAAACTCTCAGATTTTTTTCTAAAATATTGATCTCCAAAAGTAAAAAATTCATCAAACCCTAGAAAATTTACATTCTTATCCAGTAAGGTATAAATTGCAGAAAATACAACCTTACTTTTCATACCTTTAGATAAGTTAGAAATTGGTTTAAGCAAATCTTGGTTTGAGAATTCAGTTAATTCAATAAAAGAATTAATCTTTGTTTCAAAATCTTTTGAATCAAAAGTAAGTTTTTCAAGTAAATAATACAATTTAAAAATTTCGTAAGAGTTAAATGTGTTGTAAGTTTTAAGAGAGTTACTAACTAATTTTGATGTATTAAAACTTTTGGAAAAACTACCACCTTGTAATTCTATTTTTGAGAATAAAATTTTTAAGAGTGTAGTTTTACCAGAGCCATTTTTACCAATTAATCCATAAACTTTTTTTTTATCAAGAGATAAATTAAGATCTGAGATACTAAAAGGAGTACTTTTTTCAAGCCTGAGTTTCTTTAATGTAAGAATGTATTTGTTGCTATAAACAAAACTTCCATTTGTAATATTTAAGATATGATTATTCATTTGTAATAGTCTCTTTATATCGTAAATAGAGTAAAAACAAAATAGATGGAAATAATAAGCTAAAAAAATCAAACCCTATTGATTTGTTGATTGTGTTATAAATAAATTGAAAATAGAAATATACAGGGTTAGTTAACTTTATAAAATAGTCTACAAAACTTATTCCAGTTATTCCACTCCAAAAAACAGGAGATGTAAAAAGCATATATCTTGTAATGAAATTTAATGCTTGATTGAAATCTGTAAAATTTGATGAAAATTTATTTATTAGAACAACTAGAGAATTTAAATATATAAAAAGTATTGGTAAAGAAGCAGTAATAATTAAAAGTGTTTGTAAATCAATCGGCTGAATTTGATTAAAGTTGAATATTATATTTGAAATATTTATTAAAAAATAAAAAAATAGTAATACCAAAAAAGAAGGAACTAAATTTTTTAGAATTGAGCTTTTCAGCATTGTTCTGTGGCTTTTTTCAGTATTTGAGTATAAAGAAAAATTTTGAATTTTTTCTGTTTTTGCAGAACCTAAAGATTTTGCTATAACTTGAAATAAAACCACAGATGTGATTAAGTGAAGGAGATTATCTACACGCCCCCTAATTCCAACTAAAAAAATTACATAAGTTAAAATATGAATTATAGGCGTAAGAATTATCCATAATGCCCCTATATAACTACCTTTATAACTTGTTTTCAAAGAAATCAATAACAATTCACGGTAAAAATAAATCTTTGGAATAATTGTTTTTCTCCACATAATTTTTCATGATAATGTTTAAGAATTTTAAATAAACAACTTAATCATCTTAACTTTAGATATTAAAATCAACTTAATAACTATATAGGAAAAAAATGATTACTTGGCTCAGTTCCTACCCAAGGAGTGGAAATACTTATTTAAGAATTCTTCTTCATCAAAATTTTGGAATCAAAACATACTCTATTCATGGAGATTTTACAGATATAGGAAAAAATATTGAATTATCAGAACTTGTCGGACACATAGAGTTTGATGATTCTATCGATGTCGAAAAACTTAGATCAGAAAAGAAAATGTACTATATTAAAACACATAATCTTTTCGATAATGATGTAAAACATTTAGATAAAGCAATTTATATTATTAGAGATGGTCGAGCAGCTACTTTTTCATTTAATAAATACCAAAACAACTTTTCTGATACTCCTAAAAGTTTATTAGAAACAATTTATGGAAATTCTTCATTAAATGTAGGAACTTGGGGAGACCATGTTAAATCTTGGACGAGCTCCAAATTGAATGACATAAAAATTATAAAATATGAAGAATTAGTGAGTGAAACGAATAATATTGTTGAAGTATTGTCAGTATTCTTAAATATAAAGACTCCAGAATTTAGTTCTGAAACTTCATTTTCAAGTTTAAAAAAAGTAGATTCAAATTTTTTTCAAAAAGGAAATAATACAGCTTGGGAATCTAAATTTAATGAGGATATAGAAAATATTTTTTGGTCAATAAATTATAAACAAATGAAAGAATTTGGATATGAATATAAAATTCCAAATGAATTAATTGAAAGAGTCGTTAATGATAAAACTATTAATAACCTAATTGAATATTCAAAGCATTTAAGACATGAAATATCAATTTTAAAAAAGCAAAAAAGTAATTTTGAAAAAATTAGATCTGATTATCAATCTACAAGAAAAAAATTGCATAAAGTTTTGAAATCAAATAGGTTATTAGTTTTAGAAATTAGAAAATTGTCATTTAAGAAAAATCCAATTATGAAATATTTTGTTTCAAAATTTTTAAGAGGATATGTAGGCAAAATAGAGACAGAAGTTGAAAATTGAAAATCACAATCATAACACCAACTCTTAATGCAGAAAATCATATTGAAAAAGCAGTTAAGAGTGTTCTGAACCAAAATTATCAAAATTTTGAACACATCATAATTGATGGAAGCTCAACTGATAAAACTCTTGAACTTCTCAAAACTTACCCACATTTATTGATAATTTCTGAAAAAGACTCAGGCCAAGTAGAAGCAATGAATAAAGGTTTTAAAATCTCAACTGGTGAAGTTATAGTTTATTTAAATTCAGATGATTATTTTTATGATGATGTTTTTAATAAAGTTTCTAAAGCTTTTGAAAAAAACAACGAAGCAGATGTTGTTGTTGGAAACTTAGATATATTAAATTTTAAAAATAAAATAAATAATCAAAATCCTAATATCGAGCTACCTGAGCTTCTTAAGCATTGGAAAAGAAATGCATTTCCGCACAATCCTTTACAATATTTTTACAAAAGACAAGTCCAAGAAACAATACCATTTAATAAAAAAAATGATTTGGCAATGGATCATGAATTCTTTATAGAAGTTGCAAAGAATTTCAATATAATAAAAATAAACTATACATTTGGACTTTATCGAACACAGCCTGGTTCAAAAACTTTTGATAAGCAGCTTGTACCTGAAACTTATTGGACAATTGATAACTTTAGTTACATTGATAAATTCCTAAATAGATATTCAAAAGAATTTATTATAGATTTTAAAAATCAACAAAATGCATTTTTTGCCAAAAAGTTGCTAGAGTCGGACACAAAAAGTTCATTTCCAAATCAAATAATTCAGAAATTAAAAAATTTATATTCAACAAATTATTACAAGAGACCTTTTACTTGGCTAAAAAAATATTTAGCTTTAAAACTATTTTTTAAAAAAAATATTGGTATCTATCAACTAGAAAATAGGTTTGAAAGTAATTTAATTTGTAAAAATTCAACAGATTTACTGGTAGAGGGTTATCCCAGAAGTGGAAATACATTTACTGTAAGACAAATTAAATCTTTAGTAGAGTTAAATAACAAAAGTTTAGATATTGCACATCATACTCATTCAATAGAAAATTTAAGATTAGCAAAATTTCACAACACACCTAGTTTGATACTTATTAGAAAGCCAAGTGAAGCAATTTTATCTCATTTTATATTTCAAAATTACGATGAATCACAATCTGAAAAAGTTGATGATATGGTTAATAAATACATTGCTTTTTATAAATATGCAAAAAATGACTTAAAAAACGTTGTTTTTTGTGAATTTAATGTTGTAAAAAATAACTTCAATTTTTTAATTCGTGAATTAAATTCCAAATTTAATTTATCAATTCCTGAATCAATAAATCCTGAATTTGATAAAAAAATTGTCTTTGATGGGATAAAGTCTCTGAGAAATCTTGAAGGAACTAATTTTGTAAATGAAATAGCGATTCCAAATATTGATAGAGAAGAGAAAAAAAGCCAATATAGAAAACTAATTTCAACTAAAACTAATAAAGCCAATTCTATTTATCAAGAGATATGCTCTTTAGATAATACAATTATTGATAATGAAGATAGCCCAATTTAATTTTTCAGATACTAAAGGTGGTGCCGCAAAAGCAGCTTTGAGGCTTCACAATGGATTATTAGATTTAAATTTAGATTCAACTTTTTATGTTAGAAATAAAGAAACAAATTTAGACACTGTTAGGGTTGTAAACCAATATAGCAAAAGTGTAGATAGTGAATTATTAAATCTAGTTGATAAAAATTATATAAAACCTAACAGATCTGATATCTCAAATACTTTATTTACAGCATCATTTTATTCTTCAGAAATAGGAAATATAATTGATGATTATGATGTAATAAACCTTCATTGGGTTGAAAAATTATTATCAAATAATAATTTATATAATCTTACGAGTTCTGGGAAAAATTTAGTTTGGACTTTACACGACATGAAGCCATTTACTGGAGGCTGTCACTATTCATCAAATTGTATAAATTTTGAAAATACCTGTTCAGACTGTCCCCAGTTAATGTTTGATAGTAAAAATTTGACTAGAAATATATTAAGAGAAAAAATTAACATCTTTAAAGATTCAAATATAAAAATTATTACTCCAAGTTCATGGTTAGCTGATCAGGCTAAAAAAAGTAGCGTTTTTAAAGAAAAAGAAATAGTAGTAATACCAAATTCAATAAATATTGATATTTTTAACAGGAAAGATAAATGTGAGTTAAAAAAAGAGTTAGACATCGATCCTAACTGTATAGTTTTATATTTTTCGTGCTTAAATCATAATGAAAAAAGAAAGGGAATGAAATTATTAATAGAAGTTTTTGAAACTGCTTTAAAAGAAGTAAATTTTAAAAAACTTTGTGAGGATAAAAAAATAGTTTTTCTCACCACAGGCAAGCCTTCAAAAGAGTTAGAAAACTTACCAATCAACATAATTAATTATGACTACATACAAGATGATGAAATGCTTGCAAAACTATACAATGCTGCTGATATTACTTTACTACCTTCAATTGAAGATAACCTACCAAATATTCTCTTGGAGTCGTATGCCTGTGAAACACCAATTATTGGATTTGATACAGGAGGAATTAAAGATATAGTAGAAGACAATAAGAGTGGATTTTTGGTTAAAAATTATAACTCAAAGTATTTTTCTGATGTTTTAATCGATCTTATTCTTGACTCTAAAAAAAGAAAAGCTTTTGGTAGACAAGGTTATGAAAAAATTACAAACTTTTATACACCCGCAAAACAGGCAAGTAGTTATCTAAAGTTGTATGAATCTTTTGAGAAAACAAATAAATTAAAAACACCAGTTAGTTTTAAAAAAATAAATTCAAATATTTTATCTGAAGTAGTTTTAGAAAGTGTTGATATCGAAGTAAAACAAAATCCAGATTTTATTTCAGAAGAATTTAGAAAAAAAGTTAAGAAACATGACTTTCTTATTGAACTTAATAATAGAATAAATATTTTTAAATCTCTTAGTTTTATTCGCAATCCATTTAAATATTTAACAGCTATATTAAAAATATTTTGGACGTTAGGTAAGTTAATAAAAAATCCAATTGCTGAAGACTAGTGAAAAGTAAAATTTCTATATTTTTCATAATTTAAAATTTTATTTTTAAACATTACAACCTCTTTATTGAGTAAATAATATCTATTTTCTAGTAACTCTTTTGTAATATCATTCCATTTTTCAATTATTAAAATGGGGAAACCGATTTTTAGAAGCTCAATTGAAGCTACTGATTTAGTCATGATAGGAATGCATTCCATTAAAATAGATTCAATTAATTTTGGACTTTGCACACCATTTCCAAGAGGTACTAATAAGTATTTATGTATTGATAGCTGGGTAAAATATTCATCTGTATCAAAATTTTTATATGTAACAAAATCTTTATCCTCAGAAAATTTTGCTGCAGAACTTCTATCAGAAATTTTTTTGTTTAATTTTGGCCAATGGTAACCAAAAGATGAAAGTAAAAGATTACTTTTTATGTTAGGTTCTTGTATTAAATTTTCTAGTGTTTTTTCAAATGATCTTATATAAAACTCAGTCAAACCAATTGGCATTATTTTTATAGAATTATCTTCAACATCTTTTGCTTCGTAGTAAACGTCTTTAAAAGTCCGTTTAATTTTTTTTAGAAATATTTTTTTTTGTCTACTTAATTTAGTATCCTCTCCACCAAAGATAATTATTGTGTTGCTAAGCTTTTTTGAAAGTTGTGGATGAATTATCAGATAAAGTGAAAAAAAACCTAATAATTCAGGGTGACAGAATATTGAATTTGGTATTTTTTTCTTATTTAAATACCCATGAGACCAACCTATAACCCAATCAAAATCTGCAATCCATTTAGGTAAATAGCCTTTTTTAGGCCTCCCAACCCCTTTTTTTCTATCCAAACCCCAAAATCTCGTAACGGGTAGTATGTCTAGAATATATTTATTTGTATAGTCAATAGAAACTTTGTTTGTATTTAAGTTCTGATAAAAAACTTTTATTAGTGTTAATTTTTTAATAATCAAAATCATAACTTTAGTTAAACTCATTCGCAAATATACAAAAGTAAATTGTAAAAATAAATAAGAATTCAATTAAAATATGCAAGAATGAAAATTTTAATTTCGGGTGTCGGTAGGTCAGGTACAACTTTCTTATACAATTACTTGCAGAAGTATCTTTTAGAGTATGAAAAATCTTATAACTTTGTATATGAGCCTTATTTATGGGATTACAAAAAGTTAAATAAAAATTTTTCAGATATTAATGACGAGTTTCTCAAGGTAGACACCCTTTCTGTAGATGGAATTTTTTGGCATAAAAAAACGCCTATTTTTTGCGAAAAAAATTACAAAAACATTTCAGAATATCCAGAAGAGTTTTTAAATTTAGGGGAAAATGTATTAATAAAATCAGTTAGATCATCAGGTAGACTTCACAATTATTTAAATATAGACGAAAATATTAAAATAATTCACATTTTTAGAAATCCAATAGATGTTATAAATTCAGTTGTTGACAAATTTTCTTTTTTTGGATCCAATTTTTATGAATCTGATGAAAAGAGATTTTTTCAGGAAATTGAAAATAATTTTGATATAAATGTTGATAGAAAATCTTTATCCGATGTACAAAAAAATTATAACTATTGGTTTTACTCAAATAAGTTTGTTGTTGATAATTTTTCCAATTCAAAAAATGTTCATTTTTTAGAATATGATGTACTTTTTTCATCTTTTGAAACTGAGATTCAAAAGTTATTTAATTTTTTAAATTTAGATTTAAAGAACATAAGACTTTTAGTAAATGAAGAAAAAATTATTGGTCCTCCAAGTTCTATTAACATTGATAAAAATGATTTTGATTTTTTAGCAAAAAAGTTAAATGAGTATGATTCCTTAATATCAAATCTTTCACTTAAAGGACCAAACCGGAATATATTAGAAACTAAATATAAAAGATTTCCAAGAAAAACACATATGTTTAAGTTCGAGGGAAGAACCCCCACATATATTGAAAAATACTATCAAAGTAAGTTCATTGGACAGAAACCTTCGTATATTTTTTTCTATTTAAAAAATATTTTAAAAAAATTAATAAAAGTAATTAAATAATGTTTTTTAAACTCTAAGTCATTTTTATATTTTTTTACGAATTTGTATCTCTCAAGCGTTCTAACCAAATAGGCTTTTTTAGTTTTTGAATAACCATGAGTTTCTATTTTTGCAATTACTTCAGGAATATAGAGAAATCTCTTTTTATCTATATAGTAAAAAGTAAATATTTGAACAAAATCAGCAATTATTTTATATCTGGTGTCAAACTTTGAATCTAATAGAGAACTTCTTTTTGCAAACATGCAATTATGATTAAACACCATACCTTTCCATAAATCTTCTATATCTCTTGCTTTTAAAAAGTTTTCTTCTTTATTTAATTTTGTGCTTACTCTAACTTCATCTCCATAAATAACCTCATAGTTATTTAGATCTATTTTGGAAAAAATATTTTCTAATGTTTCTATATTATTTAAATAATCTCCAGCATTAAGAAATATAATCCAGTCTCCTGTAGATTTCTCAATTCCTTTGTTCATTGCATCATATAATCCTGAGTCCAATTCAGAAATAAAATAACTGATTTCACTTTTATATTTATTGATTATTTCTAATGTTTTATCTGTAGATTTACCGTCTATAACAATTAGCTCAATGTTATTGTAAGTTTGAGAAACAACTGATTTAATAGTTTCTTCAATATAATCTTCAGCATTTTTACATACTGTAATTACAGATACTTTAGTCATTCTCAAAGAAAAACTTTTTATCGTAAAACTGATTAAAAATTACTTTAGTTTTATCATAGATATCTTCAATTTCTTTTTCTGATAATCTGTGTTTATAAATAAAAATATTATCTTTAGAGTTTCTCTCTAATTGATGCACAACATTATTTTTAACTTCAGTAGAGTTATTTATATCTGTAGTTTCCTTTAAATATTCATTCATTGTATTCGTGTAAGGTATTGAAAGATTTTTACATAATTTTGAAAAATTTTCATATGGGTTAAGCGATAAATTTTCATGTTTTACTAATTCTATTTGTGGATATTTAGATTTATAATTTAAGGCTGAAGTGTAAAATATATTCCAAAGTAAAGAGGCTTGCAAAACAATATTTTTTTTAGATTTACTGTATTCAGCTATTTCATCTTTAAAATCTTGTAAATATAAATCCATCAATTCTTCTTGATTTAAAAAATGATTAAAGTCAAATTGCCAGTCTAATCTTTTTAAACTACTCGCAAAACTGAAGGGGTTTCTAACAGCAATCAGTACATCTGCATTTACTTTATTTATAAAGGTATCTATAGAAAAAAATGCTATTGGATCTTTAAATAATGCAACTTTATTTCTTTTTTCAGCTTTTTTCTTTAATTTTATTAATGGATTGTAAAGATTTGATTCACTCTCTTTAATATATTGAAACCAATAATCATAAAGTCCAATACCTTTTTTATTTTCAATATTCATGGGTTCTTGAAGGTATTCAAATATATCACTTTTTTCAAGAACTCTGCCAATCCATGTAGTGCCACTTCTGTGAGTTCCTGTAACTAATAAAGGTTTATTTTTTATTTTAGGATTAGTTTTTTTATTAAAATTTAGTAGTTTAAATTTTGTCATAAAGTTTTTTTATATAAGTAAATCTTACATTGTAATTTAAAAATCGTATTTTTTATTTAAGAGAATCTCTTTATAAAATAAATATTTTTAGGACTTTAATTAATATAATCTTTAAAAACTTATAAAAAAATTTTAAGAAAAAGACTTAAATACTATCATTTAATTTAGATGAAAAAAATTATCTTTTTTATAACTTTTTTAGTAATTTTTTTTGGCTTTTCAAATACATCTGCTTATGCAGAAGAATGTATTGATGAAATTTTTTGTCCAAACCCTTATTTAGAGCAAATCAAAAATGAAATCTTGAATAGTGGAGTCGGTGATTATGCCGAATCATTTATTGTTGAGTACCCTGAAAATTTGGACCAACTTCCAGTAGAAAGTAACAAAGATGTTTCTGAGATTAGTTTTTTTGACAGTAAAAATACAGTTGAAAATACATTTCTAAGTGCCATCGAACCGTTATTAGAAATTGAAAACAACTATAGTGATTTTTCTCCATTGATAAAAAATGGTACTGCTGTAAATTTACAAATGGCCAGATCAGAGTATGAATACTATGGATATTGGTCAAATTATGCAAAAATTTATTGCGCACAACCATTATCTGTTTTTTCAAGCGGAAATCTTTATACCTCATATTCGTTTACACAAGTGGGATCAAATTTTACCCACTGGGGTGGAAGTTATAAATATATTGATTGTTTTTTAACGTCTTCTTCAAACGAAAATTGGAATAAAGGATACTCGATTCCCACTTCTTCTTGTGGCTCAAGCTTAATTGCACAAGATACAATCTTAACTGCTGCACATTGTCTTGGAAATGATCCGGGAGATGTTTATTCACAAATTTTTACTACAACAACCAAGACTAAGAGGTATATAAAAGATACAAATTCTTATGTAAATGTTTCAATAACAACATTAACTAGTGGTATGTGTCCGTACAATTCATTTTGGACATGGCCAAGTAATTTTGCACTTCCAATAGAAGCTTGCCATCTTACATTAACAAACTCCTACTCTTCAGTTCGGTTCCAATCAAATGTAAGAAATTCTAAAGGAATACTTAGAAAATTTTCATGGGGTCAAAATGAGTTAATAAACTCTAACTCTGGAAAAAATTCTACTTTATATAAACATGAATCTTACAACACTAGTAATTTAGCAAATGATATTGCTGTTATTAAATTAAATCAAAAGGTACCACTATCAGTTACCCCGATACCACTTTTAGCTGACAATGATTTAATTTATAAAGGTCAAAGTGCTTATATATTAGGTCATGGAGTTGTCAATGAAAATGGTGCAACTAAAGGAGTATTGCAAAAAACAAATGTGACAATACTTTCATCAAATGATCAAACAAACTGTGGAAATTGGAGTTCTTATGAATACAAATATCTTACAGAAATTTGTGCTGGTCATGCTGGAAATTATTCTTATACTTCTGGGTGTAGCGGTGACAGTGGCGGTCCATTAGTTGTTGAAACATCTAAGGGGAAACGTTTAGCTGGATTAACTAGTTATGGAAGATCAGGATTTGAATGTGCATCTTCAAGCTATCCATTAGTTTATACAAGAATTCCTGCATATATTAATAGCATATCATCTACGTCTACTAGCGCGTCAGGCTGGCTTCCTTCTAAATTTACACACTATATATGTAATGAGGAAATTGCTAATATTTACAACAATAATAGAAATCAAAATGTTTTGGGTACTGATTCTGACGATATCATTTATGTTGGATCAAACAATGCTGCTTCATTGATTAATGGCAAAGGAGGTAATGATTTTATTTGTGATTATTCTTCTGCCAAAAAAATATTTGGAGGTAGTGGTAATGACTTTATTTATTCAAATGGAAATGACTTAATTTTTGGAGGTCCAGGAACTGATAGCTGTTTAACTGGTGTATCCTATATTGCTTGTGAAACTTCTACATCTAAAACATATGGTGGCCTATTTGACTCTTACACTGCCATCGCTGCAAGCTATACACCATTGTCTACTGGTGTAAAAGAAAGCTACAGCGGAACAGCAGATGATACAGAGTTCCAATTCACAATGGCTGGTAGAAGAACAA
>Ga0181568_10001213_pt1 | contig 23758 bp, 20 predicted proteins | sample 101ome_20_FD_133758 | JGI IMG/M metagenome (GOLD analysis project Ga0181568, IMG submission 133758) | Coastal salt marsh microbial communities from the Groves Creek Marsh, Skidaway Island, Georgia - 101404AT metaG (megahit assembly) | ecosystem: Environmental > Aquatic > Marine > Intertidal...
AACATTGAACTTGATATGAGATCAGAATTTTTTGATCAAATTTCAAATAATGACTCAAAATCTGACATTTCTTTAAGTAAAACAAAAGAAGAATCATATAATAAGCCTCATGTAAATATGTTTAAAAATAAAAGTTTTGAAAACAGTAGTGATTTACAATGGTTAAAAGATCAAATAGAGGTGATCAATCAAACACTCTTAGATTTTGGAATTGAAGGAAAGGTATTTGATTCAAAAAAAGGTCCAACGGTGACACGTCATGAAATTGCACTAGAACCAGGAGTCAATGTAAAAAAAGTGAATGGTATTCAAGATAACCTCATGATGAATTTGTCTGCAACGTCTGTAAGAATTGAAGCGCCCATTCCAGGGAAACCCTATGTAGGCATTGAAGTACCAAATGTGGAAAAGGAAATCGTCTACTTTGGTAATATTATCAAAGATAAACGTTTTACTGAGAGTGACGAAAAATTATTAATTGCCTTAGGGATGGATATTGACGGAGAACACATATTTGCTGATATTAAGAAGATGCCACATGGATTGATTGCTGGTGCAACGAATAGTGGTAAAAGTGTTTGTATCAATACCATTTTGGCGAGTTTACTTTTAAAAAATAATCCTGACGAGCTCAAGCTTATACTTATTGATCCAAAGATGGTTGAGCTGGCACCATATAATAATCTTCCTCATCTTATTACACCTGTTATTACGGATGCGAAAGTAGCTTCAAAGGCGCTTGATTGGGTTGTTCAGGAAATGGAAAGACGATTTAAAGTTTTTGCTAAGTATCGATCAAGAAATTTAGATGCATTTAATGAAAATATTGAATTAAAAAAGATTGATCATGAAAAAATGCCGCATATTGTTATAGTAATAGATGAGCTCGCAGATTTGATGATGATTGCATCAAGAGAGGTGGAATATGCGATTCAACGAATTACTCAGAAAGCGCGTGCTGCTGGAATTCATCTAGTAGTTGCAACACAAAGACCAACTACTGACGTAATTAAAGGAACGATTAAATCAAATATACCCGTGAGAATTGCATTTAAAGTAGCTTCGTATGTAGACTCGACAACCATTTTAGACGGTTCAGGTGCTGAGACACTTTTAGGACGAGGAGATATGTTATTCAAAACACATGAAACCCCTAAACGATTACAGGGTGCGTATATTACGGATGATGAGATTTACGATTTGACTGCTTTCATAAAAGATCAAAGAAAACCGACATTTGTATTTGAACATGATGAACTCAAAAAACAAAGTGAAAATAGAGAGGAACTCGATCCATTATTCAGTGAAGTTGCCAAATATGTTGTAGAGAAGAAAAATTGTTCTATAAATTCTATTCAAAGAGAATTTAATTTAGGTTTTAATAGAGCACAATCCATTGTTGTTTCATTAGTAAAATTTGGGATTGTAGAGAATTCTGACGGAACCAAAGCAAAGCAAGTAAATATAAGTTTATATGAATTAGATGAAATATTAAGGGATTTATAATGCTTAAAAAAAAAATAACCAAATGTATAATTATTTTAATTCTAACAATTTTTATATTCTTAGGTATGAGTTTCAAAGTTTCAAAAATGACGCCATATGTTAATTTGATAGATATAAATATAATTATATTGATAATTTCTTCAAACATTTTTTTGTTGTTTATTTATTTTAATAATAGAATATTGAAAGGGCTTGTTGATCTAATTTCCTTTTCAGCAATTTCTTACTTAAGTCTTTGTATAATTTTTGGATTTATTGTTATTCCTTCAAATGTTAGTCAGTCTTCAATGTATCCAACGTTAGAAAATAATGATCAAGTATTGGTATATCACTTGAATTACATACCCAAAAGTAATGATGTCGTAGTGATAAAAGTATCTGATCAAAACTATCCAAATATTCCAAAAAATAACGATTTAGAAACAAGCAACTTTTTAGATTCTTTTTATGTCAAAAGAATATATGGTATTCCTGGTGACGAAGTTAGTTTCACCAAATCTGATGAATCATCTAATATTTTTAAACTTTTTATTAATGGAGTTGAAGTTTTATCTCCATTATCATCTCCGTATTTTATAAATTTAAGTCAAAAAGAGCTTTTAGAAAGTCAGTTAATCAACAACCTTATTCCAATGGAAAAGTACTTTGTTCTTGGTGATAATCCTGAATTATCTTTAGATTCTAGAAGTTTTGGATTAGTTTCTAAAAGTGACATAATTGGGACTGTAGTTTTTAAATTATGGAATTTTGAGGTTATAAAATGAATAAATTTAAAAACATTCAATGGTACCCAGGTCATATGTTTAAAACCTTTAAACAATTAAAAAATGAATTGAAATTGATTGATGTTGTTTTGGTATGTTTGGATGCAAGAGCTCCAAAATCAAGTAAAAATCCAATGATAGAGGAATTATTAAAAGATAAAAATTGTATATATATTTTAAATAAATTTGATTTATCAGATAAAAGTAAAACATTAGAGTTTATTGAGAAAAACAAAAACAAAAATAATTTTATTGCAATAAATTCGAAAGTTCAAGAAACTAGGAATAAAGTAATTAAAAAAATTAATAATGTAATGAATTTGATAAATAAAAAAAGAGAAAAAAAAGGATTAAAACCTAAAATATCAAGGGTAATGATAACTGGAATTCCAAATGTTGGAAAATCAACGTTGTTAAATAACTTAGTTAGAAAAAAAATAACTAAAACGGGAGATGTCCCTGGAATTACAAAATCTCTTCAATGGATTAGAATTGACAAAAGAATCGAGATTCTTGATACTCCGGGAGTACTTTGGCCTAAGTTTGATAATAAAAATGTAGCTTTAAACTTAGCATTAATTGGATCAATAAAAGATAAAGTATTACCAATACATGAAATATTTGATTATGGGATTAAATATATAAAAACAAATTATTACAAGAGATTAGTCGATAGATATCGAATTAATGAAAATAAAACAGAAGAAGAATCAATAGCAGAAAAATTTGGAGCACTTGGGAAAGATAATTCTATAGATACCAATAGAGTTCATTTAATTTTTTTAAACGATCTTAGAAGCGGAAAACTTGGAGGAATTACTTTAGATGAAGTATGACATGTATAAATATGAAAGAGAACTATGTAAGAGAGGTTACGAGTTTATATGTGGTGTTGATGAAAGCGGAAGAGGGCCATTGGCTGGTCCTCTTTTTGTTGCAGCGGTTATTCTGCCACTTGGAAAAAAATATAAGTATATAAATGATTCGAAACTATTAAATGAGAAAAAAAGAAAATTAGCATATGAAGAAGTAGTTGCGAATGCTCTATCAATAAGCGTATCGGTAGCAACTGTCGATGAAATAGATAAATATAACATCTATCAAAGCACAAAGATGAAGATGATAGATTCAATTAAAACCCTAGAAATTAAACCGGATTTTGTTTTGATAGATGCTATGAATATTGAAGAAATTCAAAATAAATTAAGTTTGATTAAAGGAGATAGAAGATCAATATCAATTGCAGCAGCATCTGTCGTAGCAAAAGTAAAAAGAGATGAATATATGTTACAGTTAGATGAAAAATATCCTATGTATAATTTTCAAAAAAATAAGGGATACCCAACTAAACAACATAAAATGCTTTTAAAGCAATTTGGACCATGCAATGAACATAGAAAATCATTCAAACCAGTCAAAGATCTTTTGCTTAAATAACTATATTTTTGAAAAAAAATAATATAGAGCTGATAATTAATACTTGACATAAATATTTATAATCTTTATTATATACAGACGGAGGAGATATGATAAAAACTTTAATAATAGTAGAATCCCCATCAAAAGCCAAGACAATTCAAAATTATCTTGGTGAATCATATGTTGTAAAATCTTCAGTTGGACATGTTAGAGATTTAGCTACTTCAGGAAAAGGTGGATTAGGCATAGACATTGAGAACTCATTTAAGCCTCATTATAAAATTTCAAAAGGTAAAGAAAAAGTCATAAAAGAAATAATCAAAGAGTCAAAAAATAAACCTGTTTTAATTGCTACTGACCCTGATAGAGAGGGAGAAGCAATTGGATGGCACATCGCTGAACTATTAAATCTAGATTTAAATGAAAAAAACAGAATTGTTTTTTCTGAAATTACAAAAAGTACTATTTTAGATTCATTGAGAAAACCGAGAAAATTAGATTTAGGTTTAGTAAATTCTCAGGAAGCTAGAAGAATGCTTGATAGGATTATAGGCTTTAAGTTGTCAGGATTGATGCAATCAAAATTAAAATCTAAATCAGCAGGAAGAGTACAAAGTGTAGCTTTAAAGTTGATAGTGGAATTAGAAAAAGAGATCAAAGCTTTTAAACCTAAAAAATATTATGATATAGAAATTAAATATAAAAAATTTAATGCATTACATTATCATGGTAATAAAAAAATTTCAAAAGATGAAGCAGAAATAATTCTTGAAAAAATTTCGAATCCTTTTAAAGTAGCTTCTATAGATATTAAAGAAATATCAAGGTCTCCAAAAAAACCGTTTACAACTTCCACTCTTCAGCAAGAATCTTCAAAAATTTTAAGATTTTCTTCAAGAAAAACAATGATGCTCGCTCAGAAATTATATGAGGGTGTTGATGTTTCAGGAGAACTAAAGGGTTTAATAACTTATATGAGAACTGATTCTACTAGATTATCAAATTCATTTGTTTCATCTTCTCTTGAATTGATTGAAAAAAAGTTTGGAAATAATTATAAAGGATCATATAAAATAAGTAATAAAAAAACTTCTCAAGATGCACATGAAGCTGTAAGACCATCATCTATCCTTTTAGATCCTAAATATGTTAAGAATAATGTTTCTCAGGCATCATTTAAGGATAAAAAAATGCATGATGATGCAATGAAGTTATATGAATTAATTTATAATAGAACTTTATCATCTTTAATGAGTGCTTCAAAATATAAAACTACTAAGATTTCAATCGAATCTAATGGAGAAAAATTTCGTTTTGAGGGTATAAAAAAAGTATTTGATGGTTTTAATAAAATATATGATCCAAACAAGACTAAGGATATTGAAACTCCTAAAATATCTTTGGGAGATCAAATAACTATTGATCAGATTGAATTAATTGAAAAAGAAACTCAACCAAAAGCTAGATTTACTGAGGCAAGCTTGATTAAAACTTTAGATAATTTAAATATAGGAAGACCTTCAACATATTCAATGATAATCAATACTCTCATAAATCGAAAATATGTAAAAAAAGAAAAAGGTAAATTTTTTCCTTCTGATCAAGGTAATTTAACAAGTGATGAGCTTCAAAATTATTTTAACAATTTTATAAATGTCGAATACACAGCAAATATGGAGGAACAACTTGATTTAATTGCAGAAGGCAAGTTTAATAAAGTAGAAGTCTTATCAAGCTTTCTAAATGATTTTAATCCTAGTTTTGAAAATGCTAAAATTAATATGAAGAAAATAGAGCCTGAAAAAGTAGATCAAAAATGTCCACTTTGTAATAACGATCTAGTAATTAGAAAATCTAAATATGGAGAGTTTCTAGGCTGTAGCAATTTTCCAAAATGCAAATATAATAATATTGAAAAAAAATCTAAGCCTAAGCCAAAAGAGATTGGAAAAGAATGTCCAAAGTGTTCTAAACCATTAGTTTTAAGGAAAGGACCTAGAGGAGAATTTATTGGTTGTAGTGGTTTTCCAAAATGTAGACATGTTGAACAAATAGACAAAGGAGAAGTACAAAAAAAGAAATGATTTTAGAAAAAAAGGCTCAATTGATAAAATTATATACAGTTTACGGAAAGCTTCTAACAAAAAAACAAAAGTTGTATTTCAAGTATTATATTGAAGATGATTATAGTTTTGATGAGATTTCAAAAATTCTTTCTGTTTCAAAAAGTGCGGCACATGATCAATTAAGAAAAATTAGAGATAAATTATTTATGTTTGAAAATAAGTTAAATATACTTTCAAAAAATGATATTAGAAAAAAAATATTAAAAAACTACAAAAAAACAAAAGATGAAAGAATATTAGAGGATTTAATTGAGAATGACTTCAATTGATAGTTTTCTCTTAATATTCATAATAAATTTTCCACATATCTTGTGGGAAATTTTTTTTTGGTTTAATGTTAAAATTATAAAGTGATAATAATATGAAAAAATTAATTTTAATTGATGGAAATTCAATAGTATATCGAGCATATTTTGCAACAGCTTACTCAGGTGCAAATTTGATGCAAACAACAAGTGGAATTTATACTAACGCATTGTTTGCATTTATTAACATGTTTGAAAAAATCGTGACAGATGATGATCAATATATTTTAGTAGCATTTGATACTAAAGAGCCAACTAAAAGGCACAATATGTACAGTGATTACAAGGCAGGAAGGTCTAAAATGCCTGAGGAACTTTTTTCTCAACTAGAATTAATAAATGAGTACTTAAATGTTTGTGGTATAAAGTTTTATAGTCAAGCAGGATATGAAGCAGATGATATTATCGGTTTTTTCTCGAAACAAAAAAATTTTGATGTAAACATCTATTCTAGTGATAAAGATCTTTTGCAATTAGTAAATCAAAATGTCAAAGTTCACTTACTTAAAAAAGGAATGACCGAAGTTGATACTTATACACCTTCAAAAATAACTGATAAATATGGATTAAGTTTTGAACAGATGATTGATCTAAAGTCTTTGATGGGAGACAAATCAGATAATATTCCAGGTATACCAGGTGTAGGAGAGAAAACAGCAATAAAATTATTAAAAAAATATTCTACATTAGAAGAGATCCTTGAAAAAGGATCAGAAATTGGCGGATCTTTAGGAACCAAGATTGTTGAGAATAAGAATCTTGCTTTATTATCAAAAAGATTAGTTACAATAGATATTGATTCAAAATTATCAATTGATATAAATGATCTTGAGAGAAAAAAATCTAAATTAATTAATAAGGTTAAATTTCTACAAAAATATGAGCTACATAATCTCGCTAAAAAAATAAGTCATAAAATTGAAAGAGAAGATTGGAGTTTTCAAAATATAAATACAGATGAAAGATTAAAGAAAATTTTAGTCTCTTTGTCTGCTGTTTTTTTTGAATTTTCATCTTTTAATTATCATAAAAGTGAATTGTGGGGAGTTGGTATATCAAATTCTTTAGGTAACTTTTTTTTGGATTCTGAGTTTGCTATGAAATCAAAAGTTTTTAAAAACTTCATGATCAATGAAAATCAAAAAAAGCTTACTTACAATGCTAAAGCGATTAAAGTTTATATGGCCTGGAATGAAATTAATGTTAAGGGAATTGAATTTGATCTTTTACTTTCTGCTTATACAATCAATGCTCACCTCGGAAAAGAAGAATTCAAGAGAGTTGTTGCTAATTTTTCATATGATGATATTGAATATGATGAAAATATCTATGGTAAAGGTAAAAAAAAATCTATACCTGAAAATGACAGTCATAAAAGACACATAGTATCAAAAGCTAAAGCAATTGGTCATTTATTTAAGGATCAAATTAAAATGCTTAAAGATTATAATCAATATGAATTATACAAAAATATTGAACTTCCATTATCTGATGTCTTATCAAGTATGGAATTTGAGGGAATAGGAATTGATAAAGATTTTTTAGAGAATTTGAGTTTGATTTTTAAGGATAAATTGAATAATTTAGAAAAAGAAATTTTTAGTTATACAAAAAATAAATTTAACATATCCTCACCAAAACAGTTGGGTGAAATTCTTTTTAATGAACTTAAACTTCCATTTTCTCAAAAAAACAAGACTGGTTTTTCTACTAATGCGGATATTTTAAATAAACTTATTGATATTCATCCTATAATTTCTTTAATTTTAAAGTATAGGATGATATCAAAATTAAACTCAACATATGTTGATGGAATAAGAAATCATATTATGGATGATGGTAAAATTCATACAATCTATAAACAAGCATTGACAACAACTGGAAGACTTTCATCTGTAGAACCAAATCTTCAAAATATCCCAATTAGAACAGAAGAAGGAAAACTTATAAGAAAAATATTCAAGGCTTCTAATAATAGATATTTTCTAGGTTCTGATTATTCTCAAATTGAATTAAGAGTACTTGCTCATGTTGCAAAATCAAAAACATTAATTGACACATTCAATAGAGATGAAGATGTTCATAATATGACTGCTAAGAAAGTTTTCGGAGTAGAAGAAATTGACTCTGAAATGAGAAGAGTTGCAAAAGCAGTTAATTTCGGAATTATATATGGCATTAGTTCTTGGAGTCTAGCAGAGGATATAAAAACAAGTCAAAAAAAAGCTCAAGATTTTATAGATACTTATTTTTTAGTTTATCCTGAAATTAAAACTTATATGAATGATATTGTTAAATATGCTAAAAAAAATAAATATGTTGAAACCATATTAAAAAGAAGAAGATATATTCCAGAACTTGATTCAAAGATTTTTTCAGTAAGAAAATTTGGTGAAAGAACTGCACTAAACGCCCCCATTCAGGGATCTGCAGCGGATATAATTAAACTAGCAATGATAAAATTAAAGGATAAACTTCAAAAAAATAACCTAAAGAGTAAATTAATACTTCAGGTTCATGATGAGCTTATATTAGAAGTTTTAGAGGAAGAATTAGAAGAAGTGAAAGAAATATTAAGGGATGTAATGGAAAATGCATATGAGCTTTCTGTAAATCTAAAAACCTCTATGTCATTTGGAAAGAGTTGGGTCGAGGTGAAGTAAATGCCAGAACTACCTGAAGTGGAGACTGTTAAGTCATCCTTGGAACCGCATTTGATAGGAAAAACAATTAAAGAGGTTAAGGTTTTATATAAAAATTTAATTGATACAGATGATTTTGAGAAAAAGTTGGTAAATCAGAAAATAATTAAACTCAATAGAGTTGGAAAATTCATAATTTTTCATCTAACTGATAAAACACTTATTAGCCATTTGAGAATGGAAGGAAAATATTTTCTTAGAGAGAACAATGATATTTATAAACATGATCATGTAGTTTTTAAATTAGATAATGGATTAAATTTAGTGTATAACGATGTTAGAAAATTTGGAAGATTTAAAATTTTATCAAAAGATAAGTATTTAAATGAAAAACCACTATCTAATTTAGGTCCTGAACCTAAAAATGCAAATATCAACCAGATTTTTAGAATTTTAAAAAAGAAAAATGTTTCAATAAAAACAGCATTACTTGATCAAAAAGTAATTTCTGGATTAGGGAATATTTATGTTGATGAAACTCTTTTCGAATCAAAAATTCACCCCTTAAAAAAAACCTATAAATTAAAATATTTTGAAGTAAAAAAAATAATTGAGAATGCTATTAAAATTCTAGAAAGTGCAATAAATATGGGTGGTACAACTATAAGAACATATTATTCAACCATGGGCATAGACGGAAAATTTCAAAATAGATTAAAGATACACACAAAAATTAATCAACCATGTTTAAATTGCAAACAAAAAATTGAAAAAATAAAAGTATCGGGAAGAGGAACCTATGTGTGCAAAAATTGTCAAAAGTAAAAAAGTTATAGTTGGAATCACCGGAAACATTGCAAGTGGAAAAACTACAGCTTTAAAATATTTAAGCTCACTAGGGTTTAAAACGATAAACTCAGATGAAATTGTAAATAAGATTTGGTCAGATAAAGAATTCAATAAAGTTATATCTAATGAATATAATGTTAATCTGGAAGATGGAAAAAGTAAAAAAAGATTTTTTAATAAAATTTATGAAGATCCAATATTAAGAAAAGAAATAGAAGGTAGAATTCATCCAAAGGTATTTAGTGAAATAGAAACAAATCTTCAAAATGAAATGGGAATAATTTTTATAGAAATGCCATTACTATACGAAGTTAAATTTCATCATAAATGTAACTATGTTATTTTAATTCTAACATCTCAAGATAAGCAAAACATTAGACTTGAGAAAAGAGGATTATCTTCTAAAGAATCAAAAATAAGAATTAATTCGCAAAAAAATTTTTTGTTTATGAATAAAGCAAAATATTACAAGTTACTAAAAAAAGAATCTTTAAATCTGGGAACATTTGAAATTTACAATATAACAAAAAAAATAGACTTGTTTAAGAGCTTAGATAAAATAATTGAGGAGATACAGAAAAATGAAAAAAATAATATTATATAGTCCTTTTGATTTATCAATAAATGCAATAAAAGTTTTATCTTTGTTATATCTTCCTTTGATAGGTAGCAAGGCATTTTCATTATATCTATCTATATACAGCTTATATTATCAGTCAAAAAATAAAGCTTATTCAAAAATGTTTTTTCTGGAACATTTAAAATTAACTAATGAAGAATTTCAAAAATCAAGGCATATATTAGAATCTTTTGATTTATTAAATACTTTTATTTCTGAAAAAGATCACTATCTAATTAAAGTAAAAAAGCCCCTAACTCCAAAACAATTTTTGTCTGATACAATTTTTGGATCTTTTTTTGAGGCTGAAATGGGAGAAAAATTTACATCAAAAATAGTAAGTACATTTGAAGTTAATTCTCCTGAATTTTTAGAGTCGAATAATATATCTAAATCATTTTCAGACTTATATAAATTTAAACAAATGAAAAACCCGAGTTTTGATATAAACCTTTACGAAAACGGCAACTCGAAAAGAAAAAATTTTGTTGAACAATTTCCTTTTGAAGAGTGGTTTGAAAGCATTCCAAAAAGATTTCAAAAGCCTATACTTATGAGAAAATCTATGAGAGATTTGATAGAAAATTTAGTTCTAGTATATAACTTCAGCACTGAAGATATGACAAACATTATTCAAATGTTAAAACCCAATCAAGTTACTAAAGTTAGTTTAAACCTTAAAGCTAGATTTTATTTTCAAGAAAAAATGATGAAATTAGATGTTGTTGAGAAAAGTACAGACGTTAATAACACCTTAGATAAAGTATCTCCGCTAACTATTTTAAAAAAGTATTCAAAGAACGATGACTACTCTCAATCTCTTGAAGATGTTGTAAATTTGATGGAGCGAAACAATGTAAATTTAGGAATTATAAATACATTGATATTATTTGTTCTTAAGAGAAAAAATGGAATTATGCCTCACATAAATTATTTAGAAAAAATTTTGAATGACTGGTTATCTAAGGGAGTAAGAAACACAAATGATGCAACCAAATTAGTTTCTAAAATAGAAAAAAATTTCTCAAATAAATCTCAAAAAACGCGAAAAAATATTCAACCGGATTGGTTCGAGGACTATTTAAAAGAATTAGAAAATGTTAAGGAGGCGGTATGAAAATCAAAGAAATGAAAGAAATAATAAAAGCGGATAAAGAAACAAAAGATATTGAATTAGAGGATCGAGATGTTATTAAAGTTTTTCAATATCTTAAAGATAGAGATAGTAATAGAAATTATGATGGTTATATTCCAAGACTAAGAACAACACCATATATTGAGATTTTTTATGAAGCAACCCAAAAAACCCTTAATGAAAAGCATAATAATAAAATTAAAGAACACATGAAGTTATTTGATTGCGAAACATATATACAAGACGCATCATTAGAAAGAGTAAAAAAAGATTCAAAACATAGAATTGATATATTAAATTTAGTCAATCTTTTTATAAGTGATTATAAAGAAAAAGGTACAGCAAAAGGACTGTATATTTATGGACCCTACAATAGTGGTAAAAGCTATCTTCTTTCAGCTATTGCAAAAGAACTCTCAAGAAGTAATTATGAGGTTATATTTGCATACATGCCAGATATATCTAGAGGTATAAAACAAAGTATAGATGAGGGAACTCTTGAGAAAAGAATTAATGTTCTTAAACAAACTAATATACTTATACTAGATGATTTTGGTGCAGAATATATTTCAGATTGGTTCAGAGATGACGTTTTAATGCCAATAATACAATATAGACAGAGTGCAAGATTACCAATATTTGTTTCTTCTAATTACTCAATTTCTGAAATTACAGAAGTTTTAGCATCAACAAATAATCGATCTTCTTCAGTAAAAGCTGCTCGTTTAACAAACAGACTAATAGATATGATGAATATTGTTAAACTTTACTGAGATTGATTAGAAGATATTCATGCTATAATAAACCTATTAAATCAATTTTTTGAGGATAATTATGATTATACAATTTCCAGATGGAAGTCAAAAAAAATATAACGATAATTTGTCACCTCTAGATATAGCTAGATCTATATCACCTTCACTAGCAAAACAAGCTGTGGGTGCAATAGTTGATTCAGAGTATTATGAATTATCTAGACCGATTAAATCAGATTCAAAAATATCTATTATTACAAAAAAAGATCCAGAAAGTTTATACTTTTTAAGACATTCTACTGCTCATTTAATGGCACAAGCTATTCTTTCATTGTTCCCAAAAACTAAATTTGGGATAGGGCCAGCAATAAAAGAGGGTTTTTATTATGATGTTGATACAGGAGATAAATCTTTAAATGAGGAAGACTTAAGAAAAATTGAAGATGAAATGAAAAAAATCTCTACTGAGAATTATAAAATTATTAGAAAAGAAATTGACTACGATGATGCAAAAAAGATTTTTTCTGATGATGAATATAAATTAGATTTGATTGAAAATTATAAGCATGATCAGCTTTCTGTATATTCTCAAGGGGATTTTGTTGATTTGTGTAAAGGTGGTCATTTGAGCTCAACATCCGACATCAAATATTTTAAACTCCTTTCTTTAGCGGGAGCCTATTGGAGAGGTGATTCTAAAAATAAGATGTTAACTAGAATTTACGGCACAAGTTTTTATTCAAAAGATGATCTGGAGAACCATTTAAAAGTAATTAATGAAAGAAAAGAGAGAGATCATAGAAAAATAGGAAAAGAATTAGATATATTTATGATATCCAATGAAGCTGGAAGTGGTTTACCTTTTTGGCTTCCAAATGGAGCCACAGTAAGAAGAATAATCGAAAGATATATAATCGACAAAGAAAACAAATTAGATTATCAACATGTATATACACCAATATTAGCAGATATAAATTTATACAAAACTTCTGGCCACTGGGAGCATTACAATGAATCTATGTTTCCTCCAATGCAAATTAATGAGAATGAAAAGCTAGTTTTACGACCAATGAATTGTCCTCATCATATGCTTATATTTAAGAGGCAAATAAGAAGTTACAGAGAATTACCTTTCAAAATTGCAGAACTTGGTATGATGCACAGGTATGAAAAGAGTGGTGCACTTTCAGGCCTACAAAGAGTGCGAGAAATGACTTTAAATGATGCACATATTTTTGTAAGACCTGATCAAATAAAAGAAGAATTTATCAGAGTAATAAAACTTTTAATGGAAGTCTATAATGATTTTAATATTACAGATTTTAAATTTAGATTAAGTTTGAGAGATCCAGACAATAAAGAAAAATATTTTCAAGATAATGAAATGTGGATTAAGGCAGAAACTATTCTTGTTGAAGTAATGAAAGAATTAGAAATTCAATACAGTGAGGCAATCGGTGATGCTGCTTTTTATGGTCCAAAACTAGATGTTCAGGTTAAAACTGCTTTAGGTCATGAAGAGACTCTTTCTACGGTCCAATTAGACTTTCTTTTGCCAGAAAAATTTAAACTCGAATATATTGGTAATGATGGAAACAAGTATAGACCAGTTGTGATACACAGAGCTATTGTTTCAACAATGGAGAGGTTTGTAGCATATTTGATTGAAGAGAATAAAGGCGCGTTTCCGTTTTGGCTTTCTCCGAAACAAATTTGCATTATTCCAATAAATTATGAGGAAAATTTAGCCTATGTTAAAAGAATTAATGAAATATTAAAATCCTATAGAGTTAAGCTGGATATAAGAAACGAAAATCTTTCGTATAAAATTAGAGAAGCTCAAAAATCTAAGATTCCAATTACAATAGTCTTGGGAGATAATGAAGTAAAAAATGAAACAGTATCTGTAAGACTATATAATCAAAAAAAGCAATTTATATTAAAATTAGATGAGTTAATTAGTTATATAGAAAAAATGTAAAAAAAAAAGACAATAATTAAGAATTGTCTTTTTTTTATTCATCGCAAATAACAAAATTATTATTAAAATAACAACTTTTTGTTTCAAGAAATACAATGTTTACTATTTGACTTGATATAATTTGATCAAAAAATGATGACTTTAAATTTCCTATAGTTTGTCCCTTTGAGACTTTGTCTCCAACTTTTACATCCCAATCAACTATATTTTTTCTAGCATCTAAGCCTAAGTGGATCATTATATGACCCAAAGCATGACGCAATATCATCATATGTTTTGTTGGGAATATTGAATGAACTGTACCAAGAACAGGGCTTAAAATCGATTTATTTTGAGGGTAAATTCCAAAGCCGTCCCCCAAAATTTTTTTTGAGAAAACGTCATCTTTAGTTTCAATTATTGGAAGCATATTCCCTTTTAGAGGGGGATTAAAAGATATTTTCATTTTTCACCTGTTTTTATAATATACTATTTAGTAATCAATATCTTCTAATTTAAATATGAAAACGGTTTTATTTTTTCTTTAAACTAAAATAAGCTAATAATGAAGAAAATAAAAGAAGTAAAGCATTAAAATAAAATGAAAAAATAGAACTTTGGTCATACAAATAGCCCCCAATTATTGGTCCTAAGAACATACCTATACCTATAAAAAATTGGCGAATTCCCATCAATTCTCCAACTGTAAAGCCTTCAAATGATGAAATAGTTAGTTGCTCAGTAGGTTGATAAGTAGATTTAGCTAAAATGAAAAATAAATATATAGAATATATGAGAACAATAAATGGTGAAAAACTGAATGTCACGATAATTGATATTGCTGAAATAATTAATGATGAAATAAGAAGCTTCATTTTATTAAATTTTAAGAAATATGGGATGATATAAATAAAGCTAAAAATTGAAAACAAGCCAGTCATCAAAACAAAAAAACCTAAATGATTTGGTGAATAACCTTGAGATATAAAGTGCACATCTAAAAATTTAGACATGAATGTAAAACTCATCGTAGCAAGCATTAATGAATAAAAGAATAGTATCTGATTAGTCTTTAATTTAGAAAGGATTTTGTATGAATCTAGCCAAGAATTTTTAATATTCATTTTAAAATTCTTCATTGGTGATAAAATTATTTTTAATAAAAGGATGTAAAGTATAAGTATAAAAATTTGAACTAAAAAAACATATTGGTAAGTATCAAAATTGAGAGAAGTTTTAAAATCAGATAATAATCCACCTAAATAGTATCCTAATGAGCTGCCAAATATTATTATTCCTCCTAAATAGGACAATACTTTTGGTTTCTCACTATTTGATGAAGACTGTATTAAAAGCGCAGGCATAATAGTTACAAGAGAGGAAGCCCCCAAACCAGCAAAAAATCTCGATAAGACCATTGGAATAACACTCCCAAAGAATCCAAAACCTAGTTGACCAAATATGTATACAACGGATCCTAATATCATAAATTTATAAGGATGATCTTTATCTGACAAATTTCCCCAAATTGGTGCACCAATAACTATACCTAAACTCATCGCAGCAAAAAAAATACCGAAAAGTGAATTCGAAAAACCAAGTTCTGAAATAAAGGACGGTGTTATAGGATGAGCTAGATTAAAAGTAATACTTTGAAATAATGCTAAAAAAAAGAGAGAATAAGTCTTTTTCATTGAAAATTACCTCGCTTTATTTTAGCATAAAATAAGGAGTATATATATGAAAATTTTATATAAATCATTAATTGAAAATGAAATTGGTGATTATTCTGAAATATATTCAATTAATGGAAAAAAAATAAGATTTAATCCAACACACATAGATCAGGATGGTCATAACCCAGGAGAACTCATAGCATTTTCATGGTGTACATGTTTACAAGCAACATTAAAATATATTTTAAAAACAAAAGGTTATAATGTTTATTCAAAGACTACTGTTGAGTACTTAAAATTATACGAGTCAAATGAAAAAAAAGAATTCAGATTTAAGTATAAAGCAATTTTATATATTGATATTTCTGATAAAGATATTAGAAACGATCTTATGATAGAAGTTCATAATAGATGTCCAGTGTCAAAATTATTAAAAACTGAAAATATAACTATTAATAACAAAAAAGCACATTAATTTAATGTGCTTTTTAAATAATCTTTATAAGATAATATTGGATTTCTAGCTGCTCTAGCTTCATCAAGCCTTTTAACAATTGTGCTATGCGGAGCCCTTAGCAATAAATCAGGATTATTTTTTGCCTCTTTTACTATTTTTTTCATTACCATTATAAATTCATCTAATGTCTCTTTTGATTCAGACTCAGTTGGTTCAATCATCATGGCTTGTTTATATATCAGAGGAAAGTAAATTGTTGGAGGATGTATTCCATAATCAAGCAATCTTTTTGCAATATCATATGTTTTGACATTAGTATTAAAATTTAATCCATCATATACGAATTCATGCATACAAAAAGATTTTAATGGCATATGAAAATATTCCTTGAGTGAAGCTTTAATGTAGTTAGCATTCAATACGGCATTTTTGCCCATTTCACTCAGATTTTCTATTCCAAGTGATAGCATGTAAACATATGCTCTCATATATACTGCAGCATTACCCATAAAATTTCCAATTTCCCCAATGGAATTTTTGTTGTAAGTTCTAATATAATTATCTTCTTTTTGAATTATCTGTGGGTTTGGTAAATACTCAATTAAGAATTTTTTTACACCTACAGGACCAGATCCTGGACCACCGCCACCATGAGGAGTTGAAAAAGTTTTATGAAGATTAATGTGCATTACGTCAAAGCCCATATCACCTGGACGAGCAACACCTACTAAAGCATTTAAATTTGCTCCATCATAATAAAGTAACCCTCCATGGGAGTGAACTTTCTCGGAGATTAATTCAATATCTTTCTCAAAAACACCAGATGTATTTGGATTTGTAAGCATAAGACCAGCAATTCTATCACTTAATACACTTTCAAGAGATTCAAGATTAACAGTACCATCGTCATTTGATTCAATTTCAACAACATTAAATCCTGTAATTATTGCAGATGCAGGATTTGTTCCATGAGCATTATCCGGAACAATAATAGTGTCTCTTTTGAAATCACCTCTTGATTGATGATAAGCCTTAACTATCATTAAACCGATATGTTCTCCATGAGCACCAGCGTATGAATTTAGTGTAAATTTATCCATTCCTGAAATATTTGATAACATTTTTTGTGTTTCAAAATTAATTTTAAGAAAACCTTGAATGCTATGATCAGGTTGATTTGGATGAATATATCTAAATCCGTCCAAAGTTGCAAGTTCATCATTTAGTTTTGGGTTATATTTCATTGTGCAAGATCCAAGAGGATAAAAAGCACTTTCAATTCCAAAATTCTTTTTAGCTAAAAGATCAAAATGTCGCATTACCTCAAGTTCTGAAACTTCAGGTAGTAATAATGGGTCTTTTCTTTGATGAGACTCGCTTATTTCTTTTTTTGGAAACGAATCAAGGTCAAGGTTAAATCCAATTCTTCCAGGTGATCCTTTTTGAAATATCAATAATTTTTCAGATTTTAGCATTTTTTTATCTCCTCAATGAATAGATCTATTTCCTCTTTTGATCTTTTTTCAGTCAATGCAAAAGTCAACAAATTATTCTTGTGAATTTTAGGTCCTAGAAAACCCTTAGATATTAAAGTTTTGTTCAATTTTTCGGCATCTTTATTATATTTAAGAGTAAATTCTTTAAAATGTTCTGAACTAAAAGGATCTTCAAAAGATTTTATAGTTAATAGTTTCTCTTTAAGATATGCCGCTCTATCCAAACATGTTTGAGATATTCCAGTTAATCCTTTTTTTCCAAGTAAAGATGTATAGACAACAACTGCAAGAGCATTTAAAGATTGATTAGAACATATGTTAGAATTGGCTTTATCTCTTCTTATGTGTTGCTCCCTAGCTTGTAAAGTTAAAACAAAACCTATATTTTCTTCTGAGTCTTTTGTCATACCACAAATTCTTCCAGGTAGTTTTCTAAGATATTGATTTTTTGTTGCAAGATAACCAATATAAGGACCACCTGCTTGAACAGGAATTCCAAAAGCTTGCATATCTCCACAAGAAATATCAGCACCCTCAGAAGAAGGGGTTTTCAAAATTGGAAGAGCAGTTGCTTCTCTATTTAATATCATAAGACCTTTTTTTGAATGAATCATTGAGGATATTATGCTTGAGTTTTCAATTAATCCATATTTATTTGGAGACTGAATAACAAGTCCCATATGATCTTCACCTAAAAACTCAAGTTCATTTATATCGAGAAGTCCGTCTTTCTCTTTTAAAATTTCAACTGATAAACCTCTGTATTTTGCATAAGTCGATACTACGTTAATAATTTTTTCATCGACTGTACTAGATATTAGAATTTTTTCTTTTTTTGTTATTGAATAAGCCATGAATACAGCTTCAGCCGTAGCTGTGGTGCCGTCATACATAGAAGCATTTGATACATCCATACCAGTTAAATTACAAACTATCGATTGATACTCAAAAATATATTGAAGAGTACCTTGAGAAACTTCAGGTTGATAAGGAGTATAAGATGTTAAAAATTCTTGTCTAGATGTAATGTTTTTTACTGCAGAAGGTACATAGTGATCGAATGCACCGTTTCCTTGAAAAGAAATAACTTGATTATTAAGTTTGGACAATTTATCCATATGTTTTGTGAGTTTTATATCATCCATTTTTTGAGGCAAGTTAAAAGTTAATCTATTTTTAATTGACTTAGGAATAGATTGGAATAATTCATCTTTATTTTTGGCACCTATCTTATCTAACATTTCTTTTATATTATTTTTTGTTTGTGGTTGGTATTTATGCATTATTTTTTCCTCTATTTTCTGGAAGACATATATTCATCACGATTCATTAAATTATCAGGAGTTTTATCAATTTTGACAATTACAATAAAAGTTTTCTCTGCTTCCGTGTTTAATTTTTCTGGCATATCACTTAAAATATTATTAACCTCAACAATCTCTCCAGATACAGGAGAGTATAGATCTGCTGCTGCTTTAACTGACTCAATTGCACCCATAGAATCACCTGCATCTAATTTTGTTCCAACTGTTGGAAGATCAACGTATACAATATCTCCTAATTGTTCTTGAGCATAATTTGATATGCCAATGTATGCTTTGTTATCTTCGACTTTAACCCACTCATCTGAATTCGTAAACATCAAATCATTCATATAATTTACTCCTTTTTATATTTTTTTTTCATAAATATTTTTTTTGTTATAACACAATCAAATAAATTATTTCGTATTTCAACACTTAGTTTTGTTCCAATTTTTGAATAATCACTATTGATAAATGCCATAGCAAGACCTTGAGAATGATTAGGTAATTTATAACCTGTAGTAATATATCCTATTGAGTCGCCATCTTTTAAAATTCTGTAATTTTTTCTTGGAATCCCTTTTTCAAGCATTTTAATACCAACTAATTTCTTCTTAAGATTGCCAATTTCTTTTTGTATTTTTGATTTTCCAATATAATTCTCATTTTTCAATGCAAAACTCAATCCTGCTTCTAAAGGAGAAATGCTCTCTGAAATTTCATTACCATATAATGGTAGAGATGCTTCAAATCTAAGGGTATCACGTGCCCCAAGACCTATTGGCATAACATTTAAACTAAGTAGATTTTCGAATATTTCTTTGATTTTAGCATTTAATCCGTAAATTTCAAAACCATCTTCTCCAGTGTATCCAGACCTTGAAACTACAAAAAATGATTCTAAATTTAGAACATTAAAATCCATAAAATTTAATTTTTTTAAATCAAAATCAATAATTTTTTGAAGTACTCTCTCACTTTCTTTTCCTTGAATTGAAATTTGACTTATTTTTTCTGAAAGATCAATTATACTTACGTTGAAATTTCCTTTATTTTTTAATATCCAATTATGTATTTTAGATGTATTACTTGCATTACTCACAATCATAATAATCGTTTCTGAGAGAGCATATATCAATACATCATCTAGAATCTTTCCCTTTTTATTTAGAAATAATGAATACTTAACTTTTCTTTCTTTAGAAATTTTGTTAGTAGTAAGATAATTAATAAAACTCATAGCTTCTTTTCCTGATAAAATAATATTTCCCATATGAGAAACATCAAATAAACCAACATTATTTCTTACAGCTTGATGTTCATTAATTATAGATGAATATATTAGAGGCATATCGTAGCCTGAAAAAGAAGTCATTTTAGCATTTAATTTCAAATGAATATCATAAAGAGAGGTTTTTTTCATAAATTAATGCTCCTTAAATATATTATACAAGAATATAGAATTTAAAGAAATTTTTTTCTCTCTTTTTCATATTTATAAGCTATCTTTATTAAAGTTTCATCTTGATTTTTTTTGCCAAAAAAAACTAAACTTTTCACAACATCGTTCTTATAAAATGAAGGAACAACTATTGAAGGCAATCCAATTATTGGAGTTTCACCAATCCATCTTGTTGAAACAATTGCATCTAAATTATTTTCATATAGAATATTCTCAAAAAGTTGAGATTTATCTAATAATTTTCTTCTTTTATAAATATAATCTGGATCATCAATTTTTCCTGAAGTATTATTCGATTTTATGAGCAAATCTTGACCATATTTCAAGCATCTTTCTTTATTTTTGATATTTAGTTTAATAATATCATCCAAGGATTTTATTTCCGGATTATCATTTTTTTCTAAATACTTATTTAAGCTATACTTCATTTCATAAAATAAAGTTTCAGAGTTATCAACAGGAGTATATTTCATATTTAATATTTTATAAGTGCAACAGTATTTGAGAGTTTCTTTCATTTCGTTTATAATTTCATTGTCATTTTTATCATTTGGATAGTTTGAAAAATTTAGAATACCTATTTTAAATTCTTTTGTATTATCTAGATCCTTAGTAATTTCTTTATTAGTCATGACCTCAAAAAGTAGCGCTAAATCATATACATTTTTTGCCATGGGACCTGGCGTATCTTGAAAGAAGCTTATAGGAATAATTCCTTTATTAGATAAAAGACCATATGTAGGTCTAAGTGAAACTATTTGATTTTGATAAGCCGGAGCGATTAGAGATCCATTCGTTTCAGTTCCTATGGAAATCGGAGAAAAATTTAATGCTACAGCGACTGCTGAGCCTGTAGATGATCCTAAGGGATCGATTTTATTGTTAAAAGCATGCTTAACTTGACCATTAAGACTCCCAAAGCCAGATGGCATTTTTTTGTCTGACATAAAATAAGCCCACTCAGATAAATTTGCTTTTCCAATTATAATCAAACCTTTATTTTTTAGGATTTTAACTATTTCTGCATCTTTTTTTGATAGATTATTTCTCATGATATATGAATTTGCTGTATTATTTGTTCCTTTAAGATCGATGTTGTCTTTTATTAAAATAGGTATTCCATGTAATTTTGATCTGATTAAATTATTTTTTCTCTCTACATCAAGTTTTTTTGCAATTTCAAATGCCGTTTTGTTAATGCTTGATATAGAGTTATAATCTTTATCTAATAAATTTATTTTATTTAAATAATTATGAACTAACTCATAAGAAGTGATTGATCCATTCTCAAGATGCCTAATAATTTCAGATAAATCCTTTAATTTGTTAATCATATTATATTAAACTTTTTCCAGTCATTGATTTTGGTTTCTTTATATTCATTAATTTAAGAATTGTAGGAGCCACATCACAGAGAGAGCCACCCACGATCTTTAATTTTTTATCAGTTATAGCAATAGGAACTAAATTAGTTGTATGTGCAGTGTGAGGAGAACCATCATCATTTATCATTTTTTCACTGTTTCCGTGATCAGATAATACTATCGCAATACCATTTTTTTTATTGATTAATTCAATTATTTCCTTCATACATGAATCAATAGTCTCAATAGATTTAATTGTAGCATCTAGAGACCCCGTGTGTCCTACCATATCAGGGTTAGCAAAGTTTAATACAATTAAATCAAACCTTTCGGAGGATAATGCGTTTAACATTTCATTTTTAACTTCAATTGCTGACATCTCTGGTTTCAAATCGTACGTTTTAACTTTAGGTGATTCTACTAAAATTCTTTTTGAATTTTCAAATTTTTTTTCAACTCCCCCATCAAAAAAGAATGTTACATGGGGATATTTTTCGGTTTCTGCTAAACGTAATTGAGTCAGCTCATTATTTTCAATAATCTCTCCTAATGTCTGATTTAATTCAATAAATGGAAAAGCAATTTTTCCGGAAACTGATTCAGAGTAATACATCATTGATACAAAAAAGATGTTATCAAGTTTTTTTTTCAATTTAAAAGTAGGTTTGTTTTCACTTATATAATCGCTTGTTGCATCAGGATTTGATATTGCGGTTGATAATCTTATAGCTCTGTCAGGTCTAAAATTAATAAAAACAATTGAATCATTATCTTCAATTCTCCCATTTGGATCAACAACAAAAGGCTCTATAAATTCATCAGTAATACCGTTTTTGTAAAATTCTTTGATTTTATCTTTTGGATTACTAAATGTGTTACTTTTTCCTAAAGTCATTGCATCATAACATTTTTGAATTCTTGACCAATTATTATCTCTATCCATAGCGTAATATCTCCCTGAAATAGTAGAGATTTTGATATTTAAATCTAATAGTCTGGATATAAATTTTATTCCTGATTTGGGATTTGTATCTCTGCCATCTGTAAATGCATGTAAGTATGTAGGTATATTTTTTGTATTAGCAAGTTCAAAAATGGCTTCAACATGATTTATATGAGAATGCACTCCCCCATCGCTTACCAATCCTAAAATATGGACTTTTGATTTATTCTTCTTAGCGTGTTCAAAAGCTTCTAAAATTATTTTATTTTTAAAAAAGTCTTTATTTTCAATACTTTTATTTATTCTGCTTAAAGATTGATATACAACTCTACCGGCCCCCAAATTAAGATGACCTACCTCACTATTTCCCATTTGTCCTTCAGGCAAACCAACAGATGATCCACTAGCCATCAAGGTGTTATTTGGATATTCATTAAATAGTTTATTTAAAAACGGAGTTTTAGCTAGTTTAACAGCATTTCCTTTTACACTTTCAGACAAACCATAACCATCAAGAATAATTAGTGAAATATTTTTTTTCATATTTTTACCTCGATATATATTATACACTTTGTGAAATAAAAAAGCATATTTAGCTTTATATTTTTCTAATAGAATAAAAAATATGATACAATTTAGGTGTTAGATTTTTCAATCAAATTTATAATTAAACAATAATTAAGGAGAACAAGTTATGCCATTTATAAGTGATATTTATGCAAGAGAAGTTATAGATTCAAGAGGAAATCCAACTGTAGAGGTTGAAGTTTTTACTGAATCAGGAGCATTTGGAAGAGCAATAGTTCCAAGTGGTGCATCAACTGGAGAACATGAAGCAGTGGAATTAAGGGATGGTGATCCTAAAAGATATTTTGGAAAAGGTGTATTAAAAGCTGTAGAAAATGTTAATAAAATAATAGCAGAGCAATTAATAGGCTTTGATGTAACTGACCAAAATGGAATAGATAAAAGAATG
>Ga0181568_10001214_pt1 | contig 23728 bp, 22 predicted proteins | sample 101ome_20_FD_133758 | JGI IMG/M metagenome (GOLD analysis project Ga0181568, IMG submission 133758) | Coastal salt marsh microbial communities from the Groves Creek Marsh, Skidaway Island, Georgia - 101404AT metaG (megahit assembly) | ecosystem: Environmental > Aquatic > Marine > Intertidal...
AAGCGCTAGCGGAAGCGGTGTTTACACCATCGACTTGTCTGACCGTGCAGCAGGTGTTTACATGGTTCAAGTAACCAATGGTAACATCTCTGCAATGCAACGTGTAACGGTTGCTAAATAAGACTTAAGCCAATAAGTATAATAGAACCCGGACGGCAACGTCCGGGTTTTTTATTTTACTTCAAATTTTAAATACTTGATTTTCTTGCCTTCTTCAAGCCACATATTCTCGTAGAAGGTTCTGATGTTTAATTCTTCTGGTCGATCTTCCCAAGCGTACACATCATCTACATCCACCAAGGTTTTATAACCTTCTTCAGTAATTACCTCTTTGGTAAATTCACAGAGCAAATCGCTATCGCATTTGAGGTTGATTACCAACGGAAGCTTGGCAATCTCTTTGTACATATTGATAAAGTTGGGATGAGTTAGCCTCTTTTTGGCTTTTCCTTTGCGTGGTTGCGGATCTGCGAATGTTATCCAAATTTCAGACACTTCTCCTACCTCAAAAAAATCTGTGATTCGATTGATTTGACAACGAAGAAATGCTGCATTCGTAATACCATCTTCCAAACCAATTTTCGCTCCTTTCCAGATGCGGTTTCCTTTGATATCCAAACCCAAGAAATTCTTGTCCGGAAATAATTTTGCTAGACCAATCGTGTATTCACCTTTACCACAGGCCAATTCCAATACAAGTGGTTGATCTTTATCAAATGCACTTGCCCAATTACCCTTTGGAGCTTCAATGTGTTCATAGACATTCGAAAACTCCCTAATCTCTGCAAACTTGGTAAGCTTATTCTTCTTTCCCATAAAATGGTTGCAAGTTTAGGAAAAGGAAATAGAAAACGGACTAGTCCATATTTTTTAGTTCGGACACCAACTCGGTGAGAACTTTCTTAGCGTCGCCAAAAAGCATATTCGTTTTGTCGTTGAAAAACAAAGCATTTTGAATTCCCGCATATCCCGCATTCATACTACGCTTATTCACTACGATGGACTTTGCATTTTCAACTTCCAAGATTGGCATTCCGTAGATGGGTGAAGATGGATCTGTTTTTGCAGCAGGATTTACCACATCATTTGCTCCTACCACCAGAACAACATCGGTTTGCGAGAATTCTGGATTCACATCCTCCATTTCCTTTAGTTTCTCGTATTCAACATTGCTTTCTGCCAGTAAAACATTCATGTGACCCGGCATCCTTCCGGCAACCGGATGGATTGCATATGAAACCTCTACCCCCCTACTCTCCAGCAACTGTTCCAACTCGTTCACCACATGCTGTGCTTGTGCTACCGCTAATCCGTAACCAGGCACAATGATCACCTTACTGCTGTAGTTCATCTGCACTGCCAAATCACTTGGAGAGACTTCTGTAATGTTTCCATCGACTCCAGCTCCAGCTTGAGTTTCTCCTCCTCCACCAAACGCTCCAAAAATCACATTATGCAGTGGCCGGTTCATTGCATTACACATCACAAATGTGAGGAGTGTTCCGGCTGAACCTACCAGAATACCACCGGTTAACATCACCTGATTTCCATATAAGAACCCACCAAACGCTGCAGCTAGACCGGTGAACGAATTTAGAAGCGATATAACAACCGGCATATCCGCACCCCCAATTGGAATCACAAACAAAATACCATACACCAGAGCCGCAGCAAACAGTGCATAAAGATGCGTCTCCGAATGTGTTCCGCTCGTTGTGATGTAAATGGCGTAAACCACCAAACCGATTAATATGATGGTATTTAAAATATTGTAATACGGCAAGCGGATCGCCTTACGCAACTTTCCATTTAGTTTGGCCCATGCAATCATACTCCCACTGAACGAAACAGAACCGATAACCATACCGGTAAGTATCACAGCTATTGAAGTAGCATTACCAATGTTGTGTTCAAACTCCAAAAGGCCTATCAGCGCAGCACAGGCGCCCCCCATACCGTTGAATAGTGACACCAACTCCGGCATTTTGGTCATTTGAACACGCTTTGCGGTTAACCAGCCTACAACCGTCCCAAGACCTATGGCCCCGAATATTAATCCATAAACAAGTCCGCTTACTTCACCTTTGTGGAACACGATAGTGGCGATAATTGCCAAGGTCATTCCAAAAGCAGCCAGAAGGTTCCCATTACGCGCGGTTTTGGGTCCACTTAGCATTTTCAGCCCAATTACGAATGTGACAGACGCGATCAGATATATTATGTGTACAATGTTTTCAGTCATGGCTTACTTCTTCTTTTTGAACATTTCTAACATTCGGTCTGTAACCACAAAACCTCCAACAACATTGAGCGTCCCTAGAAACACAGCCAAGCTACCTAAACCTAAGGCTAAGAAATTGTCTGGGGATGAGTTAAGCATCACAATAATTGCCCCAACGATTACGACACCGTGGATTGCATTGGCTCCTGACATAAGCGGTGTATGGAGTACAGATGGCACATTGCCTATCACTTCTACTCCAACAAAAATTGACAGGATGACGATGTACACCATCTCAATGTTTTGTCCTAAAAAATCTATTAGTTCCATGTTATTCGCTTCTTAATTGTTTCTGATGAGTGATTAGGGTTCCACTGGTGATTTCATCGTCTAAATCCCATTTAAAAGACCTGTCTTCTACAAGGTGAGATAGGAATGTGTCGATGTTTCTGCTAAGCAATTCACTAGCGTTAGTTGGAAGTTGGGCGGGAAAATTCGATATACCTACAATTCGGATGTTATTATGCTCCACTACTTTATCCGCTTCGCTTAAAGCCGTATTCCCTCCTTTGGCTACGGCCATATCCACGATGACAGAACCGGGCTTCATGAGTTCCACTTGTTCTTTCGTCATAAGAATAGGTGCCTTTGCGCCTTGTACCAAAGCAGTAGTAATGATAAGGTCTGCTTGCGCTATTGACTTGTTAACCGCCTCACGTTGCTTCTCCATATAGGAGGCAGAAACTTCTTTTGCATATCCGCCTTCCGTTTTCACACCGTCGTCTTCAATCGTGATAAACTTAGCGCCAAGAGATTCTGTTTGTTCCTTACATTCAGGACGAACATCGGTAGCTTCTACAACTGCACCTAAACGTTTTGCGGTAGCAATAGCTTGTAATCCTGCAACCCCAACACCAAAAATTAGGACTCGAGCTGGGGTAATTGTTCCTGCGGCGGTCATGAGCATTGGGAAGATCTTACCCATGTGGTCAGCACCGGTAATAACCGATTTGTATCCGGCAAGGTTGCTCTGGGAACTGAGCACATCCATGCTTTGAGCCCGACTAATTCTTGGCATCGCGTCCAAGCTGAAAGCGGAAACACCTGCATCTTGCAGAGCCTTTATATGTGCTCCGCCTAAGCGATGAAAAAGTTGTGAAATCCAAATCTGACCAGACGAAAGCAGGCTGAGCTCTTCGTCGGATGGAGGGTTGATTTTCACTAAAACTTGAGCCTCTGTAATCGCCTCACTTTTGTTCTTGGCAATAGTGGCTCCTGCTTCAGAATATTGTTGGTCCGAAAAACTTGCTTGATACCCGGCACCGGATTCTACGGTTACCTGAAAACCAAGATCGGTAAGCTTTCCTAAAGATTTAGGAACAACAGCAACTCGGGTTTCCCCCGGTTCGTGCTCCTTGAGAATTGATAATTTCAATTTTACTGTAACAATTGGTCTCAGTAAAAATAGGTAAAAGGATTATATGTAGCGAATCAGTCTGAAATTGTATACAAGACTGCTAGAGTCGCAGATTCATCAAAATCAATGTCTTCGTACTTATTATTTTTTAGTTGAAGGCTGTAAACAAGCTGATGGCCATTTCCTGCACCATTACCCGTGTAGCAAGTTTTGATGTCTTCGATGATTTTCTTGTTGTCACTCCCCAACTTGATTCCATTGTTACTGTTGTTTTGAGGTGAACCAAGATAACCATCTCCATTTCCTGAATAGGGGCGATCCGTTAGCCTTAATCGTAATGCTACCTGCACACTTCCCGAAACCAGTCGCGCATAGATACTTCGGTTGTTTTGAGTTGGTACACCTCGAACTGAGGAGTAGTTCAACCAAAGTGAACTATCTACCGCTTCTGAAAAATCAATCGACTGTCCTGCTTCGCTTGGTGGATTTAAGGCCAGACTGATATTCTTAGAACCATTTGACTCGCTTCGATATCAAGAATAGCTACCTCCGGTGTTTCAATACTTACTGGATTTGCTCCATCCTCATTATCTTGACCAAAGACATGACGATGACTGAACATCAAAATTGTAGATGTAAACAAGGTTCGCTTTAAAAGCATAGTAATCTAGTTCTGTTTCGCCACGAAACTAGAGTAGCAACTAGGACTTGTTCAACTGTTATATTTTATTAGTAAAATGTAACTATGTCGAACTGATAATGAATAGGTTATGAAAATAACATCAAAAAATGTGGATAACCAAATCAGTCTGTTATGGTATAAAATACCTTAAACCCATCTTGGTTTCCGGCTTGAATACTTGAAGTAGAGATTACTTCCAAACTGGACATCATTTGTCTGCCTGCTGACGGATCAGATCCAGTATAACAAGTCCCGATATCGGTAACTACAGGTTGCCAACTCGTGGAGAGCTGAATTATACCTTGTGAATTACCCAGCAAACCTTCACCAGTCGAGTAGTTGCTCGCTTCTAAATTCAATCGAAAAGCTTGCGCTAAGGGACTTGGATCAATTCGTGCGAAGACAGAATATGATGAGTTTGAACCAGCAACAGTGGAATACTTGAGTTTTATTGTGGAATCATGCAGGGTAGTAACAAAAAGCCCAGCTTCGGTAGGACCATGAACATCAAAATGCACGAAGGCTTCATCATCGGCAGAGAGCAAGCTCACCTGCGGAACTGAAATATCTATAAGGTGGTTATCGGACTCAAGAGATTGGGCCCACGAAAAAACACACCCATAGATTGTCAGGAATAAAAAACCGACAATACGGACGACCACTAGAAAATTCGCAATGTTTCATTACGCATATAAGCAGCTAATCAGTAAGTGTGTATGTTATAGTTAATACAATAGGGCTTGTATAGTTAGCCAAGGAATAATTCGTTACGTCCAGCTCATACACTAAGTTGTGCCCTTTATTTATGCCTCGACCAGTGTAGGATGTTCGAACGTTACTTATAATTTTTTGATCTGTCGAAGATAACGTGAGTTGGCTGGTTGGACTCCCCAAAAGACCTATTCCATGGTATGTTGCCGACTTTGCTCGAACTTTTAATGGCATTCCACTAGGTAAACTTCCACTGCTAATCTTTGTGTAGATATGTCCTTTGGGTCGAGTTAAACCACCTCGAATAAATGTGTAATTAATCCACAATGAACTATCAGAGGTATTCGTCATACCCAGCCCCGCTTCTCCAGGACCATCTAATCCTAATGACAAGTTTGTGTTCGTTTCTCCGCGAACAGCAATCAAAGTAACTTGTGGTATAAACACACCAATGGATTGCCAATACTGAGCGTATGCACCATTGCTCAAAAAAATGAGCATGACCAGAGTGGCCATTTTAATGAATCTCTTTTTTTAACATCACAAGTAGCTGTACACAATTGTACGTTGCACAGGTAAACAAAAAATCCAAAATTGATTCATTTTGGGAATTATTTTTCCCATAATGGAATTTGTGACATTCTGAATCTAGTACATTTATCCGTGTAAAAAGGACTAATTTCGTTCCGTGTCAGACGCTATCATTCGACTCACCGACGCTTTTATCTTTCAACAGAACGATACCATGGTTTTGCACGATGTAAACATCGAGGTAGAGCCAGCAGAATTTGTTTACTTGATAGGAAAAACGGGTAGCGGAAAATCAAGCTTAATCAAAACCTTATACGGTGAACTGCCGTTGCGGGAAGGCTATGGATCTATAGGTGATTTTGATTTGAAGACGCTCACCCGCAAACGAATCCCGGAGCTTAGACGAAATCTTGGAATCGTTTTTCAAGACTTTCAGCTACTAACAGACAGATCTGTACTTGACAACCTAAAATTTGTCATGAAAGCAACGGCTTGGAAAGACAAATCGGCAATGGAGAAACGAGCGAAGGAAGTGCTTGAATTAGTTGGCTTACCAAACAAAGATTACAAAATGCCCCACGAACTTTCTGGGGGTGAACAACAACGTGTTGTTATTGCACGAGCCCTACTGAACAACCCTAAAGTAATTCTAGCCGACGAGCCAACAGGTAACTTAGATCCGGATGTTTCGGATGACATCATGCGGTTGTTACACAATATCTGCGACAATGGTACTGCAGTATTGATGGCAACACATGACTATAGAATTCTTAATAAATTCCCGGGAACAATCTTGCATTGTGAGCACAACACTGTTGCCAAACGGAATAGTTTTATTGGTAACTAGACAATTAAAATTGACATTTAACAGAACGAACGTGCATCTAATGGATGATTTGGTTACGTACATTTGACATCAACAAAAAGTATAGAATGAAAAAAAGATTACTCCTATTAGTTAGTTTGATTGCTGTAATGACCTACAGTTGTAAAGAAGATGAAACTCCAGACAACAACGGCAACACGAACAACACTCAACCACAGGAATTATGCGACAGCTTAGACGTTACCTATGATGCATTCGTTAAAGCGACTGTTGACGTGAGATGTAACACTCAGTCTTGTCATGCTGCAAGTGCCGGCGGATTCAAATTGGGCACATACGAAGAAGTAAAAACGGCTGCAATGAAAGAAAATTTCTTAGGAGCCATCAAACATGAGCAAGGTTTTACCTCAATGCCAATAGGCAGTGCAAAATTGAGCGATGAAGAAATTCAGCGATTTGAATGTTGGGAGAAAAACAACTTTAAAGAAAAGTAATAATCAACCACTCTAGATAAAGCCGTTGCAGTGCATCGGCTTTTTTTTATGCCTCGGGTAGAGCTCCTTCTATACCAAGTGTATCGGTAATGGTTTTTCTCACTTGGAGCAGCTTCGCAATTTTCCGCTGAAGCAACAAAACATCCTCCTCGGATTCTGCCTCTTCTAATTGCTTCATGGTCTTATTAAAAAAGAATTGAAGCTTGAACAACTTGAGGTAGTTCAAATTTTCCTGAACTACATTTTTATAATTCTCCGTATCGGTCTTAACAAAAATCTCGTGTGTATCAGACCAAACCGGACTCAGCTTATACTTGTTCGACAAGGTATCAGCGGCAATCTTTCCTAGGGTTTTATGCTTGGTAAAGAACGACTCATCCAGTCCATCGTGAAACGAATAATAGGTACGTGCCTCGTTGACGGCATCTGCCAATTCAGCATCCTCAAACCCATAACCATCAGCATCTAATTCGCTAAAGATAAAACCTGCCATATCAACCTCTTCATCATATGGCTCTTGGGCGTAAAGTATCAGGCTTTCGACCAGTAAATGCTCCTTAGATCGCTTATCAGCACTCGGTTTAACCTCAGGACTCGCATTTACCTCAGGTTGGATCAAGGTTGTTTGGGTGGCATTTCTCCCAGATCGATCCAATTGATGCCGCAGTCGTTTAGCTTCAGCTTGCAAAAGGGTCTCCTCAAAATCCAGCAACACAGAAGTCTCTTTGATAAAAGCGTTTCGTTTGAGTGGGTCCGGTATTTTCACAACCGACTCCAACACCTCACGTGCGGTTTCACTCCTCCCGATTGCTGTATCACCCTTTTCTGCCAACAAAACCTCAGTCTTAAACTGAACCAAGTTTTTACGCTGTTCATGTATGAAGGTTTCTAGTCCTGCACCACCCAGTTTGCGGCAATATGAGTCAGGGTCTTCACCTTCAGGAAATACGACTACATCTACATTCAATCCACCCTCTAACAGAAGATCAACCCCACGAATAGCCGCTTTGATTCCGGCAGGATCACCATCATACAGCATTACTGCCTTGTCTGCAAAACGCTTAACCAGTTTCACTTGATCTACCGTCAAAGCAGTTCCACTTGTGGCAACAACGTGTTCGATGCCGCTTTGAGCCAGCATCAGAACATCAAGGTAACCCTCAACCAACAAGACTTCTTCTTTCTCTCGTATCGCTTTTTTGGCGTGATATAAACCATAGAGAACGGAAGACTTGTGATACACCTCACTCTCCGGAGAGTTGATATACTTCGGGCTTTTTTTATCCTTGGTTAGATGTCGACCTCCAAAACCAACCACCTTGCCGGTAAGGTTATGGATTGGAAACATCACTCGTTCGCGATATGTATCGTAATAAGACTTCTCTTCTGAAGTATCGTTCTGCCGCTCTTTGATAAGACCGGCTTTAACTAAGATATCTAAATCGTATCCATTCGACTGGGCATGATTTAGGAACTCGTCCCAACTATTTTTTCCATAACCCAGTCCAAATCGTTCGATGGTTTGATCTGTAATTCCCCGTTCCTTGAAATACGAATAGCCTACAGCTTTGCCTTCTGTATCGTTTAGCAGTTGGTCTGTAAAATACTTCTGTGCAAACGCTAAAGCAACGTAAAGTCCTTCACGCAACTTAACTTGCTCGCTAAGTTCCTCTCGATTGGAATTATCCTCTTCAATCTCAATGTGATACTTGGATGCCAGATGCCGCAATGCCTCTGGATATGTCAGCTTTTCGATTTCCATTACGAAATCGACAACATTCCCACCCCGACCACAGCCAAAACACTTGTAGATACCAAGGTTTGGACTCACTTTAAAAGATGGAGTTTTTTCGTTGTGAAACGGACACAAGCCTCCCATCCCGCTTCCGGAACGTTTAAGCTTCACATAATCTCCAACTACTTCATCAATTGAAGCAGCGGAGAAAATCTGATCTATGGTGTGTTGCCGAATCACAGAACAAAATTAGACCAGAATAGGAAACTCTTCACAACAAAGCGGGCAACACTTCAGATTACTGTCTCACACGGAGAGAATATCTCTATGCCAGGAGGGTCCCACTTGACATTTTGGTGATGTTGACGAGGGAATAGATTAACCCCTTCCCCAACGAAAGTTAACCAACCCAATCATACACCTCAACACCAAACCTCCGTAAGGGAGGTTTTACTCTCCCTTCCCTTTAACATCGACCCTCTACTCGAAACACGAATAATGATGTAAATCCAGCTTTCGGAGACCGGATGTAAATCCGACAAATGATTGCTCTCATTTCAACTAACTTTGCTCCATGGTTGCTGAACAGGTTAAAAATTTATCTGGTGAAATATTCGAACGAGTTGTGGCCTTCCGACGGGAGATGCATCAAAATCCGGAACTGTCGTTTGAGGAATTTGAGACACAGAAGCGAATTCGAAAGTTTTTGCTGGATATAGGAATTACTGATGTAAAAGACTGCGCCAATACGGGCCTGATTGCGTTGATAAAGGGAAAGAATCCAGACAAAAAGACTATTGGGTTACGTGCCGATATCGATGCGCTTCCAATAAAAGAAGAAAATCAGTGTGAATACAAGTCCAGCAACGAAGGGGTAATGCATGCATGTGGTCATGATGTGCATACAAGTTCCATGCTTGGCACTGCTTACATATTAAACAAACTTAGAGACCAGTTCGAAGGAACTGTAAAGGTTGTTTTCCAACCCGGTGAGGAACGATTACCCGGCGGTGCATCAATTATGATTAAAGAGGGTGTGCTGCAGAATCCGACGGTTGAAACTATGACCGGCCAGCACGTCATGCCTTTGATCGATGCAGGGAAAGTTGGATTTCGAAAAGGCCTTTATATGGCAAGTGCCGATGAAATCTACATCACCATCCACGGTAAAGGTGGCCATGGAGCTCATCCACATATGAATGTAGACCCCATTGCAATTTCAGCACAAGTCATTACCGCACTTCAACAAGTGGTTAGTAGACAAGCGAAACCTGCAATGCCCACTGTGGTAAGTATTGGAAAAATTGTTGGCTTGGGATCGACAAATATTATTCCGGATAAAGTGGAGATGGAGGGCACGCTGCGGACATTCAACGAGGAATGGAGAATGGAGGCTCACAAACGAATTATCCAGGTTGCCACTTCCGTCACTGAAGCGTTGGGTGGACAATGTGAGATTGAAGTTAGGAAAGGGTATCCGTTTCTGAACAATCATGAAGAAACCACCGAGCAAGCTCGTCAGGCTGCTGTAGAATACCTCGGAGAAGAAAACGTGGAAGACTTGGATATATGGCCGGCAGGTGAGGACTTTGCGTACTTTTCTCAAGAAGTGGATAGTTGTTTTTATCGCTTGGGAATCCGAAATGAAGAAAAGGGTATTACCTCAATGCTTCATACACCAACTTTTGATATCGATGAATCTGCTCTTGAGGTGGGCGCCGGCTTGATGGCGTTTATCGCTTTGAAGCAATTAAATGCCTAAACGAGATAACCGTCTCGAGTTGGGGAGGAAAGGTGAGCGAATCTCGGAGCGGATATTAATTTCAAAAGGATTTCAAATTATTCGACGCAACTACAGATATGGGCGTTTTGAAGTTGATTTGATTGCGGAAGATGAAAATTTGATTGTCTTTGTTGAAGTAAAAACTCGAAGTACAAAAGCATTTGGCAACCCGGAGGATTTTCTGTCAGCCTCTCAACAAAAACGACTTATTGAAGCCGCGAACGCATTCAGTTCTGATTATAAGCCACTTAAGAACATTCGATTCGACATTTTCTCTATTGTTTTGACATCAAATAATGAAGAAGTCTTACATCTCGAAGATGCTTTTTGGTCAAGCCCGTAAACCCTTGCGGTTGATGCATAAAAAAGGTATTTTTGCCGACTTTTAAATTTTTAACATACCAAAATGGAAAAGAAACAGTACGAGTCTGTGATCATATTGACACCCGTGCTGTCTGAAAAACAAATGGCAGATGCCATTGCAGGCTACAGACAGTTGATCACAGAGAATGATGGTGAGATCGTCCATGAAGAAAATTGGGGACTTACCAAGCTTGCCTATCCGCTCCAAAAGAAAGTGACCGGCTTCTATCACCTTTTCGAATTTGCAGGACCTGCTGATTTGGTTAGCAAATTGGAATTGGCTTATCGACGTGACGAGCAGGTGATGCGTTATTTAACCATCTCACTGAACAAGCACGCTGTCAAGTACAATGAGCGACGCAGACAGGGCGCTTTTGACAAGAAGGAAGAACCTAAAACAGAAGCAGCATCATGAGCAAGAGAAAATCATCAAAGAATTACGTATTCAGAAACCGTCCAATTGAGCGCGGTAAGAAGTACTGCCGATTCAAGAAGAGCGGCATAAAGTACATTGATTACAAGAACCCTGACTTCTTGTTGAAATTCGTTAATGAGCAAGGTAAAATCCTTCCACGTCGTCTCACCGGTACGTCGTTGAAATACCAGCGTAAAGTTGCACAAGCTGTAAAGCGTGCACGTCACATTGCTGTATTACCTTTCGTTACCGACCAGTTGAAATAAGGTTTAATCACAAAATCACAGGGAAATGAAAGTAATTTTAAAAGAAGATATAGCACACGTAGGATTCAAAAACGACGTTGTTGAGGTGAAAAACGGTTTCGGAAGAAACTACCTTATTCCTCAAGGTCTTGCAGAAATCGCTACACCTTCTAGCCTTAAAGTGTTGGAAGAGAATATTCGTCAAACTCAACGTAAACAAGCACAAATTCTTGCTGACGCAGAAGAAATGGCAGGTAAGCTTGAAGGTGTAAAGTTGACCATCGGTACTAAAGCCGGTTCAAACGGTAAGATTTTTGGTTCGGTAACTACCATCCAAATTGCACAAGCATTGAAAGATGCCGGACACGATATTGATCGTAAGAAAATCTCAATCGGAAACGATATCAAAGAACTTGGTGATTACAAAGCATCAATCAAACTTCACAGAGGTTTAGAAGCAGAGGTTGATATCAGCGTAATTGCAGAGTAAACAACTCAATAGGAATTCAAAAGCTGGGAATAAACCCAGCTTTTTTTTTGTCTAATCCTAAACCGCCAAAACATCATCCACCGCACTTTGTTCTAACTAACATGAAGCTGACCCGAGCAATTGTATCATTGATTAATTCACTTCATTTATTTGTTGCACTTGTCCTAAGTATGTTGTTTAGTTTGACGTCATTTGGGCAAGTAAGCTACCAAGTTGAAGGCAGAGCAATTGACAGCATCAGCCTCTCTCCTATTCCGTATGCTACGGTTGCCATTGCGGACAAAAACAGTGGCACAATTATTAATGCGTCCGTTACGGATGAAGCAGGTAAGTTCTCATTACAAGTTCAATCAACTGACATCAGAATTGATGTTAGTTTCATTGGATTCGAGAAAAAGTCGACAAGTCCCATCCAGTTGAAAGACAACACGGTTCAAGTGGGCGACATAAAGCTGGCGCGCAGCGAACAGTCCTTGGGTCAGGTTACCATACAAGCTGAGCGATCTACTACTGAATTTAAACTTGACCGTAGAGTATTCAATGTAGGAAAAGACTTAAGCTCCACAGGTGCCAGTGCACTTGAAGTCCTTAACAATGTTCCCTCCGTTAATGTAAACATCGAGGGTGACGTAACTCTTCGTGGAAGTGGTGGGGTACAGATTCTCATCAACGGGAAACCGTCCGTTATCGCTAGTGAAGGAGGTAACGCACTCGGCACAATCACAGCAGACATGATTGAGAAGGTGGAGGTCATTACCAACCCATCGGCCAAATATGATGCGGAAGGAACTTCAGGGATAATCAACATCATTCTAAAAAAAGAAGATCGTAAAGGAATAAACGGCTCGATAAGTTTGAACGGAGGATGGCCACATAATCACAGTGTGGGTGTCAGCCTGAATAGAAGAACCGAAAAATTCAACTTGTTTACCCAAATCGGCGGCGGCTACAGAAGTCTTCCGCGGTACAGAGAGAATATCAACACATCGCTTATTGACTCTACAACCGTTTACAGCAAAGGCGTTGAGTATCGTAATGAAGAATTCTACAACTTCATACTCGGCACAGACTATCATTTGAACAAGTACAACGTAATCACACTATCCGGAAGCTTTGCATTGGAGCTGGAAGACCAACCATCCGAAACCGACTTTCGATATACCGATACAACAGGTGAGGTTTCAGCGGAATGGTTGAGAACAGAAACGACAACAGCGACGAATCCTAAATATCAGTTTGAACTGCAGTACAAAAGAGATTTCAAGAATCACAAAGACCACGATTTGTTGTTTAGTGCATTGGGAAACTACTTTGGGAAAGACTTAACTTCTGACTTTCTGAATGAGACAAAACGTGGCGACAATCGGGACGGTGAACAAATAACTCGAACCAATTTCAAAGAAGCGAAATATACGTTCAAGCTTGACTACACTCGACCCATAAAGAAGCTCTTTACGCTTGAAACAGGCGCACAATATGTCTTACAAGATGTGAGCAACGATTATTCTGTTTCGGATTTAGTAGGAGATGATTTTGTGGTAAATAGTGGCTTAACTAACGTCTTTGATTACGTGCAAAACGTTCTTGGCGTTTATACAACCGGCGCATACGAAAAAGACAAGTGGGGCTTGAAACTTGGCATACGTGCCGAAAACACAGACCTCAGAACACTACTGGTAACAACAGGAGAAGCGAACAATAGAAACTTCACTAATCTCTTTCCCAGCCTACATACCAGCTGTAAGTTCAACAAGAAAATGTCTGTCCAAGGAGGCTATTCACGACGAATTTACCGACCTAGACTTTGGGACTTAAATCCATTCTTTAACATTCGAAACAACTTCAGCATCAGAACCGGTAATCCTGACTTGATGCCAGAGTTTACGGACAGTTATGAGCTCTCTGGTATATATCAGTTGGATAAAGCAAGTTTGAATGCAAGCGCTTACTACCGCGTTACGCATGACATGATTGAGCGTATTTCAAGATTTAGCAACAACATAACTACGTTTACACCGGAAAACGTGGGAACAAACCAGATTGTTGGTGTTGAGTTCAATGGCAAGTACCGCCCGAAAAAACGCTTTACCATATTTGGTGATCTGAACCTAAACTACTTCCAGCGAGATGGCGAGTTTGACGATCAGAATTTTGATTTTAGTGGAGGCAGATGGTCGGGCAAAGCAACCATGAAGTATGAATTTATCTACAGTATCGATGCAGAATTGACTGGGCGCTATGAATCCGGATTTGTTACCGTTCAAGGAAATCGCGCACCCCAAGGCTCTGTAAACATTGGGTTACGTAAAAAACTCATGAAGGGCAAGACAATCATTAGTGCTAACGTGCGCGATCTTTTCATCACCCGTATAGGCGTGAATGAAGCATTTCAACCTTCCTTCTACTCCTATTCTCGATCGTTCAGAGGTCGATTCTTCACACTTGGTGTGAGTTATGGATTTGGCAAAGGAGAAGCTATGCAATACAGCGGCCGCAGACGATAGAGCCTCCATTCAATTCGTCATTTTTTTCGAAGCGATTTCGATTAATTCTTTCAAAAGACTATACTCGAAACAAAATGAAGGTATTTCTCAATTGGTTTTTACGTGCCTTAGGCTTCATGGTGTTAATCATGGTTATCATGATGATTTCGGAAGATGACCTAGAACAAGATAACATCATCTTCGCTGCCGGGTTGTCTGTAGGTATGGCAATCTTGATGGGTCTGTTTTTTACGTTTTTGGAGTTAAAGTTTATTCCTTACCGGAGGAAAAAGATTCAACGAAAAATTGCAGAAATTTTTAACGGTAAAGCGCTCGACGAAGAACACTCAACATTTCGAATTGAACCATTTGATCTGATGACCGAGATTGAGTTTAAGCTTAGTATTGGACAGCAAAATTTTGAATGGGTTCACTTTCACATACCCAAAGAGCAAGCCGATTTATCCGACCGCACAGGTAAACTTAGAAAAAAGCCATCCGAGTGCATGGGTGTCCCCACATACTTGATTTACAGTACGAATGGCTGGGGATTGAAGCTAGCCCAGAAACGACTTACAAAGCGAATTGCCAAAGCAACCACCTAATTGGTGAGAGAATCCTTTATATTGAGGTATGACTCAACCAAACACATGTTACAAGTGCCACGAGCCGACAAATAATCAACTTCACGGGTATTTTATCTGTCCGGATTGCATCACCGCATTGGCCTTACACCAAGACAATACGATTCAGCGAAATAGGGACAAGTATCGTAAGATGAAACAGAATGATATGTTTCAACGCGACTATGTTGAAGATGTCAATTTCAGACTAAAACGTCTTGAAGAAGATTACATCAGCAAGCGAATAAAGTTACTTCATATAAAGGAGAGGCTTGAGCAGATGTAGTAAACTCACATCATTGTCCAGATTGAAGTTCAAATTAATCGAAATAAGTTTAGTATCTTCAAGCCATGAAACCAACCATGTTAATCAGTCTCTGGTCAATAGCTTTACTATTTACTCTATCGGCATCTTTGTTTATTGAAAGCCATATTAGTGTTCGATTTCACGTTGTTTTTTTGCGTTCCAGGCACTGACCATTTATGTCGTGCTTTTGAACCTACTTGATTCACTTTTAAATCTCAGGGAGTTGATAGAAAACCAAGGTTCTCTTCAAAAAATGAAGACTAAGTTGGCACTTGGTTTACCTATAGTTATTGCTTTCGCCATAATTCTTAGTCAGGTCTCCGTTACTTTTATGTGGCCTTCGTTAGTCGGTCTTCTATTTATTGGTTTCAACCGTGGGAGGTTATGGTACATCTCGAACAAAGTAAGAGAGAACTGATGGCATTCTGATTCGTTTAGTCCATGCACAAACCGAAGGACTCAAACTGAAGGCGATTTGTATGGGATGAAATCATAGTCATCAAATTTCGTCGCGAATACTATCGGAATCCAATTGTTCGTTATGGATTGAACCACCATGACTCGGATAAAGGCAGTTCTTATACTATTTAGCATCTCAACCATTCTGGCGTTTTCGATTTCGAAAGACGTGCACATCAACACGGAAGCGACAAACCTAAAAAGAGATTCGACAGCTGTTCAGAAATACTATGCACGGAACAAAGGAAACAACCAACCGAGTATGTCGATAGGCACCACCGGAAATGGAACGTTGGAAAATGCCAAGCTCATTCCTTTCTCCGGTAAGAACTTCGAATACTTCGATTCGGGCAGCTACCTGATGGGACGAGCTTATACTAATGATAAGGTATTGCGAACCGTTCTTACCACATATCAAGACCTAGACTCTGTAATGCCCAACCGGAAATTCTACATCATGGAGGCATCAAAGCAGTTTGGAGGTAAACTATGGCCGCATAGAACACATCAAAATGGATTAAGCATCGACTTTATGATGCCTATGCTTAAGGATAATAAACCCTACTATGGATTCACAAAACTCGGTGTCCAGCACTATCAATTGCACTTCAACGACAATGGAACCTCCGAGGATGATGAATCAATAAAAATCGACTTCAATACGATTGCGATGCACATACTTTTACTCAACAGGCAAGCGAAAAAGCAACGGATGAAGGTAAGCAAGGTGATTATCAAGATTGAATACAAGCCGTACTTGTTTGCTACAGAGTATGGTAAACTGTTAAAGAAATCAGGTATCTATGTTGTGCAAAGCCTCACTCCCGCTGTTAATCAATTACACGACGAGCATTTTCACATCGACTTTAGCCCGCTCTAAGTCATATTCTGTAGAATCAAACAATTAGTCGTCATTTCGAGTTAACTTTGTGTCAATGGTACACAAAGTGTTTATTACGATACTGTCACTGCTTTTATCCTTGAGTAGTTACAGTCAGTCGTGTACCGGAAATTTAGGTCGGAATATCTTCACCGATGGAGATTTTGGATCAGGCACCACCCAAGAAGTTCAAAGTGATCCGGGAATTGCCCCAGGATACGAATACACGACCAATACTCCTCCTAACGACGGTCAGTACACCCTCACAAACAACACGAGTAACTGGGGATGGTTTGCGGCTGAGGCATGGGTAAACATTGAGGACAACAGTCCGGACCCCAACGGTTACATGATGGTAGTGAATGCAAGCTACTCTCCCGGTGCATTCTTTGAACAAGAAGTGGACGGCCTATGTGAGAATACTTGGTATGTATTTTCGATGGACATCATCAATCTGGTTAAAAAAGGCGAAAACGCGATTTTACCCAATGTGATGGTTTTGATTGATGACAAACCTGCCTTTAAAAGTGGTCCTGTTCCTGAGATTGAAGAATGGGACACGTACGATTTTACGTTTAAGACAAAATCAAATCAGACTAAACTCAAACTTACTTTGAGGAATGAAGCACCTGGAGGAATTGGCAATGACTTGGCTTTAGACAATATCGGGTTTAGTCCTTGCGGCCCGAAGGCAGTAGTACTGCCGGAGGGTAAAAGTCAAATCTGCGACACGGATACTGCAAAAATTGAGCTAACGGCTTCGCTAACCGGAGACCAATACAGCACGCCGGTATACCAGTGGCAAATGAGTGGAGATGGAAATTCCTGGACAAATATATCAGGAGCCAATAATGTTAAATATACCCATATTGGTAACGGTTCTAAGCGCTATTACTACCGGTATCTTGTTGCAAATTCAATCGACCACCTCAGCAATTCTTACTGTTATGTATCTAGTGAAACCAAAGTAATCGAATTGGTATCCTATGAGACGCGGGTAATTGACACTATTTGTTCCGGAGAAGAGTTCTCTTTCGGTACTCGGAAATTAACCATGGGTGGTAAATACACGGAATTATTTACCTCGTCTAATGGATGTGATTCAACAGTAGAGCTTTACCTCACTGTAGTTTCGGATGATAATCCTGCTGACTTGTTAGACACAACTGCTTTTGATTTTTGCGTAGGCAGTTTTGCCGAGACCAATTACCCATCAAACCTAAAGTATAGATGGGCTGATAGCGATACGAGTGCACGTAAGCGATTTGACAACAACTATTCAAGTGAACTAATTGTAAGTTCCAGGTTCTGTAAAGACACGGTTACAGTTACTGCAACTCGTCATGAGGTTCCTACTATAGACATTCCTGAACTGTTCACCTTTTGCAAAGATTCATCGGACTTTGTGGAGGTCGTGTTACCCGCAATGTACAGCTACACGTGGGATGATGGTTTAACGGAAAACGTTCGTCAATTCAGACAAGATGGACTTTTCCGATTCACGATTACCAATAACGGGTATTGCACCGGATTTGATAGCGTCACTGTCCAAGAAATATGCCCATACCGCGTCTTAATCCCGAATGCATTTACTCCTTTAGGATTAACTCCTAGATTCAGACCATACTTAGAATTCGTTAAAGAGGTTGAGTTTAATGTATACAATACCTGGGGTGAATTGATTCACACAGATCGATCGACAAGTCCGAGTTGGGATGGCATCTACAAAGGAAAATTATGCCAAGACGGGGTCTACTTTTACTCACTTCAATTCAGAAGCACTCAAACCGGGACGTACCGCCACATCAAGGGGATCATCCATTTACTGAGATAATTTTTTGAATTTCATGTAACCCTTTTGCGTTTCGCCCGACTAGCACAACCAGAAGCATTCAAATCGATATACCACAGTTTGTGGTGGGCAATTGTTACTTTGACCACGGTTGGCTATGGTGATGTCTACCCCGTAACCGTGGGTGGCAAAGTGTTTACCACTTTTGTATTGACATTAGGAATAGGTGTAGTTACTGTACCCGCGGGGCTTGTTGCAACTGCATTAACAAAGGCTCGCCAGTTAGAAGAAGACGAAATTGAACGCAAAAAGCGAAGGCCTTTCGACAAGTAACTGAAGCAAACATCTCATCTATCCAAACCCGAACAAAGGTGTAGTTTACATCAACTGGGGCGGAAATGCTGCCAATGGAATTCTCACAGATATTCAGGACAGAACAGTTAAGCGATTTGATGTGGAACGAGGTAGAAACGTCATCGACTTAAAAGACTTGGAAAACGATGCGTACATCCTTCAAGTAGGAAATGGCGCAGAACTAATCCGAACGAAGATTATTGTTTTACAATAGTTCACTCAGTATTTCATGTTTCAGGTGCGGACAAAGTTCGCACCTGTTTTTTTTAGGCTGAGAAACTCTCTCCGCAACCACACGTGTCTGTGGCATTTGGGTTATTGAAGATAAATCCTCTGGAATTGAGCCCGTACTCATAATCAACCTCCATCCCGAGCACATACATAATGTGTGCTTTATTCATGATAACGGGTATTCCTTCAACTTCATACTCATTGTCTTTTTCTTCCTTCTGATCGAACGCAAGTAAATAGGAAAGACCGGAACAGCCGCCTCCCTTCACTCCTATTCTCAAGTAAGGCGCAATTTCAGCGTCAGATTCGGATCGAATCTCGTTTAACTTCTTGATGGCATTTGCTGTGAAACGAATAGGAGCTTCAACTAGAGTGTCTTTGCTTTCAGGCATACACAAATTTATCCAATTTTATCCCAAGACATTCGTTTAATACTATAGATTTACACTTAGATTAGAGTATACACTATGGTATTATTACAATCAGATTCTTGGGTACTATTCCTCGATTTAATCCGGTACACCATACCGGCATTAGTAGTTTTCTTGGTGATTTACTTAATGCTTAAGAAGCTACTAGACGAAGACTATAAGCGAAAAAAACTTGAACTCGACACAAAGAGGTCGGTTGAGCTAACACCGATGAAGTTACAGGCCTATGAACGCCTCACCATCTTTTTGGAGCGAATTCGTCTGGACAATTTAGTGATGCGACTTGCGGAACCTCAATTGACCGCTACAGAGCTTAAACATCGGTTAGTTAGCACCGTAAACGAAGAATTCAACCACAACGTGTCTCAGCAAATTTACATCAGTGACCAAGCTTGGGTTATTGTAAAAGCAGCACGTGAAGACATAATAAACCGAATCGAGCGGGCATACAAAGACATGTCCGAATTCTCAAAGGGTACCGATTTGGGTAAAGCAGTACTCTCCGGAGTAATGGAAAACAAAAAAGACGTTGTAAGTTCGGCCATATTGTTTTTGAAAAAAGAAATTGACCTTGTTTTATAGAATAACCGCTGGGCTATTTATTGCCTTCACCTTCAGTGCGTGCTTCAAAGCACCTTTTACCCACGTGGCCGATGCAAAGCTCAATCGCATCGATACGACATATCATGGCGTTGATGCCGACATCGAAGAGCTAATCAACCCTTATCGAGAAGGCATCGAGGCTGAGATGAATGAAGTTATTGGTTACTCGACTCAAGAATACGTAAAATCAAGGCCTGAGAGTGCACTGGGTAATATAGCCGCCGATATGCTATTCAGCTATACGAAGAACGTTTTAAACGAACAGGTAGACTTAGCTGTATTGAATTTTGGTGGATTAAGAGCGCCGTTGCCGCGTGGCCCCATTTCAAAGGGTAAAGTTTATGAACTAATGCCATTTGACAATTCAGTTACTATTTTGGAGCTAAATCCCGAGCAGCTTAATCAGCTTGCTCAACATATTATTTCAAAAGGTGGAGAACCCATTGGAGGAGAAGGGACAGTAGCACTTGGAAATTTCCCGGAAGGTGCACGTTTCTACTTTTCAAATTTTAACGCATCACAAAAAAAGGTTTACCGCGTGGTCACATCAAACTACATGGCAGATGGCGGAGACAATTATTATATGTTCGTTAATGCGATAGAAAGACATGATTTAGATGTTTTGCTTCGGGATGTTTTCTTGGAGCGCATTAAAAATACAACAAGCGAATCGCTCCCCTTAAAAGGACAAGTGGAAGGAAGGATTGAAATGAATCCACCGATGAAAGTAAAATGAACAGGAAAGAGTTTATATCATCAAGTTTAAAAGCCGGTATTGGATTGGCACTAACTACGAGTCCTCTTATCTCTGTAGGTCAAAACCGATCTCGATTAACTGTAATGTTCACCAACGATTGGCATAGCCGAGTTGATCCTTTCCCACTAGATGGTGGCAAGTACGAAGGATTAGGGGGCGCTTCTAAACGAGCTGCACTGATTAAGACCATCCGCGAAAAGAACAAGCACAATTTGCTTTTGGATTCGGGTGATATTTTTCAGGGAACTCCATATTTTAATTTTTACGGAGGTGAACTGGAGTTTAAACTCATGTCGGCCATGCAATATGATGCAGCGACTTTAGGAAACCATGATTTCGATGCAGGTGTAGATGGATTATTAAAACAGTTGCCGCAAGCGAGCTTTCCATTTATCAATTGTAACTATGATTTCGATGAAACAGAACTCGAAGGAAAAATTGAACCCTATCGCATTTTTAAAAAAGGAGGTACTCGAATCGGAGTATTGGGAGTTGGGATTGAATTAGAAGGCTTAGTAGCCCCAAAACTATATGGAGACATTAAGTATAATGATCCAATTGCACGTGCGAATCAAGTTGCGGAAGAGCTTAAAACGAAGAAAAAATGCGATTTGGTTATATGTCTATCGCATTTAGGCTTTGAGTATCAAAGCGATAAGGTTGATGACATAACGTTAGCGAAACATTCGAAGCACATCGACTTAATACTCGGAGGGCATACACACACGTTTTTAGACCGCCCCAAAGAGGTTATCAACAATCAAGAGCAAGTTGTTAACATCTTACAAACAGGTTGGGCGGGGATAAATTTGGGAAAAATTGATTATGAACGAGATAGCATTTTGAACGCTCAAAATAACTCGTCCTGCTTGTTAAAAATTTCTTAAAACACAAGCACTCAAACATTTTTTTTCTCAATTTTTTTTAGACAATTTTACCCACGGTTTGGAGGAGTAGGTGTCGCTACAAAACCGCCAAATCGTTAACTGACTTATAACTAAAAACTTATATGACTGTAGAACACGAAAAGGCATGGAAGAACTGCTTGTCCTTAATCAAGGACAACGTTAACCCACAGAGTTTCAAGACGTGGTTTGAACCAATCAAACCCTTGAAAGTGGAAGACAAGGTTCTTACCATCCAAGTTCCTAGTCAGTTTTTCTACGAGTGGCTTGAAGAGCATTATGTAACTCTCTTAAAGAAGGCATTGGATCGTGAGTTGGGAGCTGGATCGAAACTGGAATACAGTATTATAGTAGACAACAGCAGCTCAAGCGCTCGCAACCCTCATGCGTATACTATTAACATGCCAACTAAGAATGCTGGCTACAACAACAAGAATGAGGTAGGCATTCCTTTAAATGTAAACGCCAACATCCACAACCCGTTTATTATTCCCGGGTTGAAGAAAATAAACATAGACAGCCAACTTAATCCAAACTACACCTTTGACAACTTTATCGAGGGAGACTGCAATCGTCTTGCAAGATCTGCGGGTTTCGCCGTAGCCAACAAACCAGGAGGCACTGCATTTAACCCATTAATGATATTCAGTTCAGTAGGGCTGGGGAAGACTCACTTAGTACATGCCATTGGCAACCGAATTAAAGAAGTATCTCCGAACAAATCTGTACTGTTTGTATCCTCAGAGAAGTTTGTCAACCAATACGTAGACTCTTGTAAGAACGGGAACAATAACGACTTCCTTAACTTCTATCAGTTACTGGATGTACTTATTGTAGACGACGTACAATTCTTCGCCAAGAAGGAAAAAACTCAAGAAATTTTCTTCCAGATTTTCAACCACTTGCACCAAAATGGCAAGCAGATAATTCTTACGTCTGATCGCGCTCCTCGTGATTTAAAAGACGTAGATGAGCGTCTGTTGTCTCGATTCAAGTGGGGACTATCTGCTGATTTGCAAGTACCGGATTTGGAAACACGTATCGCTATTGTTGAATACAAGATGTATCAAGACGGTATTAAACTTAATGCCGAAGTTGTTGAATACGTAGCGCACAATATCGACTCGAACATACGAGAACTTGAAGGTGCATTGATTTCATTATTGGCTCAGGCATCATTGAATCGCAAGGACATCGACTTAGACCTTGCCAAGAAAATGGTGAAAAACTTTGTCAAGAATGCTTCACGCGAAATTTCCATCGAATACATCCAGAAATTGGTTTCCGATTTCTACTCGCTGTCAATCGATCAACTCAAATCGAAAACTCGAAAAAGAGAAATTGTACAGGCACGTCAGATTTCGATGTATTTCGCGAAACAACTTACCAAAGCGCCTCTGAAGAAAATTGGAATGCACTTCGGTGGTCGGGATCACTCAACTGTAATTCACGCTTGTCAGACCGTTAGTGACCTTATGGACACAGATAGAAAATTCAAGAGTGATGTAGAAGAAATTTCTAAGCGAATTAAGATCAATACATTCTAATCAAGTCGCATTTGATTTAATGTAAAACCCGCTCTTTTGAGCGGGTTTTTTATTGATTATATTTTCGTAACATCCGGTCGATATACTTCCTTAAATTCGGTTTAAAATGGATAGAATATCTCGCTAAAGACAAAAGCGCAACATCGCATGTTATAACACCGTGTTTACCTTAAAGTGAGGTGGTTATCAACATCCCATCTAGTCCACATTCCAACAAAATCCAGTAAAACAAAAAAGGCGCTCATTAATTGAGCGCCTTTTTTCGAATAGTTAAATCCTTATTGATTCTTCTTTTTTGTGAAGTCAACTACGATTGGAGTTGCAATACATATTGAAGAATATGTTCCAACCGCCACACCAACTAGTAGGGCGAATGTAAATCCTTTTAGTCCTTCACCTCCAAACAAGAACAAAATCAAGACTACCAATAACGTAGTCAATGA
>Ga0181568_10001218_pt1 | contig 23722 bp, 28 predicted proteins | sample 101ome_20_FD_133758 | JGI IMG/M metagenome (GOLD analysis project Ga0181568, IMG submission 133758) | Coastal salt marsh microbial communities from the Groves Creek Marsh, Skidaway Island, Georgia - 101404AT metaG (megahit assembly) | ecosystem: Environmental > Aquatic > Marine > Intertidal...
AGAAATACGAATATAAATTAAATTGGTTCAATAGTTTAAATTCGTATTTAAAAAAGATTATAAAAACAAAAAAAATGATTTTAATTGGTGGTGATTTTAATATTGCTCCATTTGAAAGTGATATTTATAATTTTAATTATTTTGAGAAAAAAATACTTTGCACTAAAAATGAAATACAGCTATATAAAGATCTTATACACATTGGTTTTTATGATGTTTTCTATGAAAAAAATTTTCATGAATACACTTGGTGGGATTATAGAATAAATAAATCAAATTTAAATAATGGTGCGAGGATAGATCATTTTTTTTGTAATCAAAATAAAAATTTTAATGTAAAGGTATTAAAAGCATATAGATTAATGGAAAGGCCATCAGACCATGCTCCAATTGTATTAGATAGTATATAAATTAAGTATTAATTTTTAAATCAAATATTTTTCTAGTTAATGTATTTCTTCCAAGGCCAAGGATTTCTGATGATTGAACTTTTTTACCATTAGTTAATTTCAATACAGCTGAGATTACGGTCTTATCAAATTGGTTAGATAATTCTCTTATTTTATTGAAGTCTTGAGAATGATATAGATTATTTATATGGTCGATTAAATTATTTTGCCAATTATCATCCTTTCTATTATTTATTTTATCTACGAAGAAATCACGTGGAATATCTTCATATGTTATTTCGTTAACGGGAGTCATTATTGTTGCAAAATGACAAAGATTCTGTAATTGTCTTATGTTACCAGGCCAGTAGTACTCTTTTAGTCTTTTGGTGGCATTTTCAGAAAAAACTTTCTTTTCAATTTTTAATTCAAGAGCACTTTTTTCTAAAAAAAACTCTAGAAGATTAGGTATGTCATCTAGACGCTCTCTAAGGGGAGGTAAATTAATTTTTATTACATTGAGCCGATGATAAAGGTCCTCCCTAAATAGCCCATCTGCAACCAAAGACTCAAGATCTTTATTTGTGGCAGTAATTAATCTCGTATTAGTTTTTATTGGGTTAATACCTCCAACTCTATAAAAGGAGGAATCACTTAAAACCCTTAAAAGACGAGTTTGAAGTTCCAGAGGCATATCACCTATTTCGTCTAAAAATAAGGTTCCCTCACTTGCTTGCTCAAATCGCCCAATTCTTCTACTATTAGCCCCTGTAAAAGAGCCCTTTTCGTGACCAAATAGTTCTGACTCTAACAATTCTTTAGGTATCGCAGGTGTATTTAATGCAACAAATGGTTTTTTTGATCTTTTACTATTCAAGTGAAGTGATTCAGCTACCAATTCTTTACCAGTACCTGATTCACCTATTATTAACACGGTAGAGTTAGTTAAAGCTAGCTTTCCTATAGCATTGAATACAGGTAACATCGATTTAGATTTTCCAATTATTTTGGGTACAGAATCGATTTTTGATTTTGGTGAGCTTGATTTTTTAATAGTTCTATCAATAATGTTCAAGATAGAATCTAAATCAAATGGTTTGCTTATAAATTCCGTAGCACCTTGCTGAAATGCGGTTAATGAAGAGTCTAGATCAGTAAAGGCACTCATTAAAATTACAGGGAGTTTAGGATATTTTGATTTAATGAAATTTAAAACATCAATACCATTTATCGAGTTCATTTTTACATCTGTTAAAACCAACTCAGGTGCGTCTGATTGGAGTGATTCTATTAATTCCTCACCAGAATCAAAGATTTTATAATCAAAGTCTTCGTGTTCTTCAAACGCTTTTTCAAAGACCCACCTTATTGAACTATCATCATCAGCTATCCATATTTTTGGCATCATATTTGGTTCCTAACTGTCTATTGTATATTTGGAAGTGAGATTTGAAATTGCGTTCCAAAACTATCAGAGTTAACTAAATTTAGAACTCCATCATTCTGGTAAATAAGACTTCTCGATAAACTTAGCCCTAATCCAGATCCATTTTTTTTTGTTGTATAAAGAGGTTCAAAAATTTTATCAAAATCATTTATTTCAATTCCTGAACCATTATCTTTAATCATGACTTCAATAGAGGAAGAATTTTTTTTTATGAGACTATCATTAATTTTTATTTTTGTGTTCAAAGTGATTTTACAATTTTCTTCAGTGGATTGAACTCCATTCAGAATTAAATTAAATATAGCTTGATAAACTTGAGAAGGATCACAGAGAATTTCTGGAATGCTAACATCATATTTTCTTATAAATTTTACTTCGGGGTATTCAACTAAGATTGTTTTTATTACACGCTCTATAATTTCATGAATATTAGCCCTCATAGTTGTGCGTTTTTTATAAGGACTTAATAAATTATCTATAAGGTCTTTAAGTCTATTGGTTTCATTAATTATCAAATTTGTGTATTCATGATATTGGAAGTCAGTTTTTCTTTCCAAAAGTTGAGCTGAACCTTTCATAGCCCCCAAAGGGTTCTTAATTTCGTGAGCTAAATTTCTTAATAATTCATGGTAAGAATTCTCATGATTAATTAATTTGTGTTGCTCTTCTATTTCTTTTTTCATACTGGTATTAAAAATTTCGTACAAAAAAGAAGTTTGTGAATTATAAGTAATACTTTTGATTGAGATCGAGTAATATTGATTTCTGATAGAGCAATCATGCAATTTATAAGATATATTTCTGTCAAGTGATTTGATAGACAGGTCATGAACTTGTTTGAAGTTATCAAGGAAAAGATAAAGTTCTTTATTAATTATTTTACTTTTACTTGTTAGAAAAACGTCTTCACAGGAACTATTTGCAAAAATGATCTCAAAATTTTTATTACATATAATTAAAACTGTCTCTGTTTGAGCAAAAATTGATTCCATGAAAGTGAAAATGGGGGCATATAGCCCCCAAAAATAATTTATAGTGAATAATATAATTCAAATTCTAGAGGATGTGTAGATAACCTAAATTGAGTAACCTCCTCCATTTTTAAGTCAATGTATCCATCTAGCATATCATCTGTAAATACGTCGCCTTTCTTAAGAAAGTCTCGATCTTTGTCAAGTGCTTCTAATGCTTGATCAAATGAATGACAAACAGATGGGACATCTTTAGCTTCCTCAGGGGGTAAATCATACAGGTTTTTATCAATCGGATCGCCGGGATGAATCTTATTCTCGACTCCATCAAGTCCAGCCATTAAGAGGGCTGAGAATGCTAAATATGGATTAGCCATCGCATCAGGAAAACGAGTTTCTACTCTTCTCGCTTTTGGACTACTAACAAACGGTATCCTGCAGGCCGCAGATCTATTACGGGCTGAGTATGCCATAAAAATCGGTGCTTCAAAACCTGGAACCAGTCTTTTGTAAGAGTTTGTCGTAGGATTTGTAATTGCATTTAAAGCTTTAGCATGTTTAATTATGCCACCAATGTAATGTAGAGCAAATTCAGATAAACCAGCGTATCCATTCCCGGCAAATAAATTTTCACCATTTTTCCATATAGATTGATGGACATGCATACCTGAACCATTATCTCCAACTAATGGCTTTGGCATAAATGTAGCAGTTTTACCGTAGGTGGCTGCAACACTCAAAACAGTATACTTTAAGATCTGATTCCAGTCAGCTCTTCTTACAAGTGAATTAAATTTTGTTCCAATTTCACACTGACCTGCACCACCAACTTCGTGGTGATGTACTTCAACATCAACACCCTGTTCTTCTAATGCTATACACATAGCATTTCTAATATCCATCAGTGAATCAACTGGTGGAACTGGAAAATAACCGCCTTTAACCGACGGTCTATGAGCTAAGTTACCGCCATCATAATCAATATTTGAACTCCAAGTTCCTTCTTCTGAATTAACTTTGAAGGAAGCCTCTTCCATTGAGTTTTTCCAATTGACAGAATCAAATACAAAAAATTCTGGTTCCGGTCCAAAATACACAGTATCACCGATACCTGTTGACTTCAGATAAGATTCTGCTTTTTTAGCAATTGATCTTGGATCCCTCTCGTATCCAAGGCCAGTTGAGGGTTCAACAACATCACAAGTAATATTGAGAATATTTTGTTCTGCAAAAGGATCCATTCTTGCAGAGTCAGGATCGGGGATTAATAACATGTCAGAGGCTTGAATACCCTTCCAACCAGCAATCGAAGAGCCATCGAACGCATGACCGTCCGAAAATTTAGATTCGTTAAATGTTGATGCAGGAACGCTTACATGTTGTTCTTTTCCTTTTGTATCGGAAAAACGTAAATCTACAAATTTAACATCTTTCTCCTCTATCATTTTAATTATGTCTGAAGGTGAAGCCATTATGATCTCCTAAATATTATTTATAAATTTGTTGTATAATTGCATTAATTGTGCCAAAAAAAATTATATTAACTTTCAATTATTTAGATTAAATTGATAAAAATAATATTTTTTTTTTGCACTAAATTATGTCACTTTTGCCCCATTATAGAACATAAAATATGAATATTAAAGAAATTATTCAATCTGCAGTTCAAAGGTCTGTTCAAAAAAAATTAAATTACAAAGGTGAGTTGTATCCTCACGAGGCCTATTTTTTGATGCAAAATGAAAATTATTTTTTAGTTGATATTAGAACAAAAGAAGAACTAAATCTTGTTGGGTTTATTCCAAATTCACATTGGATTGAATGGACAAGCTACGTTTCAGGCCAAATAAATCCTGAATTTATTAACCAGATAAATAATAAATTTCTACTCAACGATTCAATTTTTTTAATCTGCAGAAGTGGTGCTCGATCACATGATGCAGCTAATTTTTTAAAAAAAAATGGTTTTAATAGCGTTTACAATGTTATTGAAGGGTTTGAAGGGAAAAAAAACGCGCATGGTCAAAGAGGAAAAATCTCCGGTTGGAAATTTAAAAATCTTCCTTGGTCTAATACATGATTATGAAACCTAAAAAAATTCCAATACAAATTCTGTACCACCCAAAAATTATAAAATTATTATTTTTTAAATAAAGAATCAGTAATTTTATTGCTAATAAAGCTGTGAAAAAAGAAATTAAAAAACCACTTGTTATTATTATAAGGTCTTCATAATAAAGATTTTTATAGTTCTTATAGAGATCTAAAGATGCTGCTCCAAACATTACCGGAATGGCAAGAAAAAAAGAAAATTCAGTTGAGGCTTTTCGATTAAGTCCATTCAACATTCCACCAATGATGGTGGCACCAGATCTTGATGTACCAGGAATAAGAGCCAAGCATTGAAATAAACCAATATATATACATTTTTTTTTGGTTATGTTTTCAAAGCTTGTAAAAGTAGTTTTTAATTTTCTATTTTCAATAATAATAATTATTATCCCACCAAGTACTAGTGAAAAAACTACAACTAAAGGGTTAAATAAATTTGATTTGATAATTCCATGAAAAAAAAAACCTAACAATGCAGCTGGTATTGAAGCCAAAAATATTATTTTAATGGCAGAATAATTATCTTTTTTTTGAAAAAATATGAATTTTATAAGTTTAGACCTATATTCAACACAAATTGCGCTAATAGCCCCAAGTTGAATTACTACAATGTATATCAGAGAATTTTCATATAGGTTATCAAAAAAATAGTCTAATAATATTAAATGTCCGGTACTTGAAATTGGTAGAAACTCAGTAATACCTTCTACAATTCCAGTTAAAAGCACATATATGACCTCTTGCATTCCTATACGTAAATATTAGACCCAGATTTTTTAAATTCCTCAGATTTCTTCTTCATTTCAGACTCAATATTTTTTAAATTAATAGTTTTGACCGACTTGTTGATATCTTGACTAATATTCATTGAACAAAATTTTGGACCGCACATAGAACAAAAATGAGCTAATTTTGAACTATCTTTTGGTAAAGTCTCATCATGAAACTCTTTGGCTTTTTCAGGGTTTAAAGAGATATCGAATTGATCAGTCCAATTGAATTCAAATCTTGCTTTTGATAAAACATTATCTCTCAATTGTGCTTGTGGATGGCCTTTTGCGATATCTGCAGAATGCGCAGCAATTTTGTAAGCAATTATTCCCTCTTTTACGTCATCTTTGTTAGGTAATCCTAGGTGTTCTTTGGGTGTAACATAACACAACATTGATGTTCCATACCAGCCAATCATTGCGGCCCCAATCGCTGAAGTAATATGATCATAGCCAGGCGCAATATCAGTAACAATTGGACCAAGTGTGTAAAAAGGAGCTTCATGACATAATTTCAATTGTTTTTCCACATTCTCTTTGATGAGGTGTAATGGCACATGACCAGGCCCTTCTATCATTGTTTGTACCGAATGTTTCCAGGCAATTTTCGTAAGCTCTCCAAGAGTCTTTAACTCAGCCATTTGAGACTCGTCGTTGGCATCATGAATTGATCCAGGGCGCAAACCATCACCTAAACTAAATGAGACATCATACTTCTTCATTATTTCGCAGATTTCTTCAAAGTTTTGATAAATAAAATTTTCTTTATGATGAGCTAAGCACCATTTTGCAATTATAGAACCACCTCTAGAAACAATTCCTGTAAGTCTGTTTACGGTTAAAGGTATATAAGATAATTTAACTCCGGCATGTATAGTAAAATAGTCAACCCCTTGTTCAGCTTGGGATATGAGAGTTTCCTTGAATATTTGCCAATTTAATTCTTCAGGTTTGCCTCCCACTTTTTCAAGTGCCTCATAAATTGGAACTGTGCCAATTGGGACTGGAGAATTTCTTAAAATTGCTTCTCTGCATTCAAATATTTTAGTTCCTGTGGATAGGTCCATCACTGTATCAGCTCCCCATCTAGTAGCCCAAACTAATTTATCAACCTCCTCATCAGTAGAGGAAGTAATAGCAGAATTTCCAATGTTCGCATTTATTTTTACCTTGAATTTTCTACCAATAATCATAGGCTCAGACTCTGCATGATTAATATTCAGAGGTATAATTGCACGACCATTAGCTACTTCATCTCTAACAAATTCTGGAGTGTATTCTTTAGGGATTTCAGAATTAAAATCACCTGTATGTTTATTATTGAATTTTTGAAGTTGCTCTTTTGTTAACGTTTTGAGGAAGTTTTCTAAATTACAATTTTCTCTTTCAGAAATGAATTGCATTTCTTTAGTAATAATTCCTTGTTTAGCATAATACATTTGGGAAACATTATTTGTTTTAGTTGCAATTAAAGTACCATTTTCTGATTTGGCAATATCGTTTCTATCCTTTATCCAATCCAAACGTAGTTTATTAATTCCGTTATGATTTTTTCGATTTAAATTAACAGGTAAACCATGTTCACCCGAAGTGTCATATAAAAAAAATTCGAAAGGATTATCCTTAGACCTATCATTATTTATACAAACTGAAGTAAAGGGAATTTGAATATCCTGATATTTTGATTTGATATATATTTTTTTTGAATTCATGTTTTTTGATTTATAATTTATATTTAAATTTTATTATATATTAGGTTTTTAAATTTAACTCCATGAAAGATTTTTCTTCGATCAAATTGAAAAGTGAAGGAATTACCGATGAAAGAATTCTTAATACACTTCTAAAATATAAAAAAAAGGATTTTTTTACTAGTGAAAAAAATTCCTTGATCAATTCTGATTCTGATTTCATTGACGAAAATAATTTCATAGTTTTGAGAACGGTTAGTTACGGCAAGATAATTCAATCTCTTGACTTAAATGAAAATAAGAAAGTTTTAATCACAGGCTCTAATGACTTTTATTTTTTTTCGGTAATATCTGATTTGTGTGGACAGTTATTTGTGTTAACAGATCATGAAAATGATAATTTTAAAAAAAATGTAATTTTTATAAATAAGAATGGTTTCCAAACAACATATGATTATTCTCCATTTGACAATATAATAATCCTAGAACCTTCTAAAAAAATTGATAAAACTTACCTTTCTCAAATAAGAATTAATGGCTCAATATTTTTTAGGCAAATATCGGACAATTTACTATTAAATTTCTTGATAACTAAAAAATCTGATACTTTTATTCAAAAAATAAATTTATATGAAGAAGAGTATTTTAGATAAAAAAAAAATTAGAAGCAGGTTTTTAAATTTAAGGTCATCATTTGACACTGAAGCTTTAAATTCGCTTAGTACGAATGCTCAATTAAATTTATTAAGATTTTTAAAAAAAAAAAATTTAAAAATATTGGATTTTTCATATCATATGATAGTGAAATATCCACTCATTTTTTGATCTCTAAGTCAAAGAAAAAAATTGTTCCTAAAATATTTGGTAATGAGTTAAAGTTTTTTCAAATTAAAGACTTATACAAAGATACAAAAATAAATAAATATGGAATCTTGGAGCCTAATGAGCATTCATGTGAAGTTGACATTGATTTATTAGATGCCTTGATTGTGCCTGGGTTAGCATTTACAGCGGATGGCGAAAGATTAGGTTATGGAGGAGGTTATTATGATAAGTTATTATCTATGAAATCTTTTAGAGCTTATGCTATAGGATTTTGTTTCAAGTTTCAGATAATAAAAGAACTACCAACTGAGATTCATGATAGGAAAGTTGACTATATAATTACCGATTAATAATATTAAGAGTGTTTTTTATTGCGCCCTTAATTTCTTTGGCAAATTTCATACCATTGGTCTTCATTTTGTTCAGGCTCATTTTATCTTCACTTAAAAGAGTTAAATAATGATTGAATTCATTTATATTATTTATGATTTTAAGGCATCCAAATGATTGAGCTAGGTCAGCAAAATATTGAAAATTGAATATACTTGGACCAATAAAAGTAGGACACTTTGAATAAATAGATTCGACAAAATTTTGACCACCTTTATCAACAAAACTTCCTCCAATAAAAGAAATGTTCGAAATACGATAAAGCATAGGTAAGGAACCAAATGAATCACATATTATAAATTTTGGACAATCATGAGTTAAAGTATTTAAGGAAGACAAAAGAACATAATCAAAATTAATTTTTTTAATTTTTCGAACAATTCTATCAATATTATTTAAATGCCGAGGAGCAATAATGATATGGTCTGCGCACTCAATAAATAAATTATTTTCAAGAAAAATCTTATATTCATTGCCTCTTAGACTCCCAAGAGTCACAATTAAGGATTTCTTTTTGTTAAGTTTATTAGTGATATGTGAAATGCCATATGCTCTATATAATTTTTTATCAAATTTAATGCTTCCTGTAATTTGAGTATTTTTTGCACCAAGGCAGATAAATCTTTTTTGGTCATCACCAGATTGGCATAATACATGATCTAGCTTAGTTAAAATTTGTTTGGTAAATTTTTGAAAAAAAAAATATTTTTTAAAGGATCTTTTTGAAAGACGAGCATTAATTAGAAATATTTTAGTGTTATTTTTTTTAGCACAATAAATCAAAGAAGGCCAGATTTCCGTCTCCATTAAGACTAATTTTTTTGAAGCATTATCTTTTAAAAAAATATTAATAATAAAATGAAAATCATAAGGGAGATATTTGATAATGACATTTTTATGATTGTCAAATTTAATTCTAGCTTGCTCCTGACCGGAAGGGGTAGTAGTTGTAATTAAAATTTTATTATTTAACTTTAAATGATTAACTAAATCAATAGATGCATAAAGTTCACCAACTGAAACCGCATGGAAATGATAATCAAATAAAAGTGGGTTAACCTCAAGCTTTGGAAATAATTTTAAGATAATTAGACGTAAATAATTTTTGTCAATAAAAATAGTTTTTGTTAGATAGTAAAATAAAAGAAAAGGTATGCTAATTACAATAATTAGTTGGTAAAAAAAATAATTCATTTATAAATTTGTTTATAGAAATTCAAAATTTCTAAACTATCTTTTTTATAGTCTAAATTAGATAATAGGTTAAGACTATTTTTATTTCCAAAAAGACCAGTAAGAGCAGGAGAGCTATTGATGAACAAACCTACTGTTGGAATTCCTAAAGCATTTGATGCATGTGTTAAACCTGTATCAAGACCAATGACTAAGTGCATTGATTTAAGTTTCTCTATTACTTTCAATAAATCTTCATTAAATAAAATTGTGCAATTACTATCACTCTTTATTTGGTTTACATAATTTAATTCATTATTATTTCCAGCGGTAAAGAAAACATGAAAATTTTTTTTTAAAAAAAAACCAAGTAGTTCTTTCCAGCCATTTATGTGCCATTTTTTTTTAATTTTACTTGCGCAAGTAATAAATAAAATATTTTTATCAATTTTAGAATCGAATTCAAAATGACAATCAGGATAATATTCATAAATTTTATTTGGCACTTTTAAATGTTGACAAGTAAGAGATAAATTTTTCTCAACTGCATGTAGTTTTTTCTTCATGGAATAAGTATTACTGTAGATCATAGAGACAGGTTCTTTAGCATTAGAACTAGCAAATCCAACCCTAACTCCTTTAAATATTAGAGATAGAAGAGCGCTCTTAAATAAGCCTTGAAAGTCTAAGATTAAATCGTATTTCCTATTATAATTTTTAATAATAAAAACTATAAATCTTAAGTAATAATGATAGTTATAAAAGTATTTTTTTAATTTTCGTATTTCGACTGTGAGTATGTTGTCTACATATGGATGAGTTTTGACCAAGGATGAAAAATTTTTATCAACTAGCCAATGGATATTGGATTCAGGAAATTTATTTTTTATGAGCGTTAGGGATGGAAATGTATGCACAATATCACCCATTGAACTAAGTTTTATGATTAAAATGTTAATATTGGGTACCCAAAAAATTTTGTTGTTATGAAAAATAAATTAACTGTAATCATTATAGCCAAGAATGAAGAAAAAAATATTGGAGATTGCTTGGACTCTTTATCATGGGCTGATGAAATTGTATTGGTTGATGATTACAGTGATGATAATACTGAAAAGATTATCAAATCAAAAAATCACAAAAATAAAATTAAAGTTTTTAAAAAAAAAATGGATAAAGGTTTTGGTGATCAAAAAAACTTTGCTTTAAAACAAGCTACATATGATTGGGTATTATCTATAGATTGTGATGAAAGAGTAACTCGAGATTTAGCAGCTGAAATTAAAATAATTTTGAGTGATTCATGTTTTGATGCTTATTATATTGAGAGAGAATCATATTACTGTGGCTATAGGATCAAATTTTCAGGATGGCAAAATGATTTTGTGTTGAGATTATTCAAAAAAGAAAAAGCAAAGTTTTCAGACAGATTGGTTCATGAAAAAGTAATTCATGATAATTTAGAAACAACAGTTTTAAAAAGCAAACTAATCCACAAATCTTTTGACACACATGAGCAAGTATTAAGAAAGATAAACTTATACTCCACTTTGTCTTCTTTAGAGATGTATAAAAATAAAAAAACAGTTAATTTTTTTATGATTTTTTTAAAAACTTTTTCATCATTTTTCAAAACATTTGTTGTGAAGTTAGGTTTTTTAGATGGTAAAGCTGGTTTTATGTTGGCTATTTCAAATGCTGAAGGTGTTTATTATAAATACTTAAAATTATTTTTTTTAAATAGAAAATGAAAGCTTCACTTTTAATTACTTTTTATAATAATCTATCCGAGCTAGATTTAATTTTAAAAAGAGTAATGCTTTTAGGTTTTGATATTGAAATTATAATTGCAGATGATGGATCAACAATTAAATCAAATGAAATCTTTACAAAATATAGAAATAATGGCCTTAAAATCAAACACATATGGCAACCAGACGGAGGATTCAGGGCAAGCAAAATAAGAAATCTAGCAGTACTATGTTCTAATCATGAGTATTTGATATTTATTGATGCTGATTGTATACCTGACGAAAATTTTGTTGCGATGCATACAAAGTTAGCAAAAAAAGGATTTTTTTTATCGGGAACAAGAGTATTGTTATCTAATAAATTAAAAAAATATTTTTTTAACAATCCTGACTTCAAAATAAATTTTTTAAATTGCTTCTTTTTTTTTCTTTTTGGCCATACAAATAAACTTCTTTACAAATTACCATTCAATATGAGTTTAACAAATCCATTAAGAAAAAAAAATTGGAAAAAAGTTCAAACATGTAATCTGTCGCTATACAAAGGTGATTTTACCAATATTGGAGGTTTTGATGAAAGTTATATTGGTTGGGGCCTGGAAGATTCGGATTTAATAGTACGATTAATTAATTCAGGAGTTTATAAAAAAAAAATTATAAGAGGAGCTGTTGTATTTCATCTATGGCATGAAATTTACTCCCGTGAGAATCTGTCGTCTAATACAGATAGGCTTAAATATGCCATACAAAAAAAAATAAGATTTGCAAAAAAAAGTGTCTTCAAAAAAAATTAAGCTAATAATAATATCTTTAAGTAGGATTGGTGATTTAATTTTAACTTTACCAATTATGCAAAATATCAAAAAAGAAATACCAAATTCTGAAATAAGTATCCTAACGTATTATGATTGCCAAAAGGTTTTGTCTGGGTTTCATTATTTCGATCAAATCATTTGTATTAACCGAAGAAGGAATATCATTGAACAGATACTATTATTATTCAAAATATACAAAAAATTTGACTATTCTTTTTCTTTCCAAACTGGAGATAAGCCGACGCTTTACTCAATTTTAAGTGGTAAATTAAGTCATGGATTATTATCTGCTAGTGCTAATGCTTGGAAAAGAAAACTGTTAACCAAATTTTTATATCATGACAGTAATAAGCATGTAGTGAATAATTCATGGTCTTTGGTAAGTAACTTTTTGGGCTTGAAAAGTTTTAAAAACAATGTGCATGAATTTAATATTGCCTCTAAATTTGACGAATTTGCATTACCAAAGAACTTCATCGTTGTACATCCATGTGCAAAATTTTCTTACAAAGAACTTAGGCCTGAACAGTGGATTGAACTGATAAATACATTTATAAATAAAGGGGAGAATATTGTATTAATCAGTGGCAAATCTAAAAAAGAGGTTGGGTTAGTAAATGCAATTCATAGAAGGTTTCCAAATATAGTAAAAAATTATGCTGGAGCATTTGATATAGAACAGATTCCTGTAATTTTAAAAAAAGCCAAATTATTTATTGGTCTAGATTCAAGTATTTCACATCTTTCTGCATTACTAGGTTTAAAAACGGTAGTGATTTTTGGGCCTACTAATCCAAAAAATTGGATTCCAGTGCCAATAAACTATCAAATAAATAACAGTTTAGATCTTACTCCCTTAGATCAAATATCAAAGTCAGGTAATTTTTCAAATGTATTCCTCATTAGAAACCTTAACTTTGAGTGTGTTCATTGCGAAAATGAGGGATGCGAAAAAAATATTAATAGCGTAAGTAATTGCTTGCACCAAATGGATTTGAAATTTTTTAGCGAGAAAATTTACAAATTTCTTATTTCTTAAATATATTTAATGACTGTTTTTCTGCATGGTAAGAAGATCTAACTAATGGCCCAGATGCAATATTTTTGAAATTTAAATTTTGTGCAAAGTCTCTGTAATCATCAAACTTTTTTGGTGTTACAAATCTTTTTACTGGAAGATGGCCAATGCTGGGTGATAAATATTGACCAATTGTTAATAAATCAACTGCATTTTTATCTAAATCCTTAATTACTTCAAGTATCTCATCATCATTCTCTCCAAGGCCTACCATTATGCCGGATTTTGTGTAAACTTTAGGCATTAAATTTTTAACTGATTTAAGCAACTTTAAAGAATGAGAATAATCTGCTCCAGGACGAGCATATTTGTACAATCTTGGTACAGTTTCAAGATTATGATTGAAAACATCAGGTGGATTTTTTGAAATAATTTCAAGTGCATTATCCAATCTGCCCCTAAAGTCAGGTACAAGAATTTCTATAAGTGTTTGTGGAGATAAATCTCTAATAAAATTGATACAATTTAAAAATTGATTTGCGCCTCCATCAATCATATCGTCTCTGTTAACACTCGTAATTACTACATGTTTTAGATTTAATTTTTTAACGGCTATGGCTAAATTTTTAGGTTCGTTGTTGTCAGCTTTCTGTGGTCTACCATGAGCAACATCGCAAAAGGGACACCTTCTAGTACATAGATTACCTAAAATCATAAAAGTTGCAGTGCGTTTTCCAAAGCACTCATAAATGTTGGGGCAAGAGGCCTCCTCGCATACTGAATGAAGATTCAGCTTTCTTAGCATAGATTTAGTAAAAGAAAAATTATCATTGTTATTGATTTTAATCTTCACCCAGTCTGGCTTTTTAAGCAGAGAGACAGGTTGATGAATTTTTATCGGATTTTTATTAGTCTTGTTAAAACTTTTTTCCATTTTTTTCCAATAAATCAGTAAAAATTGTAATTAAATAATTGACAGTTTTATCATAACTAACTTTGTTATTTAAAGAATGTAGATCAATTACCTTCATGTCATGATAGCCACATGGATTTATAAATGACCAATGATTAAAATTAATTTTATAGTTAAATGAGAACCCATGATACAAACAACCTCTTGTATATTTTAACCCTATAGAGGCTATTTTTTTTCCATTAACATAAACACCCGGTTTGCCATCGATTCTTGTTGCATTAATCTTTAGATTATAAAGAAGTCTAATAATAACATTTTCTAATAAGCGTACGTAAGTCTTTAAAAAAATTTTTCTTCGTTTTAGATTAATTAATGTGTAGAAAACTATCTGACCTAAACCGTGAAAAGTAATATCACCACCTCTGTCTGTTTCAATAATTTTAAAGGGAAGATTGGTTTTATTAGTATGTTTTTTTTTAAGACCAATTGTGTAAATAGGAAAGTGTTCCATTATCCATATTTCGTCCCTACTAAATTGATCTCTACTTGATGTAAAGGTAGCCATTAAAGATAAAATCATTTCATATGAACTTGTTCCAAACTTAAAAAAATCTAAAGTTTTAGAACTATGTAACAATTTTTTTTTTAAAGACACATTATCACTCCATTGATCTCTTTTATTTCTTTGAAAACCTCGGACAATGTTCTGGGGGATTTAATATTTAATTCAAAGCTAAAACTAATGTATTTTGATTCCTTGCTTTTTTTAGATGAGTATTTTTGTTTATTACTAAAAGTTCCATGTTTATGTAAAATACTAATAATAATGTCAATTATTTGTGTGTTATTATCGCAAATTACTTTAAAAGGATAATTTTCCTGAGGAAATTTAATTTTTACTTCTTTTTTTTTCAATGTATAACCAGATATTTTTATTAATATTATATTCGAAATGTTAGTTTTATGAGACCAGAGAATAATAAAATTTCAACTTTAATTGAATCAATACCTTATATACAAAAGTTTCATGGTAAAACTTTTGTAATTAAATATGGTGGAAATGCGATGTCAGATAAGTCAATCGCAATGAAAGTTGCTCAAGATTTAGTTCTACTTAAATTAGTTGGTATCAACATTGTCATTGTCCATGGTGGAGGGCCGCAAATTGACGAATTTTTATCTAAATTAGATAAGCCAAGAAAATTTCACAATGGACTTAGAGTAACTGATAACGAAACTATGGATCTTGTTGAAATGGTTCTCACTGGAAGAGTTAACAAAGATATAGTATCAATCATAAATAAAGCTGGAGGATATGCTTTTGGACTAACTGGCAAGGATGCATCTTTCATAAAAGCAAGAAAAATTAAATCTCAAGTAAATAATAGAAAAAAAACAGATTTAGGTAGAGTTGGAGAGGTTGTTAATGTTGATCCTTCATTGTTATTAAATTTAATTTCAGACAAATTTATACCCGTAATCTCTCCAATTGGGGTTGATTCAAATGGAGATTCTTTAAATATAAATGCTGATATTGTTGCCTCTGAAATCGCTGCTGTGCTCAAATGTGAAAAGTTAATATTCATGACGAATACTGACGGAGTAATAAAAAAAAATAAACTAATACCCAATGTTTCTATTAGTGAAATTTCCAAATTAATTAAAAACCAAATAATTACTGGTGGAATGATTCCAAAGATTGAATCAGCAAAGCTGGCAATAAAAAAAAATGTTAAATCAGCACATATAATCAATGGTACATCGCCACATTCTCTGCTTCTTGAGGTATTCACAGAAAAGGGTATTGGTACTGCTATAAATTTAAAGTAATGATAACTAATAGAAAACAGCAAATATTAGAAACAGTGATGTTGATGTTAGAAGATAAACAGACGTTAAAAATCACTACTGCTTCAATAGCAAAAAAATTAAATATCTCTGAAGCTGCTCTTTATAGACATTTTTCTTCAAAAAAAGAAATTTTTATTCAACTTTCTGATTTTATAGAAACAAGTTTATTGACGATATCTAGCAAAATTTTAGTTAATGATAGTTTTGATGAAAAGAATATCAATATTTTGATATCGAGTGTTTTTAAGTTTTTTCAAAAAAATAAAGGTTTAACTAGAATTATCACCGTTGACATACTAGATGACAACTTTAGAAAAAAGAGAATAAATAAAATTTTTCAGAGATTAAGATTATCTTTAAAACAATATTTAAAGTTTGGAGTCCTTAATAATAACTATCCCAAAAAAAAATACAACTCAATTCCAAATATAATGATGGCATTTTTAATTGGAAAACTAATGGAGTATTCTATGTTGGATTTTGAAAGTAAATTTTTTGATACAGTAAATGACGAAGTTTCTACAATTGTTGATTTATGATTAACCGCAAACTTTACATCTTTTATCTTTTGTTAATTCATAAATTTTAGATTCGGATGAATCCGCATTAAATAGTAAGATTTTATTTGTTAGAGATGATTCGTTACTAATAATCAATTTAAGTATTTCCATGGCCTGTAAACAACCAATTATTCCAACAACCGGAGAAAAAATTCCCAGGGTGGAGCAATTTTCATCTTCAAAAGAGGAATTTAATGGGAATAAACAGCTATAACAGCTATTGGATCCTTCGGTAAAATCAAATACTGCTACCTGCCCATCAAATTTAATGGCAGAACCAAATATTAATTTTTTTTTGTTTAAAAAACATAGCTTATTAATCTCGTGTCTAGTATTGAAATTATCAGAACAGTCAGCAATATAATCAAACTTATTAATTATCGTCTCTAAATTTTTTGAATTAGCATATATGTCAAGCGTTTCGATGTTGACATGTGGATTAATTTTAGTGACTTTTTCTCTAGCAGAATCTATTTTTTTTTTTGAAATATCATTAGTATTATGAAGTATTTGTCGTTGTAAATTAGTTAAATCAACTGTATCGTTATCACAGATAGTTATAGATCCAATACCAGAAGAAACGAGATATAAAATCAAAGACGAAGCTGTACCTCCAGCCCCTATAACTAATACAGAGCTGGATTTGATTTTTTCTTGTCCTTCTATTCCTACCTTATCTAATAAAATGTGTCTGCTATACCTTAATAATTCAGAGTCATCCATTATGATGAGCTTACATTTTATTAGTTATATTGAGTGCCTTAATTAAATTTAAAGCCTGATTTAATTGGTAGTCGTTAGGGTTAACAATTGAGTTTTGCTTAATTGATTCGTTATCAGCATCATTTCTTGAATCTTCATCTAATAACTCATTAGTACTGGTTTGATTATCAGTATCCAATGCTCTTGATAAATCTTTTTCACTTACTTGAAATTTAGACTCATCAACTTCTTTAATAGTTGCTTGGGAAACCACAATATCAGGGGTAATACCTTTAGCCTGAATCGATCTACCTTTAGGTGTAAAGTAACGCGCTGTGGTGAGTTTTATTGCAGTGCCGTTATTTAATGGAAGTATTGTTTGAACTGAACCTTTGCCGAACGACTGGGTTCCCATTATCACTGCTCTGGAATGATCCTGCAGAGCTCCAGCAACAATTTCGGAAGCGGAAGCAGACCCATTGTTAATTAGGACGACCATTGGTGCCGATTTAGTTTTTTCAGGTAGATCAGCAAGATAATTTTTACTTCCAGATCGGAGGTAATGTTCAGGTCGAGAGAAAAGCTTCATACTTGAGTTTCTAACTCTTCCTTCAGTATAAACAACAAGGGTATTCTCAGGGATGAATGCTGAAGTGACGGCAACTGCACTATTAAGCAGACCACCTGGATCATTTCTTAAATCTAATATAATTCCATCAACATTGTTATCAATTTCTGAAAATCTTTTCTTTAAAGTTTCTGCAAGCTTTAAACCAGTTTTTTCTTGGAATTGAGTTATCCTAACATAAGCGACAGAGTTCTCAAGAACCTCAGATTTAACACTCTGAATCTGAATAATATCCCTAATAATTGTAAAAACTAAAGGTTCACTTTCCCCTTGCCTAACTACAGTTAATAAAATTTTTGTTTTAGGTTTACCACGCATTCTTTTTACAGCGTCACCAAGAGTTAACCCTTTAACGTTTGTATCATCAATTTTAATAATTAAATCACCTGACTTCAGACCGGCTTTCCATGCAGGTGTATCCTCAATTGGGGAAACAACCTTAACAAATCCATCTTCCATTCCAACTTCTATTCCTAATCCACCAAACTCTCCTTGGGTACCAACTTGCAAATCTTTGAAAGCATCTTCATCTAAATAGGCAGAATGTGGATCTAGTCCTGATAACATTCCTTTAATTGCTTCAGAAATAAGTTTTTTATCAGTTACATCTTCTACATAATCATTTTTTATTTTTCCAAATATTTCAGTAAAATTTCTTAATTCATCTATTGGAAGAGACGTGTTTGTTCTGTTTGCATTGGCCGAAAAAATTAAACCGATGCAAATACCAATAACGATAAAAAACAAACATGTTGAAAATTTTAAGTACTTATTAATCATCAAGACTCCGTAATTATTTAACCCATTTTATGGGATTTATGGTTTTACCTTTAAATCTTAATTCAAAGTATAACCCATTAGATTCAAATAGCCCACTTTTTCCAGTTATTGCTATTCTTTGTCCAGAAATAACTTTAACACCAACTGGAAGTAAATACTCACCAATGTTGCCATAGAGACTCATGTACTCCTCACCATGATCAATTATTAACATATTTCCATAACTACCAAGTTCATCATTGAAAATGATAATACCATCTGCTATTGAATGAATAAAACTATTATTTTGAGAACGTAAAAAAATACCTTTCCATTTTAGTTTTGTGCCAAGTCTCCTGTCACCATAGGAATTCATCACTTTTCCAATAATTGGTAAGCTTAATTTTCCTTTTAATTTAGAAAATTTAATGCCGCTTATTTCAGGCGTTGGAAGATTTTTATTAGTAATTTTTCTCTTGGATAATTTTTTTATTAAAGCGCTAAGTTTTTTTTGATCAATTAGTAATTTTTCTAAATTAGCACTGCTATTTTTAATTTCTTTTTCAAGGGACAACAGCTTGTTTTTTTCAACTTTTAGATTATTTAACAATTTTTTCTTGCTCGACTTCCTCTCTATTATTTTTTTTTCATTTATTTTTATATTGTCATTAATTTTTTTAATACTTTCTTTATTATCGATGATTTTATTGTTAAGTTCATTTATTTTTTGTTTTGATAATGACGTGATATATTTTGAATAAAATACATATCTTCTTTTATCATTCGGTGTTAAGTCTTTGTTTAGAAGCTGAAGGTAACTTATTTTAGTTATTTTTTTTTGAGCAATATGGATATCAAATAATATTTCTAGTGACTCCTCAATTTCAATCTCTAAGTTTTTTTTGGAACTTTCTAATGAAAATACTGTTTTTTCTAATTCAGTTACTCTGGATGACAGTTTGTTTAAGTTGGTGTTTAATTTTTTAATATTTTTAGAAAACTTATTAAATTTTTTCTGAACCTTTCTCTTACCCTCAATCTTTGTGCTTATTTCCTTTTTAAGATTTTTAATTTCTTTATTTACATTTTCTAAGTCATTAGATACGTCAGCAAAAGATGAATTGCTAAAAATTGAAAAAAAAACTAAAAAAAAAAAATTAGAGATCATCAAATTTAAAATAATTTTGTGAAGGCATTTTGGAATTATTGTATTGGTATATTAAAGGTTGACCAGTAGAAATTTCAACCTTAACTATATTATTATCTGAGATATTTTCAATATATTTAACAATTGACCTTATAGTGTTGCCGTGTGCAACTATTAAAATATTTTTATTGGGAAATTTATTTTCAATTTCACTTTTCCAAAAATTTATAACTCTGTCAAAAGTATTCTTTAAAGATTCAGAAGCTGGCCAATCATGGTTATCATCAATTGAGAAGTTTGCTTTATTTTTTTCCTCTGCGACTTCGAGGTTTGAGAGTTTAGGTGGAGGAATATCATAACTTCGACGCCATTTTTTTACCATTTCATCTCCATAAATTCTTGAGGTTTCGGCCTTATTTTTACCCTGAAGTGACCCATAGTGTCTTTCGTTCAACTGCCAATTTTTTATTGGTACAAGAGAAGAATTAAGATCTTTCAATATTATTTTCGCAGTATTTATTGCTCTTAAAAGGCAAGAACAAAATACATAATCAATCTCAAGAAATTTGTTTTTAATTATTTGCGCTGCATTTGCAGCTTCCTCACGACCTTTGGGAGAGATATCTACATCAACCCAGCCAGTAAATTTATTTTCAGCGTTCCAAATACTTTGACCATGTCTAACTAAGATAAGATTATCCATATTGACAAATTATAGTAAAATAAATCAAACAATAAAACTTTTTTTATGGAATTTTTTTCAAATAATATTTTTCTATTTTTAATCCTTATTATTAGCGGTTTAATTTATTCTAGGATGACATTTGGTGGAATGTCTTCTGATGTCGAGCTAATTAATTCAAATGGAGCAGTTAATCTCATCAACTCTTCTCCTACTATAATATTAGATTTTAGAAGTGCATCTGAATTTGATAAGGCTAGGATTTCCTCTTCAATCAACATTAAAAAAGAAGACGTTAATTCAAGTAATCAAAGTTTAAAAAAAATCAAAAAAAACAAAAAAATACTCTTGATTGCTAATTCACATTTTGAGCTATATTCCATTATTAAAAAGTTTAAAGACCTAAATTATCAGAACATCCATGTATTACAAGGTGGCATAAATTCGTGGATTAATTCAGACTTACCTGTCGACAATGGTTCCAAATGAAAAAAGTAAAAATTTATTTTTCTGAATACTGTCCATACTGTAAATCAGTTGAGGCTTTAATGAACAAAAAAAAAATTAGTTTTGAAAAAATTGATGTCGACTCAGACATAAGTTTGCGACAGGAAATGCTGGAAATATCTGGCAGAACATCTGTACCACAGGTTTTTGTAAATGATCTTCATTTAGGCGGATGTGATGATGTTTATGATCTTGAAAATAAAGGCAAATTGGATAGTTTAATTTTTAAAAATTGAGGTTCGACTATGAGTGAAAATAAGAGTTTTACAATTAAAAAAACATATGTAAAAGATTTATCGGTTGAGGTTCCAAATGGACCAAAGGCCTTTTTATCAAAAACACCACCAAAGATCGACTTTAAAGTCGATAGAAACAATTTAAAAATTAACCAAGATGATTATATTGTTTCCTTAACCAGTGAGGTAAATGCTAAAAATGACGAGATAACTTTTTTTATTATTGAAGCAACTTTCTCTGGTATCTTTGAGATAAAAAATTATGACGAAAAGGAAGTCAAACAAATTCTCGACATATCATGCCCAAATATCTTATTTCCTTATCTTCGATCTATATTATGTGATGCATCAGTCAATGCTGGATTTCTGCCAGTCTTGATCCAGCCAATTAGTTTCGCTCCAATTAAAAATTAATTATTGATTTGGATACTCCAAATTTATCTTTTATTGGGGGAGGAGCATGGGGCGCATCACTTGCATTAGCATATACTGAGAAATTTAATACGATACTATACAAAAGAAATTTTTCAGATAATAATGCAACGGAAAATCAATTTTTTAATTTCATTGAAAATGAAAAAACAAATTTACCAAAAATTACTGATGACTTATCTTATGCAATTAGGTCGTCTGAAATAATTTTTATTACCGTACCTTCGTTACATTGTGTTGAAGTAATCAAGAAGATAAATTTAATTGGTGAAAAAAATAAAAAAATAATAATCACATGTAAGGGCTTTTCTGACACTGGCAAGATTCTTTATTCGCAATTAGTTAAAGAATTTAATAAAAATCAATACTTTGTTTTTTCAGGGCCTACATTTTCGGTGGAGTTAAGCAAAAAGCTTCCCTCTGCTATTGTACTTGCTTCGAAGATTAAAAAAGATGATCTTGAAAGTCTCTCGATTAAGCTTTCCCTTTCTTATTTGAGAGTCTATTCCAGCTCTGATCCAATTGGTGTTTCATTAGGTGGGATCCTAAAAAATATAATTGCAATTGCAGCTGGCATTTCAGATGGACTTGGTTTCGGTTTGAATGCAAGATCCGCTTTGATTACTAGAGGCTTGAATGAGATGTTTCAAATTAGTCCTTATTTTGGTATCAAAAAAAACACTATTTATGGTTTATCATTTTTAGGTGATTTGCTATTAACTAGTTCATCAAATTTATCCAGAAATTACAAACTTGGTTTTAACTTGGCCAAAAGTCAGGAGCCAAAATCTTTCTTAGATAAATTTAACTTAACCGCTGAAGGTATACGATCAGCAAAATTGGTGTTTGATATAGCAAAAAAAAACAATTTGGATTTACCAATTATTTCATCAGTTTACAAAGTTATTTATGAAAACTGTGCGCCTAGAGAAATCACAAAATTAATATTTTCACGAGAGCATAAGTTTGAAACCTGAATTAAAAGATATTAAAAGATTCTCTCAAGAATTATTATTTGAGCAAATTCTTTTAAAAAAAATTAATAAAAGATTTGTGGTTTTTCAAACTCAATATTCTAAGTTTTCTCTGATTCATAATTTTAATTTCCTTTTAAAAAAATTAATTTTTCTTAGTAACAATGAAATATCAAAAAAATTTTTTTTTGATTTTTTTGTTGTTGATTTAAATAACTTGATTTTTAAGAAAAATTCAATTGATTTTTTTTTTTTGAATTTGACTGGTATAAATTTTGATTTATACGAAAATATTTTACGAAATGTTAAATACGCGCTCAATTCAACTGGTATTGTCACATTTTTGTATAGCATTGATATGCACATTCATGGCACTCGTGACAATTGTTTAAGTTTTGAGCAGTGGTCAGAAGATTTCTTTTCTAATAAACTTAAATCTTTGGGATTTGACAATCAAGTCATCGAGTTAGAAAAAATTGCCAAGTATCAATTTGTTATTTGTCATTGTTGGAACTCCCGTGAGGAAAATGATTTTAAACCTATTATATTTAAGTAAATATGAATTTTCTACAATATTCAAGTGATAGAAAAAAAATAACAATAAAACCTAATTCTTTGCCGTCAACTTCTCGTAATTTCTTTTTTCTTTTACTAATTTTTCTCGTTTTATCTATTGCTATTTCATTTTCAATAATTGGAGCTTGGTTAATCTTACCTTTTTCAATTATTGAACTTTCTTTTATTATATTCGCTTTTAAATGGTTAAAATCTCATTCAACTGACTTTGAAGAATTTGTAATTAAAAATGATGTGATTTCAGTCAGGCAAAAAGTTGGTAAGGTTATCAATAAAACTAATTTTAACCTCCATTGGGTAAAGCTTTTAACAATAAAGAAATCTCACAAAAATAGAGTTTATTTCTCTGAAAGTGGTAAAATGCACCATGTGGCGTTATTTATTCCAGAATACATGTCTA
>Ga0181568_10001223_pt1 | contig 23672 bp, 23 predicted proteins | sample 101ome_20_FD_133758 | JGI IMG/M metagenome (GOLD analysis project Ga0181568, IMG submission 133758) | Coastal salt marsh microbial communities from the Groves Creek Marsh, Skidaway Island, Georgia - 101404AT metaG (megahit assembly) | ecosystem: Environmental > Aquatic > Marine > Intertidal...
CAGCTTCAAAATATAAATGGAGTTGATAAAGTTGTTCGGGAGTAAAAAAACCTACGTAAATTTGCGTTGAATCATGGATAAAAATCAGAAAATAGTACGGGATGTTTTTATCGCCTTTTTAGACAAAAACAGTCATCGAAAAACACCCGAACGCTTCGCTATTTTAGAAGAAATCTATCGAAGTGATGACCATTTTGATATCGAGTCTCTGTATCTGAAAATGAAAGATAAAAAATACAGAGTAAGTCGTGCGACTTTATACAATACCATCGAGTTACTTCTAGATTGTGGCCTTGTTCGAAAGCATCAATTTGGCCCTCAACATGCACAATACGAAAAGTCGTATTTCGACAACCAGCACGATCATATTATTTTTACAGATACTGGAGAAGTAAAAGAGTTTTGTGATCCTAGAATTCAAATGATAAAGAAAAGTATAGAAGAAGTTTTTGATGTTGATATTCACAACCATTCTCTTTATTTCTATGCAACTAAAACCAACAGCAAGAATTAAATATGGGATTAGATTTACTCCTTGGACTACAATGGGGAGATGAAGGAAAAGGGAAAATTGTCGATGTACTGACTAAAAATTATGATATCATCGCGCGCTTTCAAGGGGGGCCTAATGCAGGTCATACATTAAAATTTGATGGTATTAAGCACGTACTGCACACCATTCCATCGGGAATTTTCCACCCAAGCGCACAAAACTTAGTTGGAAATGGGGTTGTAATCGACCCTGTAATTTTTCGGAAGGAACTCCAAAATCTTGATAAATTTGATGTCGATTACAGTCAGTCCCTACTAATTTCTCGTAAAGCACATCTTATTCTACCTACCCATCGACTTCTTGATGCTGCCTCTGAAAAAGCGAAGGGGGCTAAAAAAATTGGGTCAACTCTCAAAGGGATTGGACCAACCTACATGGACAAAACTGGTCGAAATGGAATTCGCATTGGTGACTTAGAATTTCCCGACTGGAAAACGAAATACCGAGAACTCGCTGATAAGCATGAGGAACTCATTTCGTTCTATCAAGTTGATCTAACTTATGACCTCGAGACATTAGAAGCTGATTTTTTTGCTGCTGTTGAATTTATAATCGATAAGCTTCAATTTGTTGACAGCGAATCTGTATTAGCTGATGCGCAAGCAGATCAAAAAAAGATTCTCGCAGAAGGGGCGCAGGGTTCGTTATTGGATATTGATTTTGGAACATACCCTTTTGTCACTTCCTCAAATACCACTGCGGCTGGGGCTTGTACAGGACTCGGCGTTGCACCAAACAAAATTAAAGATGTGTTTGGCATTTTTAAGGCTTATACCACTCGAGTTGGAAGTGGTCCTTTTCCCACCGAATTATTTGATGAAATCGGAGAAAAAATTGCTAAAACTGGAAACGAATTTGGTGCAACAACTGGACGACCAAGGCGGTGCGGATGGCTTGACCTAGTTGCGCTGAAATATGCTGTGCAAGTCAATGGAGTTACCCAACTCATGATGATGAAAGGAGATGTGCTTTCAGGAATCGATACCCTAAAGATTTGTACGCAGTACGAATACCGCGGTAAATTGATCAGTCACCTCCCCTTTTCTCTTGATGAGGAATACATCGATCCGAAATATATCGAAATGGCAGGATGGCAAGAGGATATTACAAATTGCACCTCATACGATGAATTGCCTTCTCAACTCAAAGAATACGTAACTTTCATTGAAAATTTTCTGGAAACGCCTGTGCGTCTTGTCTCTGTCGGACCCGATCGTAAACAAACGATTTTTCGATAGATTTGCATACATGCTCAATCGATTTAACATTGTTAAAGTACTCACATTGTATCCTATTTTTGCTTTTGACACTTGCCATGACCTATGGACAGGAGACAAAAAAAATCGATATACGGCAAGCTGCTTCTTTTGAAGTCAACGAAAAGCACTTTCCGGATGCTAAAATTCTAAAATCCAATCAAGACGTTCGTGTACATCTCCACCATGATGGAATGGACATCTGGTCAGATGTAGCCTACTTTTACGAAAAACGAAATTTTTTTGAAGCTGAGGGAAATGTGGTTGTCAGGCAGGGAGATAGCTTACAATTAAACAGTGAATACATCGAGTATAGTGGGACAACAAAATTTGCAGTTGCCAAGCGTAAAGTAAATCTCCAAAATCAAGAATCGACTTTGCGTACTGACTCTTTATATTTTGACCGAAAAAAACAAGAAGCGTACTACAATACCGCTGGAGAAATCACAAGTGATGAGACAGTAATTCGCAGTCAATCTGGGACCTATGTTGCTGAAGACAATAAATATGAATTCGTCACGAATGTCCATGTCATAGACCCTTCCTTCACGATCCATTCAAAACGCATGGATTACTACACGGAGTTACGACACGCTTATTTTTATGGAGCAACTACGATTCAAGGTGAGTCTTATAATGTAGAATGCAATAGAGGCTTTTTTGACTCGAATCTCAAAAAAGGATATTTCCAAGACCGAGCCTCAATCGACTACAATCTCAGGAACATACAAGGGGATAGCATTTATTTTGATGATCGAATTCAATATGCTGCCGCAAGTCAGAATGTGCAAATCAAAGACACCATTGGAGATCATGTGATACGAGGGCAATACGGCGAAATTTTCAAAGAACGTGATTCCGCGATCGTAACCCACAACCCTATTGCAATAAAATTGATCGATAAAGACTCTCTATACATTCATGCTGATACCCTTATGGCGACTGGGCCAGCTGAAGAAAGAATACTCACAGGCTATGATGGAGTTCGAATTTTTAAAACCAATCTCAGCGGTGTTTCAGATTCGATACACATCAATCAAAAGACCGGACTGATCCAACTACTACGACACCCAATCAGCGATCGAGAATCACAATTTTTATCTGCTCGTGATATGACAAAACGAAACCCCGTATTGTGGTCTGTAAAAACACAAATGAGTGGAGATCTTATCCACCTACTGACAGACTCAGTTACTAGCGCAATAGACTCTATTAAAATCTTTGACAATGCAATAGTAGCTGAGCAAGACTCTCTAAACCCTCGCCAGTTTAACCAAATGAAAGGAATCAACTTATTTGGTAATTTTGAAGACAATGAGTTACAGACAATTGATATTGTCAAAAACGCAGAAATGGTATATTATCTATACGACGACACCACTCAGGACCTGATTGGTGTTGACAAGGCAATTTGTAGTGCGATGCAATTACGAATGGCTGAGAATCAAATTGAATCCATCACATTTTTGACCAAACCAGAAGGGGCAGTTTACCCAATAGAGGAACTCCCAAAAGACCAACAGCAATTACCCGGTTTTTATTGGCGTGGGGATGAAATGATACGATCAAAATCTGATCTCATCAAAGATAGAGCGAAAACTGATTTTGATTCCCAGAATGCAGATGCAAAAGAGATAATGTCTCGACTAAAACGATAAATGAAATGATACGTACAGCTCGAGATATTTTCTTTGCACATCAGGCACAAACAACGCCAAAACCCATAGGACTAGAAGTCAAAAAAGCACGAGGAAGTTATATCATCGACAAGGACAATAAAAAATATCTTGATTTTGTCGCAGGTGTCTCTGCTTGTACTTTGGGTCATTCTCATCCCAAAGTGATTCGGGCCGTTCGCCGACAAATGAGAAAATACCTCCACGTTATGGTGTATGGTGAGTTTGTACAAGATGAACCTGTTCAACTTGTCAAGCTATTGGCTGATCAATTACCAGAACAATTGTCATGCATCTACCTAACCAATTCAGGGACAGAAGGAATTGAAGGGGCACTTAAACTTGCTAAAAGAGCAACTGGCAGACAGCGAATTATCTCTGCCAACAATGCCTATCATGGAAATACGCAAGGGGCGATGAGTGTAATGGGCTATGAAGAACGAAAAAGAGCCTATCGTCCCTTAATTCCTGGTACTTCTTATATCCAGTTTAATGATATTGGGGATTTAGAGCAAATCAATGAACAAACTGCAGCAGTGATATTGGAAACCATACAAGGGGGTGCTGGGTTTATCGTTCCGACCAATGACTATATGAAAGCCGTACGAGAACGTTGTGACAAAGTAGGGGCTCTCTTAATTTTGGACGAAATTCAACCTGGAATGGGTCGAACAGGGAAGCTATTTGCCTTTGAACACTACAACATGATTCCAGATATATTTGTCACTGGAAAGGGACTTGGAGGTGGATTCCCTGTAGGTGCATTCGGTGCCTCTAAAAAACTAATGAACCTATTGCAAGACAAACCCATACTGGGGCATATCACAACATTTGGTGGGCATCCAGTCATTGCAGCGGCATGTCACGCTACTTTAAAAACCCTTTTACAAAGCAATTTGATCGCCGAAACGATCGAAAAAGAACAATATATACGAGAACAACTCCAACATCAAGGAATAAAAGAAATCCGTGGTAAAGGTCTGATGTTAGCCCTAATCCTTCCAACCCCAGAACTTGCACAACAGTTGGTTAAAATTGCTCTTGAACGAGGGTTATTATTATTTTTTCTACTGTTTGAAAAAAGAGCTGTTCGGGTTACACCTCCGTTAACAATCTCAAAAAAAGAGCTCAAAAAAGGGTGTGATATCATCGTAAATATACTCGATGAAATCTGTTGATTAAATTGTTAAAAACAATAAATCCGTTTGTTTCATTCTTATCCACCTTGGGTTTAACTTTATGGTAAGAATGTAAGTCATTTGATGAATACAAATTCTAACAAAGACCACAAATCCCCACTCACTCGTTTTGAGTTGATGTTACAATCAAACCGGGTGAACTTCTTCGACACCACTGAATTTGAAGAAATTATCCAATATTATATCGATTCAGGAAGCCTTCGTTTGGCTTACAAAGCCCTTGAAATCGGAGAAAATCAGCATCCTGGAAACAGCGGACTAAAACTTCTTCATGTCGAATTAATGCTACTGAACAATCAGTACAAGGAAGCTGAAGAAGTGATTGATAAGCTAGGGGAAATGGAGCCCTATAACGAATATGTTTATATCCACAAGGCCGTTATTCTTTCAAAAACCAAAAGACATCAGGAAGCAATATCGTTCTTGACCAAAGGCTTAGAATACTGCGAAAGTGAGGCTGAATTTCACAGCATGTTGGCGATGGAATATCTCTTCTTAGATAGCTACATGATGGCAAAAGAGCACTTTATCAAGTGCCTCAACGAAGATCCAAAAGACACCCATGCTTTATACAACACAATCTATTGTTTTGAATCTTTAGAAAATCCAGATGGTGCTATTGAGTTTCTCAACGGGTTTTTAGAACTTGACCCCTTTAACGAAATCGCATGGCATCAATTGGGTCGTCAATATGCTAGTAAAGGGCTGCTCAAACAAGCTCTTTCATCCTATGACTTTGCAGTCATTTGCGATAACGACTTTATCGGCGCCTATTTTGAGATGGGGAAAACACTTCAAAAGATGAAGCGTTACAACGAAGCAATTCTGTCTTATGAAATGACCTTGTCAATCGATGAGCCAACCGCATTTGCACTATTACACATTGGACAATGTCATATTGAATTGGGCAATATCAAATTAGCTATACAGTATTTCAAAAGGACTTTAAATGAAGATCCTCTATATGAAAAAGCATGGATTGCTTTGATCGATGTGTATTGCAAAAACAAAGACTTCGAAAAAGCTCTCTACTACGCCAAAAAGTCGATACAGATTGACAATGTCAATGTTGCAACATGGAAAAGGTATGCAGAAATCAACTTTAGTTTAGGCTTTCTTGAAGAAGCAGATTTGGGCTTCACAGAATGTGTCAATCTCGGTAATTATGAGGTTGATACATGGGTAAAATGGGCAGATGTTCTCAAAGAAATGCATGATTATCCAAGAGCTTTGGAGGTTTTGCAACACGGACTTGAATTCCACCCTGAAAGCAGTGTGATTAACTTCCGACTCGGAGGAATTTACTTACTTTCCTCACAATCACTTGAAGCGAGGTTTTACCTCAAAAATGCTTATATGTCGGATGCCAAGCAACTCAATCACTTTTATGAAACCTTTCCTGAGTTTAGAAGTTCCTCGTTTGTCAAGCAAAGTCTGTCTTTAAAGGTCTAAACACCTCCTTATTTCGTATTTTCGCCTCGATGATGAAATCTAATAAATCAACATTAGGCATATACTTGAAAGGGATAGCGATGGGAATTGCAGACCTTGTCCCTGGGGTTTCTGGCGGTACAATTGCGCTGATTACCAACATCTATGAAGATTTAATTACCTCCATTAACCATGTTAACGCCAAACAAATTTTGGCATTGTTTGGTGCAAATCGAAAGACATCATGGCAAAACATCAATGGCCCGTTTCTTTTACCCCTTTTCTTAGGTATTGCTACAAGCATTTTGTTTTTAAGTTCCATTATTGGCTTTTTTCTAGAATATCATGCTCTTGCACTTTGGTCCTTTTTCTTTGGACTTATTTTTGCGAGTTCTATCTTGATTTGTAAGGACGTCAAACAATGGTCTCCAAGCACCATTATCGGCTTGATAATCGGAGGACTGATTTCATTTCTAATCAGCTTTTTATCTCCTGCAGAGGCAACACAAGCCCTACCCTATCTCTTTCTCTGCGGAATGTTGATGATCATCGCCATGATACTCCCAGGCATTTCCGGAGCATTTATTCTAGTTCTTCTAGGTGCCTATGAAACTGCTCTTGAAACTATTGAGCTCGTTCGTTCTTTTCGCATGCTAGGGTTTTTGAATCTTCTTGCATTTGGATTGGGGGCAATCACTGGGCTTAAGCTATTTGCGCACTGGGTAGGAAAACTCTATCTCAATTATCGGAATCTTTTGCTTGCGACGATGTCTGGGTTTATGTGTGGTTCTCTGTACAAAGTCTGGCCTTGGAAGCAATTCATAAACGTCGAAAATCGTGACCAAATCGCTGTTTTACCTAACATTGAACACAACAATTCCGAACTGTGGATTAGCCTTTTGTTTATGCTTATTGGGAGTTTCGTAATCTACGCATTTCACAACATGAGTCAATCCCATAAGCGATGAATCAAAGAGGATTATATGATCATATTTTGCTTGTTATCAAAGGGCTGGCTATGGGCATTGCCAACAAAGTGCCTGGTGTGTCTGGAGGTATTGTCGCTATTGTTACTGGCTTCTATCCAGAATTTTTATACTCGCTAAAGCGATTGAATTTCAAAGCATTATATATGCTGTTAACAGGTCGGTTTAAACGCTTTTACCAATACACCAATGCCTTGTTTTTGTTATTAATCGCTTTGGGGATATTACTGAGCTATTTCACCGTTTCTAGAGTACTTGATATCGCATTATTACACTACGAACAACACGTAAAAGGTCTATTTTTTGGAATGGTAGTCATGTCTGCTTTTGTATTGATAAGAGACTTTGGGAAATGGAATTTGAAATACATCTTCTACAGTTTGCTTGGACTTGCAGTGGGCTTATCCTTAACATTTTTAGAGCCAGCTCCAGAAAATAGAAACCTATGGTTTGTCTTTTTCTGTGGTCTGATCAGTATAATCGGCATGACACTTCCAGGACTTTCGGGCTCTTTTTTACTGATTCTTCTTGGTAACTATGCCCTTCTATTGGTTGATGCTGTCAATGCAGTTTGGGAATTTAGCATTCAACTGCTTCAGGACCCTTCTGCGTTTGCAACTCTATCGCAAGAGTACAATGAGGTACTCATCATTTTAGTTGTCTTTGTTGGCGGTTCGGTTGTTGGATTGGTCAGCATTTCCAACTTACTGCATTACATTATTGTGCGATTCGAACACAGACTAAATGCTTTGATTATTGGATTTATCGTTGGCTCCCTATCAATCCTTTGGCCTTGGTCTGACTTTCGCCTATTGACAAATGAAGCCATGATAAATACTACCAGAGAAACCCCTGGGTTAAATCAATATTTTTCTCTATTTTGGATAGGCGTTGGTCTATTAATTGTTCTTATTTTAGACTTCTATGACCGAAAGCGACAGTAAACTTTTTGGATTATTAGGAAAAGATATTGGCTACTCTTTTTCGAGAAATTACTTCTCAAATAAATTTAGAGCTGAAAATCTCCAACATGAGTACGTTAACTTTGATCTTGAAAATCTATCAACCTTCAAAAGTCTTCTCAAGCGAGATGATATCTATGGCATGAATGTAACGATTCCTTACAAGCAGGAAGTCATCCCTTTTCTGGATGAGATTGATCCAGTTGCAAAAGCGATTGGTGCTGTCAATACCATCGTTTTTAAAGACAACAAACGATTAGGTTACAATACAGACCATATCGGATTTCAAAATACCCTTCTGAATTATCTAAAACCTCACCATGACAAAGCGCTTGTTTTAGGAAATGGCGGGGCTTCTAAAGCGGTTTGTTATGTCCTGGAACAACTGAAAATACAAGTCCGTAAAGTGTCTCGAAGTGAAGGGCCTGACAGAAAGGCATATCACCAACTTTCAGCCAAAGATTATAAAGAACATAGCTTGCTTATCAACTGCACTCCACTTGGCACCTATCCGAATATAAACGCTTATCCACCAATTGATTATGAGAAAATCAGCAAGAAACATATGCTGTATGATCTGATCTACAACCCTGAAGTCACCACCTTTATGAAAATGGGGAAAGCCAAAGGTGCTGAGGTTGTAAATGGTTACCAGATGCTCGTAGACCAAGCAGAGGCTTCGTGGAATTTGTGGATGGATTAAATCTAAAAAAGTAAACTCACAAAGTTTTACTATCTTGTGATTGTCAAAGTTAACCAAGACATGCTAGATAATGATGCCAATTTGCAAGACGCAAATGAAGACATAGTGGACGAAAAAATCCCTGAAACTGAAGACCAACCGAAGCAGGAGATGACTCAATCTCAGCCATCAACTGATGCAGGGGAATTCGAGAATGCCGAAGATCAACAGGGTGAAAATACGACTTCAGAAGATTCAAATCTTGATGAAGATGAGCTTTCTGTAGTGAAAAGTGAAGAGGAAAACTATGACGATCTGAATCTCGAGCAACTCCTAAAGGCACTAGATAAAAAAGTATCTTCAGGAAAAATACATCATCACAAGCGTGATGTTGAGGCACTCTCCAAGCAAATCGAGCCAAAACTCAGCCAGATTTTCGAGAACAAAAAAGAAGATTTTATTAACGCTGGTGGAGAGCTCAAGGATTTTGATGCTAAAATTCCAGAAAAAACAATCTATAACGAGCTAATACGCAGGTATAAATCTGAGAGAGCAAGGTACTATCAAGAACTCGAAAAGTCATTTCAAAATAATTTGGTTATTCGAAAAAAACTTATTGAAGAACTCAAGGGGCTCATTGGAATTGATCAACCCATTTCAGAGACTTATAAACAATTTAAGAATTTGCAAAGCAGATGGAGAGAATCAGGGCATGTGCCAAGAGCAGAAGCAAACAATATTTGGAAAACTTATCATCACCACGTTGGTATCTTTTATGACTTTCTTCATCTGAATCGTGAGTTCAGGGAGCTTGACTTTAAATACAATTACGAAGAAAAATTGAAAATTATTGAGCAAGCCGAAGCATTGAGTAAAATGGATAATATCCAAAAGGCATTTAGGGACTTACAAGAACTTCACAAACGTTGGAAGGATGAGTTGGGTCCAATCGCTAAAGAACACGGCGAAACACTCTGGGAACGATTTAGCGAAGCAACTAAAGTCATCCATGAAAAGCGTCAGTTTTTTCAAAAAAATCAAACGGAAGTTTATCGGGCTAACTACGAAAAAAAGAAAACAATAATCTCACAAATGCAGCAACTTACGGAAGTTGAAATCAAAACCCATAATGAGATGCAAAAGATGATCCGTGATATGGAGAGTTTACGGACTTCATTTTTTGAATGTGGTCATGTGAGTCGAAGTGACAATGCAGAAATTTGGGCGATGTTTAAGGATGTCATGCGTCTTTTTAGCAAGAAACGAAATACATTTTACAAGTCACTCAAAAAAGAATATAGCGAGAATTTCAAACAGCGTATGGAACTGGTAAAACAAGTCGAGGCTTTTTTACAAACAGAAGATTTTGCAGCGACAACGCCCAAAGTGATCGCTCTACAAAGAAAATGGAAAGAAATGGGTGCTGTTTCTAGAAAACAAAACGATAAAGCATGGAAACTATTTCGCAAAGCATGTAACGATTATTTTGCGCTTCTCGATGAACGAAAAAACAAATTATCGGAAGTTGAACAACAAGCATTCGAAGAAAAAGATGAGTTATTGAAAAAACTCCAATCAAAAGAAGGCCTTGATCGCACCAGTATCGATCATTTGATTGAGGAATGGACCAAAATTGGATCTGTAGGTCGGAAAACAAATCAGATTAACAGCGAGTTTGTTGCGGCCATAGAAAATTCGCTCAAACAACTCGGTGAGGATAAAGAATCCATTGCTTCATTCAAGTATGAGCTCAAAATCAAGTTGATGGGTGACCGCACAGAACTTATTCAGAAGGAAAGATCACAAATCAAGCAACGGTTAGACAAAGCCAAACAAGAGCACATTCAACTCGAAACGAATTTGGAGTTTTTCGCTAAAAGTTCATCAGAAAACCCGGTGGTCAATAATGTTATTAAGGACCTTGAAAAACAGAAGAAAATCATTGATGGTTTACAACAAAAGCTAGACGCATTTAAAAGAATGTAATCTACGTCTCTGATTTTACCTCTTGCCACAATTTTTCCCAGTCATCAAGTTTGAGTTGGTTCATATTGATTTGACGTTCTGATATTTTTTTCTCCATTTCTACAAAACGACTGCGAAACTTTTGATTAGTCCGAGATAAGGCATCGTCTGGGTTGATACCGATAAACCGAGCATAATTTACCAAAGAAAACAGCAAATCTCCAAATTCTAATTCTGCAGATGATTTGTCATTTCGATAGACTTCATCATAAAACTCCTGCAGTTCTTCTTCAATTTTTTGCATAACACCTGCCGTGTGATCCCAATCAAAACCCACACCAGCGGCTTTCTCCTGCATTCGATATGCCTTTACCAAAGAAGGTAGCGAATCGGGAACACCGTCGAGCACCCCCTTGCGGTCATGCTTGAGTTTAAGCTGTTCCCAGTTTTGCTTTACTTCTTTTTCATCCGTTACTTCAACATCTCCATAGACATGCGGGTGGCGCTGAATCAGTTTGTCACAAATTCGATTGGCAACATCTGCAATATCAAATGAAGATTGCTCACTACCAATTTTTGCATAAAATACAATGTGAAGAAGCAAATCCCCTAGTTCGGACTTGATATCGTCAGAACTGCCTTTCAACAGAGACTCGCTCAATTCATAGGTCTCTTCAATCGTCAAATGGCGTAAACTCTCAAAAGTTTGCTTGCGATCCCATGGACACTGTTCTCGAAGATCATCCATTATGGTCAGCAGACGATCAATGGCCTCCAACTGTTTCTTCCGATCAGTCATTAGAATTTGTTTTTTTGCTTGGTGGGAAACTCCATGGGATAATCAACTGTGATGTTTCCCTTTTCAATTTGAAGGAGCTTTGATTTCAATATCTTTCGTTTGAAAGGACTGAGCTTATCAGTAAAGAGTTTTCCCTCAATATGGTCATACTCATGCTGAACAACGCGAGACGCCAAACCAGTTAATTCTAACTCATGCTGGTTGAACTCAAGATCATAATATGAAATCGAAATTCCGTCTTCACGTGTCACCTCACCCCGAATGTCTGGAATACTCAAACAGCCCTCATTAAAGTCAACTCCCTCTCCATGAAAAGTCGTAATCGTGGGGTTGATAAAAACATGCTTGAAATTTTTGATTTGTTGTTGTTCTTCTTCGCTTAGTTCAGGATCAGCGGCAAACGGACTGGCATCGACTACAAATAACCGCAAAGCAAGACCAATCTGCGGAGCTGCCAAACCCACCCCATTTGCATTGTACATGGTTTCCCACATACTGTCAACCAAAGAGTTTAGATCGGGATAATTCGTATCAATTTTCTCTGTTTTTTGACGAAGAATTGGATGCCCATAGGCGTATATCGGAAGCGTCATGATGTCTTGGTTTGCTGATGTGATAAAAAGGACTGAAGCAAAAGGGTTGCACTAACTTGGTCAATGAGACCTTTATCTTGTCGAATTTGTTTTTTGGAACTTGCTCTTGCAATCTCATGCGAAGCGATTTTTGAAGTAAATCGCTCATCATAGGTATAGAACTGAAGAGATGGAAACTGCGACTTACACTGCACAATAAATTGATGGATATCGTTAGCAATTGACGACAGTTGGTTGTGAAGACGTTTAGGCATGCCCACTACAATCCCCGCTACATTCTCTTTTTGTGTGTAATCTATGAGATAATCCAACAAATCAGAAGTCAAAACCGTATCGTGGCCAAAGGCAAACACCTGATCCAAATCGGAGACTGCTATTCCACATCGTTTTTTTCCATAATCTATCGCTAATAAACGGCCCATTGATGCAAAAATACACTTATTGTATCGATTTTGTGAACTGCTCTTTTTTTTGATAAAATGAAGTTATCTTTGAAAAAAATTTGCAAGATGAGTCAATTTCAAAATACCATTGAGGAAGCATGGGAAGACCGTGCTTTATTAGAGGATAAAAGTGTTCAAGAGGTCATCCGTTCAATAATCGATCAATTGGACAAGGGAGACCTCCGCGTTGCAGAGCCGACAGCCAACGGATGGCAAGTCAACGAGTGGGTGAAAAAAGCTGTTGTCCTGTACTTCCCCATTCAAGGTATGGAAACATTGCAAGCTGGACCATTGGAGTTTCATGATAAAATCCCATTGAAAACAGGGTATAAAGAAAAAGGAATTCGGGTTGTTCCCCATGCTGTAGCTCGCCATGGCGCATACATCTCTCCGGGAACGATTCTGATGCCGAGTTACGTCAATATCGGTGCTTATGTCGACAAGGGCACTATGGTTGATACATGGGCAACTGTCGGAAGCTGTGCGCAAATCGGTAAAAACGTCCATTTGAGTGGTGGTGTAGGTATAGGCGGGGTTTTGGAACCACTTCAAGCTGCGCCTGTCATAATTGAGGACAATGCGTTTATCGGCTCTCGTTGTATTGTGGTTGAAGGCGTTCGTGTAGAAACAGAAGCTGTTCTCGGTGCAAATGTTGTACTCACTGCCTCGACAAAGATAATCGATGTTACTGGTGATCAGCCAGTCGAATCAAAAGGACTTGTACCAGCGCGCTCTGTTGTTATCCCTGGGAGTTATACCAAATCGTTTTCTGCAGGAGATTTCCAAGTACCATGTGCGCTGATTATTGGAAGGCGGAAAGAAAGCACAGATAAAAAGACATCCCTCAACGATGCCTTGCGAACCTATGATGTATCTGCTTAAGTATTCGAACATGATCAGCTAAATTTCTTATGGTACTTCAAAACAGTTTGGACGCATTGGGCCGGTCGGGAGTCGTTTTGTTTCCCTCTGATACGGTTTTAGGACTCAGTTGTGATGCGACAAATCAAGCTGCTGTTGATACGATTTTTTCAATCAAAAACAGACCGCAAAGTAAATCTCTCATCGCTTTGGTTGCAGATATGGAGATGTTGGCAACTCATGTCGAGTCCATTCCAGAGGCAGTTCACGAGATTTTAAAAGACGTTAGTTCACCTACTACAATCGTGTATCCCAAGGTAAAAGGGATTGCTCCTATGGCCATGGCGGAAGATGGATCGATGGCTTTTCGAATTCCAAAAAGCGGATTTGCTCTGGACTTGGTCAAATCCTTTGGCAAGCCCATCATTGCCACCTCTGCCAACCTCAGTGGTGCGCCCATCCCTGAAAATATAAGTCAGATAGATTGTCGAATTTTGGAGCAAGTAGACTATGTTGTACCTTTGAAATCAGACACTTATCCAGTTAGACCCTCAAGAATTTTACAGTTGACAACTGACGGGAAAACAAAAACGATACGCCCTTGACAACAAACACAACTTTGCAACAAGTATTTTCAGACCCAATGTTCTCTGCGATTGGAGAAGTTGCTGAACAGATGCAAACCCGTGCTTTAGCCATTGGAGGTTGTGTTCGAGATGCCTTGTTGCAACGCAACCGATCTCAAGATATCGACATCGTTTGTGAAGGCAGCGGCATTGAATTGGCCAAAGCGGTTGCTGACAAACTCCCTAATAGTGGAAAAGTAAGCGTTTATAAAAACTATGGAACGGCAATGGTTCGAATTGGTTCATATGAACTTGAGTTTGTTGGAGCCAGAAAAGAGAGCTATCAAAAAAATAGCCGAAATCCAGTCGTAGAAAGCGGCACCTTGGAGGATGATCAAAAGCGGAGAGATTTCACAGTCAATGCCTTGGCTATTGCTTTAAACCCAAAGGAGTTTGGAACACTGATTGACCCCTTCAATGGACTTGAAGATTTAGATAAAAAAATCTTGAAAACCCCATTGACTGGTACGGAAACTTTCTCTGATGATCCCTTGCGCATGCTTCGAGCCGTTCGTTTTGCTGCACAACTCGATTTTACAATTGACCCTTCTACAATGAAGGCCATCAAAATAATGGCTGATCGCATTAAAATCCTATCTCAGGAACGGATCGTAGATGAGATTCATAAAATTTTATTGACCCGAAAACCTTCAGTGGGATTTTTGCTTTTAGATAAACTCGGTTTGCTCCAACATGTCTTTCCCGAACTCTGCTCATTAAAAGGAATTGAAGAGGTCGAGGGCCAACGGCATAAAGACAACTTTTATCACACTTTTGAAGTCGTTGACAACATTTGCCAAACCACCGACAACCTGTGGTTGCGATGGGCTGCTTTACTTCATGATATTGGAAAAGCACCCACCAAAAAGTTTAATCAAAAAATAGGTTGGACTTTCCACGGGCATGAATTTGTTGGCGCCAAAATGGTGTACAAGTTATTTAAGCGTCTCAAAATGCCTCTCAATGAAAAGATGAAATACGTACAAAAACTCGTCTTCATGAGCTCTAGGCCCATTGTGATATCGGAAGAAATTGTGACTGATGCAGCTGTGCGACGCTTGGTCTTTGATGCTGGAGATCTAATTGATGATTTGTTACTATTGTGCGAGGCAGATATTACGACCAAGAATCCGCGACGGTTTGAAACCTATCACAATAACTTTAAAATTGTACGTCAAAAAATCATAGACGTCGAAGAAAAAGATCGAATACGAAATTTTCAACCCCCTGTTGATGGAGATGAAATCATGAAAACTTTTGGGGTTGGTCCATGTCGTGAAATTGGATTGATTAAAGAACATATCAAAGAAGCCATACTCAACGGTGAAATTCCAAATGAATATCAAGCTGCTCATGGAATGATGTTAAAAAAAGCAGCAGAACTCGGTTTGCAACCAAAACAAAATACAAATGAATAAAGCTGTATTTTTTTGGTCAACATGGGCGTTATTGTCCGTTTATCTGGTCATCCTTGCAGGTGCAGTGGTGCGAATGACTGGTAGCGGTATGGGCTGTCCAGACTGGCCAAAATGTTTTGGCTACCTCATCCCCCCTACTGAACGCAGTCAGCTTGATTGGCAACCAGACAAAAACTATAAGAAGGGAAATGTGATTATTCTGGATAATACCTTACAAGTGGCAACCCAAACTTTCGAAAGTGGTGACACTATCGACTTGAAAAATTGGGAAGTATACACCAAACATGATTACACAACTTTTAATGCAACACACACTTGGGTTGAGTTTATCAATCGCTTGCTTGGAGCGATTTCTGGTTTGATTGTTCTCGGTTTGTTTGTCCGCAGTCTTTGGTGGATACGAAAGCAGCCCTTACTGCCTATCTTTTCGTTTTTTGCAGTGGTTGGAATGGGTGTGCAGGCTTGGTTGGGAAAAACCGTCGTTGACTCCAACTTACTCCCCAGTAAAATCTCCCTGCACATGATCATGGCGTTACTGATCGTTAGCGTTTTGCTTTTTGTACGCGCTAAGAGTCATGGGAAACAACTTAAACAGCCATCTAAAAACTTACTGATGCTGATTGTCGGGTCCTTTGTTTTGACACTAATACAATTTGGACTCGGGGTTGACGTACGCCAGTTTATCGACTACCAAATCAAACAAGCAGGATCTAATGCTCCGCAGCTATGGCTCGACCGTCCTGAGATCTCTTTTTACGTTCACCGTTCCTTGTCGCTCGCTGTTGTGGTGCTTAGTGTATGGATCTATAAACTGGTGGTTAAAGAGAGTTTGACACAAAAATATATACAGTTTATCATTGGATGTATCCTTGTAGAAATCATCCTAGGTATTTTGATGTATTATGTAGATTTTCCTTGGGGAACACAGCCTCTTCACTTGCTCATTGCAGCCCTATTATTCAGTGCCCAATTGTATTGGTTATTACGGATTAAATTAAAATCATATGATTTATCGATTTAGAATTGTTTTAGACGCTGAAGAAGATATTTTTAGAGACCTAGAACTGGAAAACAGTTCGACTTTTGAGGACTTACATAACACTATTATCCAGTCTTTTGGTTTGAGCGGCCATGAAATGGCAACCTTTTATGTCACCGATGACGAATGGAATCAAGGAGAAGCCATTGCCTTGACGGATATGTTTGACGAGCCATCTCGACTGATGGATCAAACCACCCTTAATGATATTTTTAAAGAAGAACAGAAAACAGCACTATACATTTATGATTTTTTAAATATGTGGACCTTTTTTGTCACCTGCGTTGAAGAAGCAGAATCTGTCTCTGGAGTGAGTTATCCCTATCTTGTATTTAGCCATGGTAATGTCCCAGATGAAGCTCCACCTAAACAATATGAACAAGCGGATGGGAAATCATCTGATTTGGATCATGAGAGTTGGGAAGACAATGGCTACCCAGATGATGAATGGTACTAGCTCTCTCTGAGCATTTCATGATTTTCGTAGTTTCGTTTTACAAATTCAAAAGCAGCACGTACAATTCCACCCATATTAAAACTATTTTTAAAATTTTTATCTGGGATATACTGATAGATTTCAGACTTTAACTGTTGGACTTTCTCAGGAGTTGAGAGTTCGTCTTTTAACATGCACTTCATCAATTGGGTAAGGCGACTTTCCGAGCTGAGTATGCGCTTAGCGATTATTGCTCGCTCTTCGATTTTGTATTGATTAACTGCGTGCTTGTCTAGGTGTGAACGGACCAACTCGACCATGGGGAAGTTTTCCTTAAAAAATTGAGGACGATAGACCTTCAGTTTTGCCTCATAGGATTGTTGATCAAAATCGATAGCACGTATTTTATATACAACCTGATCAAAATCGTGAGTGGGGACGATCACATAGTTATAGGAACGCATATCACCCAATAAACGAATCATGCATCGTTCGTTGAACTTAACAAACTGTTTGGCGATTTGACTCTTTTCGCTTTGTGAACATTTGGGCAGATAATCCTTGATAAACTCATCACCGGGAATCCCTGCGATGTGTTCTTCCACTAAGGTGTCTTCACAAACCAAAAAATTGAGATTATATGGTGAAAGCATATGCTCAAACTCCAAACCATATGCTCGAGAAGCATCTGCCTTTTTCACATAGAAATACGTAAAGTTGTCATTTAAAATGTTTCGAATCTTAATTCGAAATGGTTTTGAATTTCCAAAGGTGCAGTAATCAACTGCGTCCACATTTAAAAAGCGTAATACATCTGTGCTTCCATCAGATAACAGAAGTGTGTATATGCGTTTTAGGTTGTCTTCTATTTCATCGCGCTCACTATCAGTGTAAAAAACACGAACCCAAAGGGAGTCGTTATCGTTCTTGTCCATCACAGCGACAGAACCAGAAAATCGCATTAAATCCTGGTAGAAAATTGGAAAAGGTGCTGTTCGGTTATAATGGGTAAGGTAATCGCCCAAAAACGGGCTAATCCGATAGCTTGGTTTTTTGGTTGTAATCAGTTTATCATTAGGCACCATTTGACAAAAGTAATGGCTTTTGCGCAATCTATTGAATAATATGAATTGAGAGCTGCTTGAATTTGTGGTATTTTTGTTTGCTATGAAGTTTCAAATTAATTCCGGTTTTAAGCCAACAGGGGATCAACCAGAGGCCATACGTCAGCTTGTAAAAGGATTGGAAAGTCGTGACCGATTTCAAACCTTAATGGGCGTCACCGGGTCAGGAAAAACATTTACAGTAGCCAATGTGATTGAAAAGGTGCAACGCCCCACCTTGGTTCTTGCGCACAATAAAACTCTCGCTGCGCAATTGTATGCAGAGTTCAAACAATTTTTTCCTGAAAATGCTATTGAGTATTTTGTTTCTTACTACGACTATTATCAGCCAGAGGCTTATATCCCAACAACGGGAACCTATATCGAAAAGGACTTGTCGATCAATGAAGAAATCGAAAAGCTCAGACTGAGTACGACTTCTTCTCTACTTTCAGGTCGTCGGGATGTATTGGTCGTTGCATCTGTCTCTTGCTTATATGGAATCGGAAATCCGATTGAATTTCGAAAAAATGTCATCGGAGTTGAAGTGGGGCAGCCTATTGCGAGAACTGCATTTTTACATCGACTCGTGCAAAGTCTTTATGCCCGAACGACTGCCGATTTCTTACATGGAACTTTTCGTGTCAAAGGAGATGTTGTAGATATATTTCCGAGTTATGCCGATCATGCATTTAAAATTCATTTTTTTGGCGATGAAATTGAAGCGATTGAATGCTTTGACCCAATCAACAATAATATCAAAGAAAAATTTGATAAACTCACCCTTTACCCTGCAAATATGTTTGTAACCTCACCCGATGTGTTGCAAAATGCCATTCACCAAATTCAGGATGATTTGGTCGCACAAGTGGGCTATTTTAAAGAAATCGGAAAGCATTTGGAAGCCACAAGATTGGAAGAGCGAACCAATTTTGACTTGGAGATGATTCGGGAATTGGGCTATTGCTCGGGTATTGAAAACTACTCTCGATACATCGACGGTCGCGCTCCTGGAACGCGCCCATTTTGTCTATTGGATTATTTTCCAGATGACTATTTAATGATCGTCGACGAAAGCCATGTGACCCTATCGCAAGTACACGCAATGTATGGCGGTGATCGAAGTCGAAAAGAAAATCTAGTGGAATACGGCTTTCGACTCCCTGCCGCTATGGATAACCGACCCTTGAAGTATGAAGAGTTTGAAATCCTTCAAAACCAAGTGATTTATGTCAGTGCGACACCCTCTGACTATGAATTGGAGCAAACAGAGGGGGTATATGTCGAACAAATCATTCGTCCTACAGGGCTACTCGATCCTGTTATTGAAGTCAGACCAAGTCAAAACCAAATTGATGATTTGGTAGAAGAAATTCAAATTCGTGCTGAAGCAGATGAGCGTGTTTTGGTCACAACACTAACCAAGCGGATGGCGGAGGAACTCACCAAATACCTATCGCGAATTTCGATTCGATGTCGATATATCCATAGTGATATTGATACGTTGGAACGCGTAGAAATCATGCAAGACTTACGTCGCGGATTGTTTGATGTTCTTATCGGGGTCAACCTTCTTCGGGAGGGATTAGACTTGCCAGAAGTTTCCTTAGTTGCGATTATCGACGCTGACAAAGAAGGATTTTTAAGATCCGCTCGCTCACTCACCCAAACAGTCGGACGAGCAGCTCGACATTTAAATGGAAAAGCAATCATGTATGCGGATACTATTACTAAAAGCATGCAAAAAACAATGGATGAGACCAACTATCGTCGGGAAAAACAACTCGCATTTAACGAGAAACACGGCATCACACCTACTCCACTAAATAAAGGCGTTGACCAGGTCTTTGGTTATGAAAAGGAAAAAACAGAGAATATTCAGCAGGCTGCAGAGCCAGACTTGGAATATCAGACCGCAGATCAGATTCAAAAGCTCATTCGAGAGACACGAAAAGCCATGGAAACCGCAGCAAAAGAACTTGATTTTGTTGAAGCTGCACGACTTCGAGATCAAATGAAAAGCTTTCAAGAAATGTTGAAAAACAAAATATAAGAGCTTTCATTTTTTGTTGAATTCACATTCAACAAAAATGCATAAATTTGGTATCTACCAAATCTTCTAATTATGAACAACAAAATCAGTGAAGCTCCTATTCTTATCCCCAAAGACAGTTATGTTGAGGGGTATATCAAATCCATAAAATCAATACGTTTAGAGTGCGCCTTTCATGGCACAATACTTACAAAAAACAAGGTGATTATTGACAAGGCATCAACAGTTACTGGTGATATTATTTGTGAGAACTTGATGCTTTTTGGTCAAGTAAAGGGAAATGTATTTTGTACAGGGAGAGTGACCATGAATGAAGGGTGTCAGTAGAAGGAAAAATTTATGCCTCAACTTTTACGAGCTTAACAGAAGCCAATTCAAATTTTATCGTACAAATTCCAAAAAAAGTCATTCTCGAAAAAGTCAGAAGAATTTTAAACGATCTAACAACAGAAGTTGGATTATCAAAAGACATTCTACTATCAACGAAAAGAGAAGCCTTCTATGAACATGTATTTGCTCGCAAAACGAATCCTGATGATTTGATCAGTTATGAGTTTACACAACAAAAGAAGATTGTCAAACCAAAGGTAAAACCAATCCTCACAAATGCAGAAAATTCAACTTTATCCGATAAAAAATCAAGGCTCGTAAAATAAAAAACCAGCCCGTAGGCTGGTTTTGATTTAACGAATTTCAATTTGCTTTTTGGGTTCTGGTATCGCTTCTTTTCGTTTGGGAAGAATGATGGAAAGCAAACCGTTTTTATAATTGGCTTTGATGTTTTTGATGTCAATCGTTTCAGGAATCCGGAAACTGCGCTGAAATGAGGCATAATCAAACTCTCTATGTGTAAACTGAGAGTTGTCTTCGTTTGATTCTTGATCAGTAGTTGTCGAAATGGTTAAAGTATCTTCTTCCAACTCCACATCAAAGTCTTTTTTCTCCTTACCTGGCGCAACGAGATCCAAATGAAAAGCGTTCTCTTTTTCAGTGATGTTAACCGCAGGAGTTTGATGTGTTTTTGGGGCCAAGTCAATCCCGAAATCACGTGTAAAAATCTCGTCAAATATGGAAGGAAACCAAGGTGTTGTTTTACGTACAATATTCATTATTATAATTTTTAAGTTCAACAATACTCAATCAAATTGTGAACCAAATGAATATTTATGTCATAATGGCATATTAAAATCGCATTTAAATGACATATTGTCTGCTTATCGAAGAACTTCTTGCACCTTATCGGCAGCTTCTTGAAATAAAACAGCACTGTGAACAGCCAGTCCTGAATTATCAATTAGCGCTTTGGCGATATCAGCATTGGTACCTTGCAAACGCACAATAATGGGTACTTGAATCGAGTCGCCCATGTTTTTATAGGCATCTACAATCCCCTGTGCAACACGATCGCAACGAACGATTCCTCCAAAGATATTGACCAAAATCGCTTTGACTTTAGGGTCCTTGAGGATCAATCGAAAAGCCGTTTCAACTCGTGAGGCATCAGCTGTTCCACCAACATCTAAAAAATTTGCTGGCTCACCACCCGCTTGCTTGATCAAATCCATGGTCGCCATAGCCAAACCAGCACCGTTGACCATACAACCTACATTGCCATCAAGAGCCACATAATTGAGACCAACTTCTTTGGCCTCAACTTCAACGGAATTTTCCTCTCGCAGGTCGCGAAGTGCGTGATAATCTTTGTGACGGAAAAGCGCATTATCATCTAAAGATACTTTGGCATCAACCGCTAAAATTTTATCATCTGATGTTTTTAGGACTGGATTGATCTCAAATAGTGAGGAGTCGGACTGTACATAGGCCGTATATAGTGCGCTCACAAAACGCACCATCTCTTTAAACCCATTACCCGAAAGACCCAAATTAAACGCAACACGACGTGCCTGAAAAGGCATCAAGCCAACTGCAGGATCTACATCTTCCGTAAAAATCAAATTAGGCGTTTCTTCAGCAACAGTTTCAATATCCATTCCCCCCTCAGTCGAATACATAATCATATTGCGACCCGTAGAACGATTCAACAAAACGGACATATAATATTCCTCTGGTTCAGTGTCACCAGGGTAATAGACGTCTTCAGCAATCAAAACTTGATGAACACGCTTGCCTTCAGCAGGGGTTTGTGGAGTCACCAAGTCCATTCCTAAAATACTGCTTGCCACTTCCTCAACCTTTTCGATGCCTTTAGCGAGCTTCACACCGCCGCCTTTACCACGCCCACCAGCATGAATCTGTGCTTTGATCACAAACCAAGATGTACCTGTCTCGTTAGACAAGGCCTCGGCTGCCGTTAGTGCCTCTTTTGTATTTTGGGCAACTTTGCCCCTCTGTATACGAACGCCAAATGAAGATAAAATCTCTTTGGCCTGGTACTCATGTACGTTCATTGTGCTGTTTGTTTCCTGCAAAAATATAAAACAAGCACCGATCACAACAGAGAAATATTGTTTTGTTTTGTTATATTTATAACATTTTGTTGTATTTTTATATCATTCTAAAAATGGTTTTGATATCAGAAAGAACAAAGTTAGATTTGCAGCAAAATTATCCCGATGGAAAATACGGTATTGACATCGATAGCAAATCAATTTGGAAGTCCCATCTACGTCTATGACGCAGAAAAAATGGAACACCAATTCAAAAAATTAACACAAGCATTCCAAAATGTCCCACAGTTGCGAATCAACTATGCCGTGAAGGCTCTATCCAATGTGAATATCCTCAGCTTTATGCACAGTCTGGGTGCTGGCTTGGATACCGTCTCAATACAGGAGGTTAAACTCGGTTTGTATGCAGGGGTTCCCGCCAAAATGATCATATTTACGCCCAACGGAGTTTCGCTAGAGGAAATCGAGGAAGCGGCAGCACTCGGGGTGCAAATCAACATCGATAACCTTTCTCTACTCGAGCAATTTGGGAGCAAACATCCTGATGTTCCCGTATGCATACGCATCAATCCACATGTGATGGCTGGTGGCAATGCCAATATCTCAGTGGGGCATATCGACTCCAAGTTTGGGATCAGCATCCATCAATTACCGCATATTGTTCGAATTGTCGAAAACACAGGCATGCGCATCAATGGGATTCATATGCACACAGGCAGTGATATTCTTGATATCGATGTGTTTCTGAATGCGGCTGAAATTTTGTTTACGACCGCAAAATCATTTTACGATCTCGAATTCTTGGACTTTGGGAGTGGATTTAAGGTGCCCTATCATCCCAATGATGTTGAGACCAATATTGAAGAACTGGGACAAAAACTCGGAGAGCGGTTTCAATCGTTTTGCAAAGACTACGGCAAAGAAATAACCTTGGCATTTGAACCTGGGAAATTTTTGGTTAGTGAAGCGGGATATTTCCTAACTCAAGTCAACGTGGTCAAGCAAACCACCTCAACGGTATTTGCGCAAGTCAATAGTGGATTTAACCACCTTATTCGACCCATGCTTTACGGTTCACAGCACCATATCGAAAACATCTCAAATCCAAATGGACGCGAACGATTTTATTCTGTAGTCGGCTATATATGCGAAACGGACACCTTTGCTAACAACCGCAGAATCA
>Ga0181568_10001227_pt1 | contig 23650 bp, 20 predicted proteins | sample 101ome_20_FD_133758 | JGI IMG/M metagenome (GOLD analysis project Ga0181568, IMG submission 133758) | Coastal salt marsh microbial communities from the Groves Creek Marsh, Skidaway Island, Georgia - 101404AT metaG (megahit assembly) | ecosystem: Environmental > Aquatic > Marine > Intertidal...
GACTAACGGCCGTTCATCGAACGAAAAATTCGTCCCTTTCGGATTGGCTGTGTTTTCGGTGGGCTTGCATTTCGGAAATGCTGAGCTGACTCACGCCCTCCAGATAAATGCGAGCCGCGCCGACGACTAGCTCGGTTTCAACAAAGACAGGCAGGCGCCTTTCATCTGCGGTGACGAAAACACGCATTCGATCGCCTGCTTTGAATACGGTGCCTTCGATGAGCACGGGTTCAAACACCCAACACGTATGCGTTTCTTGTGTTTTGGGATGAATCCATTCTTGGATTCCTTGAAATGAGATGGTGGTTTGATGGATCTCACCATCCAAGATCAGATTCATCGGGGTTGATTCTCCAGGCCGTGCCGACGGCCAGTCGAGGTGTCGGCACCAATGCACGGCAGTCATTACATCGTGGATCGCTTTGCTTGACTGTGTGGGAATCAGCTCCCCGTTCGAGAGCTCGTCGTCGTGGCTTACCCAAGAAATGCGTGTCGAATCTTTGAGGAAATACCAACGATCGTATCGGTGGCTGCCTTCGCGTCCTTTGCGATGAAAATTCAACGGGTCCAACATTGTGTTTGCCAAACTGGTGTAGATGCTGTTGACGGGATAAAACCAATTCCAATGCGCACGCGACGTGCCCCAGCCTTCGAAGCTCCAGAGTTGCACATCTGCATAATCCAAGCGCTGCGTAGTGAAACTCACATCGCCAACTTCCAGATAGATCGGTCCCCATTGGTAGGTGACTTCGAAATCCAGCTTTTCCCCATCTAAAGGACTTGATGGTATCGATTGAGTGAGGCCTAAGGTGATTCCCAATGAGCAGAAGCACAAAAAAGCCCCACTCGCGAGTAGGGCTTTTTCAAGATGAAACGGGAGGCGCAGGTTACGCACCCGCCTCGGCTTCAACAAATGCTTTGATGGTCAAAAAGGTTTGCGCCGGATCGGTGTTGGCGTTGATTGTTACCTTTTTGGTTTGCTGATTCTTTTTTCCTTTGGAGTTGAATTTTACTTCAATCTGGCCCTTTTCACCTGGCTGAATGGGTTGTTTGGGGCATTGAGGAACGGTACAACCGCAAGATCCTTTGCAATTGTCAATGACCAATGGCTCAGAGCCGGTGTTGGTGAATTCAAAAAAGTGCGTCACCGACTCGCCAGCCGCCATGGTTCCAAAATCGTGTTCGTACGAGGCGAAGGAAATGGTGGTTGATGGGCCTGCAGGAGCTGCAGCCTGATTGGCCGCAGGGTCAAAATTGTCTTGCTGACCAGGGCTTGTGTTTACGGGCAATTCGCGGGAGTCCTGCGCGGTCGCAGCTGGGCGAGATGCCGCAGATTCAGTTTTCTCTTCCGAAGCGCATCCGAAGGCGATCAATGCCAAAGCGGGCGCAAACAAAAATTTCAATTTCATTTGATGGATTTATTGATTGGTTTCAAAATTACGATGCACGGACAGTGTTGTCAAAATGAGTCGTGAGCGAGGTTCATTTCCTCGAAAGTGCCGTCTTGTAGAATTTCAAGAGCCCGTTGAAGCGATTCATTGAGACCAGAAATCACGCGATAGAATGTCCCTTGTTCCAAGAAATTTCGGCCAATCATCGCTTTGAGGCGCAGCGCGATGGCATCACCTGATGCGGCCCAACCTTCTTCGTCGAACACCACACCTTCGGAGGCTGCAAACGTTTGAAATTCCTCCAGCATGGACGACGGGATTTCAAAATCTGAGATGAATGTGTCTTCATTGGGGTAATCTGCTTCCAAGGAAGGTCGCAAGCTGTCCACATAATTCAACGCGAATCGGCTGTCCAATCCTTTGCGCAGGATCGCCGTGAAATAGCCCGAATTGTCCGTGGTATCCAAAGGGACAAACACGTCGGGCAAAATGCCACCACCGCCGTATACTGTTCTGCCTTGAATGCGCGTGGTGTATTTCAGACTGTCCGGTAACTCCAAGCTATCCAAACTCAGCAATTCGCCGGATTCGTAGCGTTGATATTTCTCTTGGCGGTAAGCGTCAACCCCTTCGTCATAGGGTTTTTGAATGCAGCGGCCAGAAGGGGTGTAGTATTTCTGAACCGTCAAGCGCACGGCACTTCCATCCGGAAGATTGACCGGGCGCTGCACCAATCCCTTGCCAAAACTCCGACGTCCCACAATCAAGCCGCGGTCCCAATCTTGCACTGCACCGGATACAATTTCTGAAGCCGAGGCACTGCCTTGGTCGATGAGCACGATCAGGCGGCCTTTTTCAAACCGGCCAGGGATTCGGGCATAGGTGTCATCTCGGGAGAAGTTTCGTCCTTCCGTGTAGACGATGAGTTTTTCTTCAGACAAGAATTCATCTGCCATTTGAATGGCTGTCCGCAGCATGCCGCCGCCGTTTCCTTGCAAATCCAAAATCAAATCTTGCATGCCAGACTGCTGCAATGAGGCAAATGCCTTGTACATCTCACTCATGGTGGAGCGGGAGAATCGGTTCACTTTGATGTAACCAATTTCAGGGGCGACCATGAATGAAGCGTCAACGGAATAGATGGGAATCTTGTCGCGGACAATTTCAAATTCGAGCAATTCCCGCTCATTTCCTCGCTTGATTCCAACCGTCACCTTAGTCCCTTTTGGCCCCTTTAATAGTCGTTGTACGTCTTTGTTGGTCACGCCGATGCCAGCAACCAATTCGCCATCGACGGTCACAATCCGATCGCCAGCCATGATGCCCAATTTCTCCGACGGTCCACCTGAAATCGGCGACACCACCATGATGGTGTCTTTGAAAATATTGAATTGAATGCCCACCCCTTCGAAATTTCCGTTAAGCGGTTCGTCCGCAGCTTGCAGCTCGTCCGCCGGGATGTACACCGAATGCGGATCCATTTCTTCGAGCATATTCACAATGGCGGTTTCCACCAACGCTTCCATATCGGTCTCCTCGACATACAATTGGTCCATGTAGTAGAGCAGCGTATTGAACTTTTGCCCCTGCGCTTCGAATGCCGCCTCCTGTCCGTTAGCCGGATTCAGAGAGAAGCAAGCCAAACCCCATGCAATTCCAACAGCGATTTCTTTCCTCATCTTGTGGTTCTCGTATTCTATTCCTTGAGGCCTGAAATTAGCCAATCACTGGGAGGCTACGGCGGTAAGTTTCCCCAATTTTCCCCAATCCATTTGGGACAAACGCCGTAAATTCAACGCGCTAACCGCAAGAAATCTTATGAGAATATTCTACCCCAATTTTGGTGTAATCCTTGTGATGGTCCTGATGATCACAGAGTTACCTGTCCGTGCCCAAAATGATCGGCACGCACAAACCCCGAAACTCGAACTTGAAACACCTGCCGTAGAGCAGTTGTGGGCCCGGGCGTTTTGGCACGAGGAGCACACGGGAAAAACCATGCAGGGGGAAATCTTGGCGGCGGATTGGGATTTTTTCGATTTGGCCGTGTCCGAAGAAACAGATGAAGGAACGGTCTGGACACTGCGAGTCGGTGTGGAGACGGCTCCCGCTCTTTGCGTTTATTTTGATGCCTTTCACTTGCCTGTCGGCAGTCAATTGACTTTCGAATCGGAGGCGGGTCGATTCAGTGCTCCGTATGTTTCCGGACCGGTGGATTTCACCGAGAACAACGATCACGGCCTTTGGGTGAGTAACGAAATCCCGGGAGATGAGGTCATCATTCGGTACGAGCAGCCGTTGGATGCAGTCGGTGAACCTCAACTCCACATCAACGGCCTCGGGTATTTTTTCCGGTTTCTTTGGTTGGATGGGGAATACGATTTGTTGGCTGAAAATGACCGGGGCTCAGATCCTTGTCAAGTTGATGTCATGTGTCCGGAAGGAGACGATTGGCAATGCCAGCGTGATGCGGTGGTGCGGTTGCGGATTTCCATGGGAGGCGGAATTTTTCTGTGCTCTGGCGCAATGGTCAACAACACCTCCCAAGATTGTCGGCAGCTGTTGCTGAGTTCATTCCACTGTGCAGACGACATGTCTGACTCGGATTGGGCCTTGATGAAGGTGCGCTACAACTACGAGTATTTGGAATGCGACGGGACATCGAGCTTCAATTCGCACGTCCGCACCGGAGTTTTCTTTTTGACCAGTTCCGATGACATGGTCGGGAATAACATCAATGGGTCTGATTTCTTGCTGGTGGAAGTGGAGGATCCTGTTTTTGATTCGTGGACTCCGTTTTACGCCGGTTGGGATGTTTCGGGGTTGAGTGCAACTTCGGGCGTTGGGATTCACCATCCATCGGGCGATCGCAAGAAGATTTCAACGTTCACCACCACCGTGACAAACAGCAGCGTGTACCACCCGGGAGCGCATTGGCGTGTTTATTGGCAGGAAACGGATACCAATCACGGGGTGACGGAAGGCGGTTCTTCAGGGTCGCCGCTATTCAACCAAAATCAACACATCGTCGGCACGCTCACCGGAGGTGCTTCATACTGTGATTCGCCTAATGCTCCTGATTATTACGGTAAAATGAGCTACCACTGGGATGGCAACAACCCCATCTCCGAAGAAGAGATGCTGTACAATTTCTTGGACCCCCTCGGGAGTGGCCAAGAGATCCTAGACGGCAGTTATGTCACCGAATTGGAGGTTCCTTGCGCAGAGCAATCCGTTTGCGGTGTGGTCGAGATTGAGGAAGCTTGGTTGCTGAATAACGATTGGGCGGTCCGGCCCAATCCCACAAAAGATGTCATCTTCGTCGATTGGCCAGGTGATATCCGAGCCGCTGAGTTGCGCATTTACGACGCTCTTGGGAGGCCAGTATTACATGTCGATGTGCGGAACATGGATGTGCCACAGGCGGATGTGCGTGCGCTCGAAACGGGCATGTATTATGTGACTATCGAGACCACCGGTGGCGCCATGGCCACCCGAAAAGTCATCGTCGAATGATCAATTGGCGACCCAGGTAAGTCGATCGAGTTCGATTTTGGTTTTGAAAGCGCCAAACAACACCGTGGCGCCATCTCCATGCATTTGAAGGACCTCGCCGCGTTTTTTGCCACCATTTCTCAGGCGTACGATGGAGCCCACTTTAATGCGCTCGACAAAGTGCTTGGGACGTCGTTTGGCTGATTTGGCGGCATTGGCTTTTTGCTTTGCCTTTTTTGCGGCAGCAGCATCCAATTTTTTCGACTTTTCGACGGCCAAATACTTTTGCACGTCTTGCAAGAGCTCTTTGTTTTTGTTCCCCGGATCAAATCGGTCAATGAACTGCACCAATTTCCGACCGCGGTGCAACGCGTCATTGTGCTCCTCTGCGATGCCTTGCTGGTGAGCGGCTCGTTCTTCGATGTGCTGCTCGCGCCGCGACATTTCCACCTTCAATTGCTCCAATTCTAACTCCTTTTTCAGGTGGCGGTCGGTGACCCTTGCCAGGGTATTCTTTTCCTTTTGCAGTTCTGAAATCAACTCGTCGAGCTTGACCTTGCGACCGTCCAACTTGCCTTTGGCCCGGGCGATCAGGTCGGGATCGATTCCATTGATGTGGGCGACTTCGAATGTGAACGAACTGCCTGGAGGGCCGATGTCCAACTTGAACAACGGTTGGAGCGATTCTTGGTCAAATCGCATGCTGCCGTTGATGGCCGCCGGCAATTGAGCCGCGCGGGTTTTGATGTTCGCGTAATGGGTGGTGATGACAGCAAACACCTGCTGCTCATACAATTCTTCAAAAAACACCTCGGCGAGTGCACCTCCGAGCTCTGGATCGGATCCCGTACCGAATTCGTCCAGGAGCAAAAGGGACTGGGCATGTGCCACATCCAAAAAACCCTTCATTCGGTTCAAGCGATAGCTGTAGGTGCTGAGCTGATTCTCAATGCTTTGGTTGTCTCCGATGTCGGTCAAAATGGCATCGAACCATCCCATTTCCGAGTTGGGGTGAACCGGAACGAGCAGGCCGCTTTGCAACATCGCTTGCAGCAATCCGACCGTTTTGAGGGTGATGGATTTTCCGCCGGCATTGGGGCCGGAAATGACCAGCATGCGCTCTTTTTTGCTCAGAGCCACGGTTTGCGGTTCGGTGTGGATGCCCTTGGCTGTATTTTGCAAGGCCAGCAGCGGGTGATACGCTTGGATGAGGTGAAAACTTTGGTCGTTTCGAATGCCGGGTAAATCTGCATTCAGTTCCAATGCCAGCATGGTTTTGGCACGGAGCCAATCCAATTCTACAAGGACTTTGTGATAAGACTTGAGTTCAGGCAGAAAGCGCCGAATTTGTTGAGTCAATGCGCGCAGAATCCGATGGATTTCCTTCCGCTCATCATCCAAAATCATTTCCATCTCAAAGTTCAAAGACACCGTCGAAGCGGGTTCAATGAAGGTGATGGATGCATTTTTCGACTGTCCGAGAACGGTTCCTTGGACTTTGCGTTTGTGGGTGCTCGCGACAGCCAGCACACGGCGGTTATTAATGAAGCCTTCTTTGGTGTCGGCGAGCCATCCGCGTTCTTGATTTCGTTTTAACTCTTTGACAAACTGACGGTTAACTGTCCTGCGCAATCGCACTGTTTCCTCACGGATCTGAATGAGTTTCGGTGACGCGTTGCTTCGAACTTGCCCCTTTGCGTCAAATACGGTGTCAATGGCTTTGGGGAGATCGTGATTGGGTTGGATCGATTCCGTTAGAGCGCAGAGTTCTGGTAAACTTTGTTCCTTCCCTTTTAATGCAGTTAGCGCTTCGTTGATGGTCAACGTGGCGGTGCGAATTCGATTGAACCCGGCTTCATCGAGCACCGAGTCCCGGATGGCAAGGCGTTCATTCTCGCTTGCTATTTCCGCACACCCGACAGCCGGAAACGTGACTCCCTCCGTTCGGATGGTGAGAAATTCCTTTGTCCGCTTGAGGCTCACGAGCCAATGTCGTGGGTGCACGCGCGGTCTGAGTTCTTCAGCTCGCTGGATTGTTGTGGGGTTGTGGCAGTGGTTTAACAGCAAACTTTGAATGGCATCAAACTCCAGGTCCTTCGCGGTCTGCTCGTCGAAATGCGGCATGGCACTTCCGTGATCACGGTGCAATTTTCTTGCGTTCAGATTCGCCTTTTTGTTTGCCATGGTGCCCAATTCAATCGCGGGTAGGGGTGTCGTTCAATTGCCAACCGCGCTGGGAACATTCAACGCGCAGAGCGTTCAGGATGTTCTCATTCGCATCTTTTTCATGCGCATCGAACCAATGAACATCCGGCATCTTTTGAAACCAAGTCATTTGACGCTTGGCAAATTGTCGGGTACGCAATTGGATTTCCTCAATGACTTCTTCGCGGGATTTTTGTCCATCGAAATACCCATTCCATTCGCGGTAGCCTACCGTCTGAAGTGCATTTTGATCCGCTAGATGCTGCAAGCCGCGGACTTCAGTTTCTAAACCGCGGTGAACCATTTGATGAACACGTTGATTGATCCGCTCGTCCAATACTTCCTTGGGCATGCGCAGTCCCACGACCCAGGCATCGAAAGGTCGTTCGCGAACTGACTCATTGTGAAAGCTGGAAAATGGACGCCCTGTGGCAAGGCAAACTTCCAACGCCCGAACCACACGTTGCGGATTTTGAACATCCATCCTGTTGGCGTGGACCGGGTCGAGTTGTCGCAATTCAGTAACCAGCGATTCAATGCCCTCGGTTTGAAGTCGCTCGTTGAGCGATGCTCGAATGGTCAAATCGGATGGGATTTCATCTAGCCCTTCCAGGACGGCTTTCACGTAGAGGCCGCTTCCGCCGCTCATAACCGCCGTTCTGCGGCTTTGAAACCACTGCCCAAGCCATTTCATCGCCTCCGATTCAAATTGCCCAGCACTGTACATTTCCTCTGGTTGAACGAAATCCACAAAATGATGCGGCACAGCTGCGCGTTCTGCTTCATCTGGTTGTGCAGTACCAATAGCCATGCGTTGGTACACTTGGCGGGAGTCAGCGTTGATGATTTCCGTTCTCAGGGCCTGGGCGATCAGGATCGCCGTGTGGGTTTTTCCTACGGCAGTGGGGCCGACGACAACGACCAAGAGGGGTTTTTCGTTGGGTTTGATCGGAGCCATCACCTCCGAAGCGGAATCATGCGTTCCGAACGCCATTCAATACAGGTCGTCTAGGTCATCAATATTCTCCATCCCTCCAAAGTCCTCTCCGTCGTCCGAATCATTGGCTAGATACGCATCCAATTCCGGATCCCCCGTAGATTCATCGCCCTGAGATGAACGCTGATTTTTTGATCCACCTTCGGCAGGCTGTTCGCCGAAAATTTCGGCCATCAAGGCTGCATCGTCCAAACCATCAGGTTCTCGGCTCAGTGGGTGCGGTGTTTCGCCAAACTCCAGCATCAAGCGAGGATAGGCGGCTTCTTCTTGGCGTTTTCCTGTTTCGATGGGCTCGACGTAAAAACACCACATGCGCAGGTAGTCATAGACATATAGCCCCCTCGATTTTACAGATGGAAGCAAATCACGCACCGTTGCAGTCTCCATCGAAGGAAACTCTGGACCCATCGACATCAAAGGGAATTCATCTCCTTTATCCCAAGCATCGTTGCTTTTGTAGAAAGAGGCCATTTCCTGCGCATCATTCCAACTGAATGCGTCGAGGGTCGCCATGTGCAAATGCATCAGCGGTGCATCCAATTCGATTTCGATATCGCGGAAGACGTCTTCTTCGACGTCCATGATTATGCGCAATTTGACTATTTCCTCCATGGCTGAGTGATGGCTTAAAGATACACTTTCAAATCAACCGGGTCGATGCTCGAATGGTTCGCGTGGTGTTTCACTTTTCCCTCGTGAATTAGGATCAATTGCGGGGATTGATGTTCGAGCTCTAAATCCGATGCAATGGCCGTGCTGACTTCACGGTAATTCAGCAAATCCAGGATATAGGGTTGAACATCATCTGGTAAGTCCCAACGTTGCTCCGTAAGTTTCAGCGCCATGCGACTGATGCTGCAGCGGGTGCTGTGTTTGAATACCACAACCGGTCGCTCATGGGAAGCTTCCCAAGCCGTTTTCCAACCTTCCATTGAGTTTAGTGTGTTCCAATCCATGCGATGGGGTAAATTTGCCCACAAAAATACTCCGTCCCATGGACACGCGATTCATAAAAATTCCTCTTGCTGCGGCAAGTTTGGTCTATGCTGTAGACTTATTCATGAAGGGCCAAATCGGTAGCGGGATCGGAATGGTGCTGGTGACGGTTGTTTTGGTGCTGATTACGCTGCAAAGTATGCGATTGCTTATGGCGTTCGTGAGTTTGCGTCAGCAAAAAATGGACGATGCCCGCAAGTGGCTTGGCCGCGTGAATCCGAAGCACCTTTGGCCAAAACGCCGCGGTTATTGGTATTTCTTGTCGGGAAGCTTGATGATGGAATTGAACATGAACGAGGCGGAGAAGTTGCTGAAACAAGCACTGGAAATGGGGTTGAAGCAAGATCATGACAAGGCAATGGTGAAGCTGAATTTGGCTGTAGTAGCATCCGCTAAACGCAAGCCGAAGTTGGCCAAAGCGTTGTTGGCCGAATGCAAGCGCCTCGACTCAAAAGGCATGCTAAAGAAAGACATTAAGCAGGTTGAAGCGGCGCTCAGGAGCCCAGCGCAAATGCGCATGCGCGGGCGTTAATTTTTCTGAGGTGGTGCGGCAGATTTGGCCAATTCAAAGGCCTTTTGTAACCGTTCCATGAGTTCGAGACTTTCGGCTTCCGCCTCTCGGCATAAATTCTTCAATTGGGCTTCAGCATCCGGTCCATCCCATGAACTTCCTTTCAATCGGCCGATGAACTGACGAAGCAATTTGTTACTCTTTCTTACAATGCGCTGCGCTTCCGCTTGTTGTTCAGGATGCCTCATCAGCAAGTGCAACGATTGCTCATTGACTTCAGTGAAGAAGGCATGGATAGCCCGTTGTATGTGATGAAGGGGTAACAATTTGGTGTAAACCTGTGTGAATCAGCGCAGAGCGCGCAGAGCAATATAGGATAAGCCCGACCATCTTCCAAATGGCCCTCGGGTCGTCAGTGACGCAATGTTTCGGAAATGGCGTCAGCCAATCGGCGGTTGGCCATGAACTGGTGTTCTAAATTTTCCGCAAACGGAAAAGCCGTGTCCAATCCCGCAACCCGTTGAACGGGCGCGTCCAAGTCGTGCCAGCATCGTTCTTGAATGCGGGCACTGATTTCAGCGCCGATTCCTCCCGTCATGGTGTCCTCGTGAAGCACGAGCACACGATTGGTTTTCTGAACGCTCGCAACAACATGTTCTTCGTCCCATGGGAGCAGGGTTCGGAGGTCGATGATTTCAATGGACGCTTCGGATTGCGACGTAGCTTCTTTGGCCCATTGCACACCTAAACCGTACGTGACGATGGTCAAATCCGTACCCGATTGAACCGTGCGCGCTTGTCCAATTTCAATGGTGAAAGGCGCTTCATCCACTGGGCCTGTCAAGGACCGGTAGAGGTATTTGTGTTCGAAAAACATAACCGGATTGGGATCTTCAAAGGCACGTAACAGCAATCCCTTGGCGTCCGCAGGTGTGGAAGGATAAACGATTTTGAGTCCGGGGACGTGAAAAAACCAGGCTTCTGTGGATTGGCTGTGAAATGGGCCTGCGCCCACATTGCCTCCCGTCGGCATTCGAACGACTACATCGGCGTTTTGTCCCCATCGCCAATGGATCTTGGCCAAATTATTGACGATTTGGTTGAAGCCGACGGTGACGAAATCGCTGAATTGCATCTCCATCATGGCCTTTTTACCCGTGATGCTCAGGCCGAGTGCCGCACCTACGATGGCCGATTCACATAGCGGCGTGTTGCGCACGCGCTCCTTGCCAAATCGTTCGACAAAACCATCCGTCACCTTGAACACACCGCCATATTCGGCGATGTCCTGGCCCATAAGCACAAGTTCTGGAAATGCCTCCATGGCTTGGCCCAATCCCTCACTGATGGCATCGATCAAACGTAGCTCCCGATCGGTTTCATGCGGTGCATTCCAACGACTGGCGGGGACTGGAGCGAATCGATCTTCAAGCTCTTCATGCACCGACGTCGAAATGGCCGGTTCTGCTGCTGCTGCTGCCAAGCCCGATTTGATGGTGGACGCGTGTTTTTGCTGAACCTCCTCGATGAACGCATCGGAGAAAATCCCGGATTCCTTTCCCCAGGTGGTGAAACGTTCAACGGGGTCGACTTGGCTCCAATGGTCGATCAGGCCATCGGGGTAGTATTTGGTTCCCGATGCTTCCTCGTGACCGCGCATGCGAAACGTTTTGAACTCGAGCAGAATCGGCCGCGGCCGCTGTCGCATGGATTCCGCGGCATCGCGCACAGCATGGTACACAGCCAAAACATCGTTTCCGTCCACTTGAATGGCATCTTCCTCGGGTATGCCATATCCTTTGGCCTTATCCGTAAAGTGTTCGCACCGGAACTGCTCATTCGATGGAGTAGATAAGCCCCAAGCATTATTTTCAACAGCAATGATCACGGGCAGTTGCCAAACAGCAGCCACATTCACCGCTTCATGGAAATCCCCTTCGGAAGCGCCGCCGTCGCCGGTAAAAACCAATGTCGCTTTGCCGTTCTGGTCAAGTTTGTGTGCAAGTGAAATGCCATCAGCGATTCCAAGTTGGGGTCCCAAATGAGAAATCATCCCCACAATGTGGTGTTCCCTCGACCCAAAGTGAAAAGAGCGATCGCGACCTTTTGTGAAGCCGTTGGCCTTGCCCTGAAATTGCGAGAAGAGCCGATCCAATGTGATGCCCCGGGTGGTGAAAATGCCGAGGTTTCGGTGCATGGGCAATATGAATTCATCGGGCTCAAGTGCAGCTGCGGCTCCGACTGAAATGGCTTCTTGGCCCATGCCGCTGAACCATTTCGAAATTTTACCTTGACGCAATTGACTCAGCATTTTTTCTTCAATCATGCGGGGCAACATGAGCTGTTCGAAGAGCGAGCAAATCGCCTCGTCGGTCAAGGACCGTCGATCAAAGTGAAGCGGGTTGAAGGGAAAATCGGGGTTCGCCATGGTGAATATTCAGGCCGAAGTTAAGCCTTGCATTTCAAGCATGATTCCCCGAACAGCGGGTTTATCTTCGCCCCATGACCCCATCGTCAAAATCTGTCGTACTCGATATCCGGTTTCCGGTTCAATGGACGGATGATGAACAGCGAATCCGAGGTGTCATAGCCCAAGAACTCCTCTGGAACCGGGAGGATGTCGGTGCTTATCGCATACTGCGAAAGAACTTGGATGCACGCAAGAGAAAAATCTTGGCTGTTTGGCGAGTCGAAGTAGCGCCAAATGGTCTGGAGTTGCCGGAATTGTCGGGTTCCATGCCGGAATTTGCGCAGTTACCGATAAATGCCCCTGCAGCACATGTGGTGGGTGCTGGACCTGCAGGCTTATTCGCGGCACTGAGGTTGATCCAATTGGGCGTGCGTCCGATCGTGCTCGAACGCGGACAACAGGTGCGGCAACGACGCCGAGACTTGGTGCGCATTACGCGTGATCATGAGGTCGATGTAGATTCCAATTATTGCTTTGGCGAGGGCGGGGCAGGGACGTACAGTGATGGAAAGCTTTACACGCGAAGCCACAAACGAGGGGACATTCAAGGAGCTTTGCAATGGCTGGTTCACTTCGGGGCAGATCCCAATATCTTGGTAGAAGCGCATCCGCACATTGGAACCAATAAGCTTCCTCAGATTATTGAACGCATGCGGGAAGCCATTTTGGCCGCGGGAGGCGAAGTGCTTTTCGGATGTCGGTTGGTCGATGTGCTGGAAGTCGAAGGGAGGTTAAACGGCGTGATTTGGCAAAACCTCGAAAGTGGAAAGAAGCACCAATCTTCTGCTGATGCTTTGATCCTCGCGACCGGCCATAGCGCCAAAGACGTGTTTGAGATGTTTGACCGAAAAAATTGGCTAATCGAGGCGAAGCCGTTTGCGATGGGCGTGCGCATTGAACATCCTCAAACGTTGATCGATTCCATTCAATACCACGGACAAGATCGCGGCGATTGGTTGCCTCCAGCATCTTATCGCCTGGTCTGCCAAGCGTCAGGACGCGGGGTGCATTCCTTTTGCATGTGTCCAGGTGGTATCATCGCTCCATGTGCTACCGATGTGGAAAGTGTCGTGACCAATGGCTGGTCGCCGTCCAAACGAAACAATCCGTTTGCCAATTCCGGAATGGTGGTACAATTGGCGCCAGAGGATTGGGAAAAGTTGGGTTTCACGGGCCCGCTGGGCGGACTGAAATTTCAACGGGATTTGGAACAAAGTTGTTGGAAAGCCGCGGGTCAATCCCAACGTGCGCCTGCACAGCGCCTCGTCGACTTTTTGAAGGGTAAATCGGGTGTGATGTCGTCGACGTTGCCTCCTTGTTCGTATTTACCAGGCGTGGTTTCGGTAAATTTGAGGGAAAGCCTGCCCAGCGTGATTTCCGATGCATTGGCGTTGGGATTAAAGACTTTTATCAAGCGAATGCCAAATTACTTGCACCCTGACGCCATACTCGTAGCGCCAGAATCCAGAACATCCAGTCCAGTCCGAATCCCCCGTGATAGCAAATCCTTGATGCACCCGGATGTTGCAGGTTTGTATCCATGTGGAGAAGGCGGCGGTTATGCAGGAGGTATCTTGTCTGCGGCCTTGGATGGGTTGCGCGTGGCGGACTCGTTGGCCCAATCACGGGTTGCTCAATGAAAAAAGCCGCCCCGAAACGGGAACGGCTTTTCAATTTATTCTGGATGAAGCGTTATTTCGATGCTCCTGTATCGACAGAGAGTTTACGGTTCAGTGCTTCCACAGAAGCGACGTCGATGATTCGGCCATTGAATTCACCCACGATGAACGCTTCGTCAAAACCTGATTCACGCATCTTAAGGAGATCACGTTCAGCATCTTGAGGGGTGAACACGGCGCGCGTAACAAAGGTCATTGCACTGGCTTGGTCGAATTTTTGCGTGACCTCACCGTTGAGCAAATATGGCGTTACGTCGTTCATGTCCAAGGTGCGCACGTCTGGGGCCAACTGAACCCGGTAAGCCGGACGGATGGCTGGCATGACCGCACGGTATGCATCGATTTCGTCCGTTGAAATCAATTCAGTGCGCAATGCGGGAACTGCAGTTGAAGTCGATCGGGTGGCCTTGACCTTGACCGTTGTTTTTTCGGATCCGAATGAACGGAGTAATCGCAATTCAGCTGGCGTTCGACCCTGCGCATCGACCGGTGTCGTCGTCGGTGTTGTCGATTTTGTCTCGATGCGCTTGAAATTCTCCAATGCGGGTGCCGCCTCCGTTTGAGCGTGGGCTCGAAGGGCGTCCCATTGTGCATCGCTCAAGGCCACGCCTTGGAGGTTTACACGCGTGTGTGGAGAGAATGGCTCTTCATCACGATAATCAGCAACGCCATCATTATCGCTGTCTGTCGGGCAGCCTCGGTTGTCGGTTGCTGCACCCAAAGGGGTTCCAGGGCAGCGGTCGCGGCTGTCTTTGACGCCGTCTTGATCGAAGTCATTTCCCAATTCAGCCCATCCTTCTGGTAATTCGATACGCGGTTCAGCGTACGCCTTTCCGATGCGGATACCAACTCCAGCTTGAGCGGTGGTCAAGTAGTCGGTATATCCTGGGCGTGGGTCGAGACTCGATTCGGTTCCAGCTAACATGGAAAATGCTGCACTCGCATACACGCGAGGTGTTAAGTTTAGGTTGATGCCGAATCGAATGGGAATCGCAATGCTGGATTGGTTTGCAGTTTGTGATTCAAAAGCGTAATCCGGCACCAGTTCTTGGGCCAAGATGTTTGCATTCGTTTCGTTTTCAGCCATGTCATAGACCTTGCCATTGCTCCAGTAGTAATATGACTGTCCATTGGCATCGGCGAGATCGGCGTAATTGGCTTGTTGAACATAGCTTACACCCAGTCCCAACCAAGGCTGGAAAGTTCGGTCCGAATTGTAAGGTTGGTGCAAGCGCAATCCCGCGCCAAATCCATACCATTCTGAAATTTCGTTGCGTCGTTCGGCAGCCGTCAAGCCCAAGGTTCCCCAATTGAAATCGGCATCTGCTGAGCAATAGGGCAGGATGTCCGTGAACATGGAAAGTTGGGTAGAGTAGGCGCCTGTTGAGGCAATTTGAATGCCGTCTTCCAAATTTGACGCGCCTGTGAAGCTGGTGGGACCAGTCACGACTTGAAATCCGGTTTGAGCAGAAAGTACGCTGGCAGTAGAAATTAGTGCCAAGGTGTACACGATGTTTAAAGCAATCCGCATGGGTCTTAAGGGCTTAAATTGATAATTCATCCCTCCCCAATACGGGTTTAGTAGAAAAAAGGTTTCAGTCGCTAGATAAAAGTTCAGCGGCTTGCTTCCCCACTTGCATCCCGATGGCGATGCCCATGCCTCCCATTCGTACGGCGGCAACTGCACCCCTGCCTAATTTTCGAATGATGGGTTGCCGAGAGGATCCAATGCCCAAGTAGCCAACCCAGCGATAGGCAATCGCTGCTTTTTTCGTTCGAGGCCAAAGGCTGTGCAACCAATCCTCGAGCTTTTTTTCGGTATCGGCAGGAGGTAAATCCCAATGTCGACCTCCACCGATGAGCATGCGATTCCCTATCGACCTTGCGTAGACGTAACCCGCCTCGAGGTGAACTGCGTGGTGGAAGTCCCAATTTGGAATGGGTTCCGTGACCAAAACGCGGTTCAAGGCCGGCGCTACGTCTGCCATTGGCATGAGTTCACGTGCGAAGGCGTTGGTGGCAATTACGACGCGAGGGGCGTGCACCGCACCGTTGTTTTTGCCTTGCTCGACCTTCACCGACCAACCGGTTTCGAATTCGTCCAACCGCTTCACTTCCATGCCACAGATGAGGTCAATCCCCATCTCATGTGCCCGGCCGCGCATGGTGCGATTCAGCCGACCTGTATCGATCACGCCTTCCAACCTGGAAAATATGGCCCGCTCTTCTGGACGGCTTGCATACTCGGAAAATTTTGAAGCCGCACACGTTTCAAACGTATTGGAAACTCCAGTGGCACCGCTGATCCATTCATTCAGGTCTTTTAATTCTTCATCGCGCAACGGTTTCAAACCACCGGGGACGAAAAACTCGACGCTGCCGCACGCGCTAAACCCGATGGCTTCATCCCCAAGGGTTCTTCTCAATAATTGCAAGCCTTCCAAGCGCTTTTTAACCAATTGGAGCGCCTCCTTATCCCCGAGTTCCATGCGATCTTGACGCAATTCTGAAGCACTTCCGAAACAAGCAAATCCGGCATTTTTCGAAGATCCTCCGCCTCCGAAAGGGGTTGATTCCAATACCACAATGTGCCAATGAGGGTGCTTTTCTTTCGCAAAAATTGCTGCGGAAAGCCCAACGATTCCGCCCCCGATTACACACAAATCAATGCCTTCGAGCCACTCTTTTGATTCCCAATAACTAAATGCCATATTTTTACGTTTTAGGAAGTGGAAGCTTTTTACGAATGACCTGCAATTCAACGCAAGAGGAACAACCATCCATCGGAACCGAGCGTCCAGTGCGCAAGGTATCGAGAATTCCCATTTCTTCATGGTTGATCGGTCCTTTGCTTTTGTGTGCGCTGTTCGTGGTGCCCAAGGCTTGGACTCAAGAGGACATGTTGGCGGTTTTTGGAACAGTCAAACTGGAGGAAAACAACAAGAAACTTGAAGGGGTTCGTGTGGTGGTGTACCAAGACGATGTGGAATTTGATGTCATCACCACGGATGTAAAAGGGGGGTACGATTTTGAGCTGCCGTTGAGGCACGCCTATGTCTTCAGTTTTGAATTGGAAGGACACAGCAACAAACGCATCGCGGTGGATGCTTCTGGAATTCCTATGGATGTAAAGGGTGCCCGGAACATGGACTTGGACATGAGCATGATGGAATTGCCGTCCGGTTTTGACACGAGCATCTTCGAAGACTTATACGGTCGAGGTGAATACAGCGCCGACGAGAACACAGTCATTTTCGACAGCAATTATACCGTGCGCATGCGCAACAAAGTGCAGGCTGAATTAGCTCGTTTGGAGCGAATGGCTGGTCAAATGGAAGAAATGCGCGAACAATTTGACGAGTTCGTACTCAAAGGAGACCGGTCAAAATCCAGCCGAGAATGGCAAAAGGCCGTCGATTTTTACGACTCAGCTTTGGCTTTGTTTCCAGACGAATCGGATGTCATTGCAAAACGCGCTGATGCTCAAAGGGAACTGGATATCGCAAACGCAGCAAATGCGGACGAAGCGGCTTTTCAAGCATTGCTCGACGATGCAGCGGATGCCCTCAAGCGGGATCGATTGGATGAGGCGCGTAAGGGTTTTGAGGATGCCGAAGATATGCGGCCTGACGCACCTGAACCACGGGATGGTTTGAAGCGAGTCGATGACAGGGAGCGGGAATTGGCCAATTCAGCAGAAGCGGATGAAGAATACAATGAACTCATCGAGGACGGGGATATTTATTTCGAGCGTGAACAATGGGACAGGGCAATCGATAAATTTGCTGAAGCGAGTGCATTGAAGCCCAATGAGGCTTACCCAAAAAACCGGATGGAAGAGGCCCAGACCAGGCAGGCGGATGTGGCTGCGCAGCAGGCGGATTTGATTGCTCGGACCATCGAGTACGAAGGATTGATCGATGAGGCGAATTTGTTGTTTCGAGAGGATAATTACCCGGAAGCCTTGGTGAAATATGAAGCCGCTGGTTCTGTCCTTCCAGCTGAGCGATTTTGGCAACAGCGTGCTGAAGCGTGCCGTGAGCGTATGGCTGAAGCTGATAGGAAGGACGAAGGCCGTAAAGCGCGAGATGATGAGGAAGCAGCGAGAGCAGAGGCGGAAGCAGCTGAACGCGATCGCCGCAATCGATACGATGCTGCCAACGACTTGGCAGATGCGTTTTTCCGCGATGAGGATTATGCCGCTGCCGCTGCCAAGTACTCGGAAGCTTCAGAAATTTACCCAGATGAGCGCTATCCGAAGCAACGGTTAGCCGAGGCTGAAAAACGCTTGGAACGTGCGGCACAAGAGGTGAGTTCCGATGTTGCTGATAACGGAAGGCGTGCTTCCAATGCTGATTCCTTCGAGGCGTCGAATGCAGCCGCTGAAGCTGCGGAATCGGCTCTGGATGATGCGGCTGCAGATGAGCGAGCGTCCCGCGAGGCTGCTGAGGCTGCGGCCCGATCTGAGGCTGAGCGAGTGGAGGAGGTTTACGATGCAACGATAGCTGCTGGGGATGCGGCTTTCGACCGTTCAGATTGGAATGAGGCGCGACGATCTTATGAAGAAGCACTGGAATGGAAACCAAATGACCGATATGCGAAGTCCAGGCTGGAACGCATTGAACGGGAAATGAATCGTGATTCAGAATCGCCTGAAGAAGGTCCATCTACGGGTCCTTCGCAAGCGGAATTGGCACAGCAGCGTGCTCAGCAGGAACGAGACGAGGCTCGTGCAAATGAACAATTGGCGCGGGACGCAGCATCATTGAATGCTCAGCGTTTATCTGAAGAAGCGGATCGTCGAGCAGAGGCAGAGGCCGCTCGAAAAGAGAAGGCGGAGCGTGAACGGCAGCGTGCGCTGCAATTGGCTTCAAAAATGAACGGCAACGAGCGGGATGAGGTAGAGGATTATTATAAAGCCGCATTGGAGAGCGAGGCGCAAGCACGGATGATGGAGGTTGAGGCCAAAAAGCAAGCCCAAGCGGACCTTGTGAATGACGCACAAAGCCGCGCCAGTCAACGTATTGAAAGCGAATTGAATGAACAATCGGATCTCTTGCGCCAGCAACAAGCAACTGCAGAAGCTGGAATTCGCGCCCAAGAAGAACGACGAGCTGAGCACGAAAATCGCCAAGAAGATTATTCGGAAAATCAGGTGATTGCGCGTCAAAATGGCGAAAGCCTGATTCAACAGGGCGCTCAAGAGGCCAAAGCCAAAGCGCGATGGCGCGACCGATTGCAATCTCGACGAAGTGGGGATTACATGTTGAACGTGCAAGACGTAGAGTATAAGCGTCGTTCATTTCGAGATTTGCTGACAGGATTGAATCGAGCTGCAGCAGACCGCAGAAGCGAAACTCAGGCCGTGGTTGAGAATACCTCCAGAAAATACCGCCGACTCGGAGCAGATGCAAACGCGCGAGCACAAGAACGCTGGCTAGCGGCAAGGCGAAAAGAAAAACAGAATGCCCAGTTGCTACTCAAGCGAGAGCAGGAAGCACGGCAACGAGCATACAACGAACAAGTGGCTGCAAGTTCCAATATGCGGGAAATTGGACCGAGAGACCCGGAGGATTACAAACTTGCGGAGGCTGATGCTGATGTTGCGAAAGGAGTGCATGAGCAGTCATATGACATCCCGAATGGCTTGGTGATCGAGCGGACAGTCAGGACTGGGAACTTGGTATTGCGGTACCGCAAAGTGGTGACCAAGACGGGGGTTTATTATTTCAGAGGAGATCGCAGCATCACTGCAGATACGTGGAGTAGGGAAACCACTGTGATAATGGATTGATGATAGGCGATGCCGCATCAGGAAATCGTTTTTGGATTGCCCTGACCTTAACGTTAGGTGTACATGCACTGGTATTGTTGGTGTTGTGGATGCAACCCGCGGGTATATCTCAAGCCAGCTCCGATCTTTTTGTTGCCGTTGAATTTGAGGATGTAGCGCTCCCTTCTTCCCAAGAGCCAACATTGGAAGAGCGGTTGCGCGGCGCCATGGAGGAGAAAGTGGCCAACCTCGTCAGCAATGCAAACACGGACGCATCGAATGTGCGTCAATCCTCCGCAAGTGCGGAAGCACAGATGGAGGCAGAAGTAGAGGCCGAATTGCGTGCATTTGAGCAGGCTGAATTTGAACGCCTTGCGGCGGAAAAAAAGGACTTCGGGTTGGAAGGGGTACCAGACGATGGCAACAACGACCAGGTCAATACATTATCCGAATGGGATCAGCGATACGATGGCCAGGTCATTGTCACCTACAACATCCCCCAGCGCAAGCACACCTACCTTCCCGTTCCTGGCTACATGTGCCTGCAAGCGGGGACAATTGTAGTTGCCGTTGAAGTGAACCGCGATGGACGGGTGCAAAAAGCCGAAATCGTCGAGACTGTAGCTGCTGATGCTGCAGCCTGCATGGAGGAGGTTGCCCTTCAAAGTGCCATGCGGTCCACCTTCAAGGCCACTGCAGAGGTCGAGCAGTCTGGGACGATTACGTACAAGTTTGTTGCTCAAGAATAGGCGTTGAAAACTCGGTTTGGCCTGTCAAATTCGATTCATCGCTTTCGTAACTTGGCTAGGAAAAGCTATTCGATTTCCCTGTGCTTTATACTGCTGAAAACCCATTAAAAATTGGTGTCATCCGTGAAGGAAAAACGCCGCCAGATCAGCGCGTTCCCCTGACGCCCGATCAATGCGTGCTGTTGCATCAACGGTTTCCGCAGTTGAAAATTACCATCCAAAGCAGCAACGTGCGGCGCATCCGTGATGTAGAATACAGCGCTGCAGGATTGGAGGTTCAGGAGGATGTGAGCGATTGCGATGTCCTCATCGGAGTCAAAGAGGTGAATAAGGAGGACTTGATTCCGCATAAGACGTACTTGTTTTTCAGCCACACCCACAAGCTTCAGCCGTACAACGCGCAGCTGCTTTCGGCCATCCTCGAAAAACAGATTCGACTCATCGATTATGAATTGCTCAAGCGACCGAGCGGACGCCGAATCATTGGCTTCGGACGCTGGGCAGGATTGGTGGGCGCGTACAGTGGATTGCGTGCGTTTGGATTGCGAAGTGGACAATTTGAGTTGCCCAAAGCCATTGACTGCCGGGATTTGAATGAAATGTTGGAGCACGCAAGGGGCATCAAATTGCCAGCGAATTTCAAGATTGTTTTAACCGGTTATGGACGCGTAGGGAAAGGAGCGCGAGAAGTGTTGGATCACATGAAATTGCGATCGGTTCATCCGGATGATTTTTTGAGGATGGAGTATCCAGAACCGGTTTTCACCCATTTGGATGTGGAGGATTACAATGCCCGGAAGGATGGAGGCGAGTTCGACATGGGAGATTTTGTGTCTGACCCGATGGACTTCAAGAGTTCGTTTCCGCGATTTGCCCATGCGGCGGATTTATTCATTGCGGGTCATTTTTGGGCAGAGGGTTCGCCTTTCTTGTTTACGCGCGAGGACATGCGTTCACCGAAATGGAAGGTCAAAGTGGTTGCCGATATCTCATGCGACATTGATGGTCCCGTGGCGTGCACGCTTCGGCCTTCGACCATTGAAAATCCGCTGTACGGTTACCATGCTGCTACCGAACAAGAGTGTACGTTTGACCACCCTGAGGGCATCACAGTTCTCGCCGTGGATAATCTGCCATGCGAACTGCCTCGGGATGCGTCAGAGGGCTTTGGTCGTGAATTGATGGAACATGTGATTCCTTTGCTTTTGCTGGGGGATGCAGATGGGATTTTGGATGCGGCGTCTGAGACGACGCTGGAGGGCGAGCTCAATGCGCCGTATGCGTATTTGAAGGATTACGCCGCTCAATTATAGCAATAAGTCTGGTCGTTTCCGCGTTTTAAGAACATGGCTACGCTCCTTTACATATTGCCCTACTATTTACTTTCTGGATTGGTGGTTGCATTTCTCTTAGAGTTGATCATTCGAATGTGTGACATGGATGTGGAGTTTTCTGAAAGACTCTACATGATATTCCTGTGGCCTCTGTTGTTAGGAATTTTCGTGGTTTACTTTTTCAAAGGCTTTCTCGAGAAGGAGTGAATATTGAATTGAATTGTGCCATTTTTACGGCATGAGAAAAATTCACCTCTTCATATTGGCTTTGACCTATTCGTCGTTGATGATGTCACAGACGATAGTAAACACCGAAACCCTCATGCTTGCCGGTGACAGTGGTTTTATCTGGACCGCAGGAGTGAGCGGTGATTTGTCCGCTGGAAATAGCGACGTGATGGATGTGTCAACGGATGCGGGATTGACCCGTGATTGGGGACGAACAGCGTTAAAAGTGGTCGGTTCATGGAACCGTCTAGCGGAAGATGGCCAATCCATTCAGAGCAGTTCATTTGCCCATGTTCGATTGGAGTTTGGAAACCTGGATCGGTTGCAAGGGTTCAGTTTTGTTCAGACTTCTGCAAATGATGTGCTGCTCATGACTTCTAGAAATCTGTTCGGAGGTGGTGTGAAGCGGAGGATTTGGAACGGTGAAAGAGGATGGGGTTCAGTGAGCTGGGGGGCTTTTTGGGAAGCCGAACGCTACACTGCTGAGCTAGAAATTCCGCCAACGAATATTTTGCGCAACAGCTTGGTGCTGTCTGGAGGATGGATGTTGAGTGAAAATGTGAACCTGCGCTACACAGCATATGCGCAATCAGATGTTCAGCAATGGGAAGATTCTCGGTTGTTTTTTGAATGGACTTGGGATGTAGGAATCGTCGACCAAATCAGTCTGGAATGGAATTTGGGTATTCGATGGGACGGCGACCCCCATGCGGGACTCGAACCCATTGACTTGGGCTCGACGGTCGGCCTCCGATTCGGCTTTGACGGTGATTGAACGATGTACGGACCCTTATTGGTCATCATCAACTTCATCTATTTTTTCGATCAATCGATTGATCACCCCTTGGCCAGTTGAAATAAGTCCATTAAGGGCCTCCTCGACGTCGTCAATAATAGAACCTGCTTCGTGGTAACCGTTCCATATCTCAACTTGACTCCGCATGGAGGCTATGGATGAAGCGTCCGCTGCCTTGCAGGATTTTAAGTAATACTTTAAATCTGAAGAACCCGTTGTTTTGACAACGGCATTCCATTCTGTATAAGCAGATCGCCATGATTCAAGCGCCATTTCTTCGCCCAAAGACAGGGTCTCATAAACGCCCTTAAGTCGCTCATTGTAGCATCGGCAGGGAAGACCAGTAGTCATTTCGTTTAGATTCTCCATGATGCGTTGGCCCTCATTTTTTTCTGCTTCGAGTAAATCATTCGCTTCTTCAACGCACCGAGCGGATCGAATCGCCGAGGAAATTTGTCCGACAAAGGCCGAAGAATCTGCTTCTTCGAAAGCGACCATCATGGCTTGGTGAGTTTTATTCAATTCCTCTAGGCAATCTGCCCCGGTTTTGCACCCGATCAGGCCGATGAAGAAAGTCACAACCGATAATGAGATAGCTTGAGATTTCATTTCTATTTTCTTTTGAATGCAAGTTGACTTGATAATTAGTGAAATCAAAATTGCCTTTGCTGACTTTATGATTTCAATTTCAGTTTCTGCATATGATCAAAATGATATCGTGGTCTTCGTGTTGATTTTTGTAGTTTCCCTGCAGAAAATGAAATGATCACGTGACGTCACAGACACTTCAATTTGGAACTTGATGAGACTTTATGCTTATTTATTGTGGGCCACTTTTTGCGTCCTGCCCAGTCTGAACGCTGCCGAAGAGATTGATTCTCTATTGCTCAAAAAGGCCGAAGTAATGACCTTTTACAGCGGCAGTACGCTTCATAGTTGGTACGAGTGTAATGCCGCTCTGGATAGTTTGACTGAATGGGAAGCTCGGATTATTTCCGGTGGCTATGATGATTCCGTGCGTTTTGA
>Ga0181568_10001228_pt1 | contig 23640 bp, 12 predicted proteins | sample 101ome_20_FD_133758 | JGI IMG/M metagenome (GOLD analysis project Ga0181568, IMG submission 133758) | Coastal salt marsh microbial communities from the Groves Creek Marsh, Skidaway Island, Georgia - 101404AT metaG (megahit assembly) | ecosystem: Environmental > Aquatic > Marine > Intertidal...
CCAGGCTCGACACTAGATAGAATGCTATTGGAGACAGATTGAAAAGTAGCAGAAATAGAATTATTGTTGTAATATGATTTGTTGTGATTATAACTTAAACATGTAAATTTATTTAACTTATATGGATAAAATGGTTGATAATCGAAAGGTTCAATTCTTTTATTTGTAAAGCTTCCATTATTTGAATAGTTTTGCGGGTCATAATAAAATTGACTTTGTAAAAAACCTATTAAGTCGTTAGTTTCATCATCTTTTATGTTATTGTAATTTAAATTTAAGGTCATTTGTAAACCATTAATTCCTTTTAACATTCTTTGCGATCTATTATCTCCAAATGTAATCGATTCAGAAAGAGAAGAAAATGATGCGGAAGAGCCAAATCCAGGTAATAAATTATACAATAAATTATAATCTGAATTGTCGTGGCGTGTATTATTGATGTCCATTATTGTATAGATTGACTTATGTTAATAGATCCATTAAGATACCCATTAGATCCAACACTAAGAGATTGAGAAGTAATAACACCGCTACATGTGAAAGTGTTTAATATATTATTAGAATTATCTTCAAAACCTTGATAATTTAAATCTTTTAAAATGATTTTTATATTAGCTTCCTTGCCATTAAAACCATCAGACAATATATCTGGATTAATATATTCTCCCTCTACAGATAAAGAAATATTACTAGATTTTTTAGACACTCTTTGAGGCACTAGTCCAACGGTAGAGTCACTATTTATATTGGGAGCTTCATATCTAACCGCCCTATCAACATTCATAGAATAATTAAAGCTAATAGGGTAATCCATATCCAGATCTGTAGTTCCGATGATTTCACTATTTTGACCATGAGGAACAGATTGCTGATCATATAAATTTGAAGAAAAATAATTATCAGTAAGACCATCAATATGATTTAAGGCGCCATAAACATTAAATGAGGCAGTAGCTTGAGAAATAGCATTCGGAGATAAACTAAAAGAAAAAGATGTTAAATAAATATTATCAAATGTAAAATCACCCAAAAATCCCGTCACACGCTCTTCGTCAACTGGAGGGTATGCATTAGGATCAGAAAGTCCAGTTATATTAAAAAAGTTATGTAAATTACCTGTATTTGGATAAAAGTTTACATTTAATTTTCCTTCTACGGGGCCACTGGATACATATTTATATAAAGGTTCAAAATAGCCGCTCTGAGCTTCTCCTTCTGTAAGATTCCAGTTGCCACTTTTAGCATGTAATGGTATAACATAATTATGGCCATCTGGATAAATATCTTCGCTAAAATATAAATGCTTGCCATTAGGAAATGTGATTTTTGAGTCTTTTTCTATTTTTCTGATTGAAGTAGCTAAAGGTCTAGGCGGCCCATCTGTTGGGCCTAATGTAACAAAAAAATCACTATTTTCAGTAAAATTTGTAGCAGTATAATTCATATCTACACCAAAACCATATTCACAAATTTGAAGAATATTATCATCAATTTGCCGAGAAATAGAAAGAGGTTGATTTACAGACAAAGTGGCATTTTCAGCAAATATATATTCTCCATCCTTGCCATTAACTGCTAGGTAAAGCGGGACATCTTCATATGGTAAAAATTTCATTTTTTATTAATATATCCGTTGTATACTAAATCAAGAGTTAACAAATCTTCACTTGTAGAATTAAATGATTGTGATAAAAGGCGTGCATTTTTAATTTCTATGGTTTCTATTTCATTTTCATTAATTGGATTATTAAACTGAATAGATATATCTTGTTGTTTTGGGGAAATTAAGTATTCTTGTATTTTAGTAGCTTCTGCATCATTTATATCTAAAGAAAATGCAGCTTCTTGAAAAATAGGAAACTGCCTATCTACTTGAACGGGGAAAGGAGATCCAATTTTGTATATTGGGTTTCTATCTATTCTTAATGTGTATGAAAATTCAGTAACTCTATTTGTCTGATAGTGTTCGCAATTTAAAGATATAGAGCCCTGGTTTGGTATTTGTATATCTGGGTGAGGTTCATTACCTGATGCATTTATGCCAGAACCAATATCTCCATAAACTACTATAGAAGAATTTGATACTGGTATTCTCCCTATACCTGCAGATATTGAGTATTCTGTAAGATATCCGTCAATAAATCCAAAATTTTTATTTTGATAATTAATACTCCCACTAATAGTATGATCGCCCGTATAATTTAAAATAGGATCCTGCCCAATGTAATATCTGGATATATTAAAAGTTCCAACCAAATTGCCATTACGTACTGGATATTTATAGCCTTGACCAATAATATTAATTGGACTTTCTTGTATAGAATAACCTCCATCTATATTAACAACACCAGATAAAAGAATACCTGATAAATAGAAAGATTGTTCGTAGTTTAATACAGCATTATTATCTACCACGCAGCATACCTCCTACACGTTTTTCTTGGGAGATCACACCCAAAACAGCATCTTTAACTTTTGCTGCAAAAGCTTGTTGATTGCCATCCCCTCCATCAATACTAGTATTACCCCCAGATGAAACATTGATATTGACAGTGACATTACTCGAAGAAGATTCGTTTGATTCTTTATTGGTAATATCTGTTGAACTTGATCCACTATCAACAAGTCCGCCGTCTTTCATTTTCATGGAATTTAGTCTGTCGAAAAATCCTGGATATTTTTTTTCCACTTTATTAACACTAGACGCTTTAATTACATACTCGCCTTTATCTAAAAGTACTGGGCCTACTTTATCAATACCTCCTGGGCCATAAACCTTACCTCCAGAACTGTAACCTTGCATATGCCTATTTGGACCATGTTGTAAATAATTATAATTCTGTTTATTAGAGTAAGAATATGGACTATTAGAATAAATGTCACTTGAGCCTTGACTGTTGAAAAAAGTTGACATCTGTTGGTTTGTATAGGCATGCGTATTTAATCTAGATTCGTTACTGCTTTTATTGGTGTTAAATGAACTCGAATTTTTTGAGTTTGTATTCTGATTAAAGTTAGATATATTGACCTTGCCCCCTCTATAGAAATATGAGTATGGATTTGATTGAGAGCTCATATTAACCTTGCCACCTTGATGAAAGTATGAGTAAGGGCTTGAGTGAGCAAAGGAGGAGTTTACATTACCACCTTTATAAAAATAAGAGTATGGATTTGATTGAGAGCTCACATTAACCTTACCGCCTTGATTGAAGTATGAGTAAGGGTTTGAGTGAGCAACGGAAGAACTTACACTACCACCTTTATAAAAATATGAGTATGGATTTGATTGAGAGCTCATATTAACCTTGCCACCTTGATGAAAGTATGAGTAAGGGCTTGAGTGAGCAACGGAAGAATTTACACTACCACCTCTATAAAAATAAGAATATGGGTTAGCATTTGAAGCGAAACTAACATTACCACCTTGATTAAAATAAGAAAAAGCTCCTGTTTTTGAGGCTGAAGAATTTACATTACCACCCCTATAAAAGTATGAGTATGGATTATTGTTCGAAATTGAGTTGATTAAACCTCCCTGATTATTTCGCTGCAATAAATTATGAACATATTGTTTCCCCTGATTCAAGGTTGAGGAGTTTTGGTTTTTGCTTTGATGAGAAGTGTATGAATTAAGTAGATTTGCTCCATGAGTTTTGCTGTAATCAAAATTTGAAGATTGATTGCTAGTTTGCATATGTGAAACACTATTCTGTAAAGATTGAGAAAGTGGTTGTTTGGAACTTGGATTACTGCGTCGAAAATCTTGTAATTGTTGAGAGGTTTGAGGTGAAAATCCAAGAGCACTAGATATGCTACTTCTAGTAGATTCAGGAGAACTACTTTGTGGACTTTTAGATTTATTGAAACTCATACCATCTTGCTCAAAAGTTTTTAGCATTTTGTTGGTTTTATACTTCTCCACAAAACTATCCACTTTACTGGAGATCATTTTTGAACCTTTACTGATAACACTCCCTAACATATAAGTCATTGGTATACCAGCAATAGTTTGTGCTACTTGAGCTCTACGTTGTACTTTTGCATTGTTTTGCTGAACATCATATTCATATTTGTCGAGCAAATATTTGCCATAATCTTGAGAATATTGATCTGTAGCTCTAAATTTAGCACTCATTTGATCACTTCTTGAATCTAGATTTAATCTAGATCTAGTGTTTATCATTTGATGAACTGGTGCGATAGGAGCTTGTGGACCTGTATCTTCCCTGTTTTGATAAGCTGCAACAGAAGATCCAGCAATATAACCAGCGCCTTTTGCTAGTTTCTCCAAAGATTTTTTTCTTGTAAGTTGCTTGTCGGCGTTTTGAATTAAGTCATTTTCCATTGGGTCTCCAATATGAGGTTGAACACCTCCGCCATATCTAAATGCAGCTAACTTTGAACCAAAGCTATCTACGATAGAAGCAAACTTTCCAATAATGCTATCACTTTCAGAGGTATCTAATTTGTTCTCGGACTTATCGCTAGAACCTATATATGCTGAACGACGAGAAGCAATACCTAAGCTTTCAGGTGAGCGCATAATTGCAGGTACCATAGCAGCCCCTTCTGAAGTGATGTCAAAAAGATCATCATTGGGTTTTTCATATAAATCCTCAAGGGAGCCAGATTCGTTTATAGAATCTAGCGCACCTTTACCTAACCTGTCAACAACTTTTTTACGTACCACATACTCTCCAGCAGTCAGCATAGATGGAACTTGCCTAGAGTGACTTGATGTAATTCCACCATTAGCGTATCCTTGTACCACACCACCTTTATAAAAGCCGTTATCTGCTAAGCCAGACATTTCAAAAAGAGCGGTAGTTATTTGAGTGGCTGCACGATCCAGTAATTTTTCATGAATTCTGCCAGCTATAGTACCTACAAATTGAAGCATAGCATCACCCATAGATTTAGTTCCGTCACTCATGGAAGCTACCAAACCCTTAAAGGCTTCTTTTGTTGCATCAAATGTAGTATTAGCCAAAGTCTCACCAAACTTGGAAAGCTCTTCGTTAGCTTCAGCAATTTTAACGGCTAAACTATCAGCAAAAAGAGTACCAGTGTTCATTTCTATATTTAACTCTTTTTGATGCTTCGCGAATTCAGCATAAGATTCCGCATGTCGAATAACATTTCCTTGAGCTGCATAAAAATTAACATCTGAAGCTAAAGCTTGACCCTTTCCTTGCATTTGTTCGAGGTTTGATTCTCGAGCCCTAGATGCCTCTTTTCCATATATGCCTTTTGACATTTTTTGAGAATGAGTTTCTCGAGCTTGAACTCGTGCTATATCTGCTTTTTCTTCTTCTTGACGTACTTGCTCGGCAACTAACTCTTTCAGTTTTTCTTTGTCTTCAATTAATGCGCGTTCAATAATTAAAGAGCGGTCTGTTAAAGCTAAGGCTTCTTGCCTGTTCATCATTTCGTTTTCAACTAATATACCTAGGCCTTCTTGGTTTTTTAGCATGAAATTATGATTTTCGATCTCTCTTAGATCGCCTTTTAATTTAAAATTTCTAGCTTTTTCTTGCTCCCAGTACATTAGATAACTTGATTTCCTAAGATTATCTAAGGTTTTCAATCTATCTTTGTAAAATGAAATAGTTTTACTGTTGGCTTCTAAATTTTTTCGGCCAGCATCAATCTCTTCTAACTTAATATCATTTAGTTCTTTTTCTTTATCTGCTTGTCTTCCAGCATCTTCGTTAATTCTTTCGAATTTTTGTAAAATTTGTTTCGATGGATCTAGTAAAGACTCAGAAATTGCAGATATGGCGGCGGTAGCCTCACCAGTTTTTGCTAGATCTGTAAGCCATTTTTCTAAAATTGCCTTAATAGCATCAAAACTCTCAGCCATCCTTAAGGCATTGCTTGGTCCAGTTCGACCAGCAAAACCACTTAAATCAACAGTTGAGGCTATTTGCCCTCGCTTCTTTTTAAAATCTTCATCACGTTGTTCTTTGGTTACCGCATCGCCACTAAAACTAAATAATGCAGAATTAAACTGTGGAGATTTTTTGTCTGTATCAATTATGTTTTTGATTTGGCTTTGAATCGCTTTAATTCTTTCCGCTTCTATTTTATCTAAAGCTGCTGTATGATTGTCTGCTTGTGATTTTTTTTGTGCAGCTATTTCTTCATCAACTTGCTTAGCTTTAGTTACAATGCCAAGCTGAGCATTATACTCGAGATTAATCTTGTCAATAGTGCTTTTTTGGGAAGCTCTCGCTTTAGCTATATCTATAGCATCAAGAGATAGTTGATATTCTCTTTGAGTATTGTAAGCTAAGTCTTTGCGCATTTGCAAAATCTTGCGGGAATAGTCGATGTCTCCCTTTCTTATTGATTCTTCTTCTTTTTTGTCGCTAACAAATTTTTGTAAGTATTCTCCGAAGATAGTTTGCATATCTTGCGAAAAACTACCTTTCTCGAAATCTGAAGATTCGTTGCTCAAACCTTCCATTTGCCCACCAATAATTGTTGCTGCTTGTCGTGTTTTGAAGTCATCACTAAGCAAACCTTCTTTCACCCTATCCTCTAAAGCTTTAAAGTCTTTATCAAAGTTAAAGTTTTCAAAATTAAATATTGATTCAGCTTCTTTTTGAACATCAGAACTAGCGATTTGTCGAGCTACTCCAATATTTTGGCGCTGGAGTTCTGCTTCGTTCGTTCGAGAAAATAGTCCGCTTTTTTTGCCCCCTAATAATTCTTCATCGGTTAACTGCATAGTGGGGACCTTAGCTTTATCTTTTGAGTATATATTTTCAATACCTAAAGCATTTCCTATTTTTTCGCCCCCCCTTATGTTTCCTAGTAAAAAGCTGCCAATATCTTTTGAAAATGCTGTAGTTCTATCGAAAAGGCCAGCTTCAGGATTTTGGGCAAATAAAGAAGAGCTTCGAGGGGCTATTTCTGAAAAAGTGAGCTTGGCGGCTACTTGTGTTTTTTCACCAGCCGTCATGTCGCCCTCTCTAGCTTTCACTCTACCTTGGGCCAGTCTATTTGATTGTAGTTGTTGAGAATACAATAACATATTTTCCTGAAGTTTTTTCATGCCTTCTGAAGTTCCTGAAAGCATGACTTGTATTTCGTCTCCAGACAGGTTTAATGCACTACTTAATGTTTCAGTAGATTTTTGCAATTCAGTTTGTTGGTTTGTTATTTTTGTTTCTAATTCGATTCTTTTTAATTGACCATCAAATGTATCAATTAAACTCGAGTTAGTTAATTCAGTTAACTCTTTTTTAGTGGTCTCTAGATCATTAGTTGCGGATATAGCATTATTTAATCCCTCTAAACCTTTTGATGTTTTTTCTGCAGATTTGCGGAGGGTATCTAACCCGGTATCTAGTAGTGTTGTGTTTTCTTTGATAGCTTGAAAAGCTGGTACTGCTAATGCAGCTATACCACCAATTGCCCCAAGACCCCTTAATAATGGACCACCAATAAGTTTAGAGAATTTATTTTGACTATTAGATAAACTTTTGCCAACATCATTGAGTCCAGAAAATACCATAGCTCCTTGAGATGCACCCATAACGAAACCATTAACTACTTTAGTGCCTTGAGCAAATGCACTTTCAGAATCACCTAAAGCACTTTCTAATGCATATGTAGCGGTAGTCAGTGCAAACATACCCATCATTAAATTCCCACTGGCTTCGACAGTTCTTTCGTTAGATTGAGATTCCATCTTCTTCTGAAAATTAGGTATAAAACCTAAACTAGCGCCGTGAGTTTGTGGGCTTATCCCCATTTCTTTAGCTCTGCGAATACCTTGCTGTATGCCGAGTGGTTCGTCTCGAGTATTAGTAACACCAAGACCCATTGGATTAGCTGGTGAACGTAAACTATCATCCTGACCAACCCTAATCATAGAACTTGGTACTCCTGCAGCTTTTTCGCGCGCTACAGCTTGAATAAGTGGGTTAGCAAAGTTAGGAATTAGGCCATTTGAATATTTATATTTTTGAACATGAGATTGATCAAGTTTATCTTGCTTAACTCCCATTTTTGCCCAAGGTACAATGAAACGTATTTCCCTTAAAGCTTCTTTCTCTTTTGCGGTTTTAAGTTTACTAGACGCTTCCTTCATGCCGTTGTCATCCAAGAATTTCTCGATATACCTGTCACCAGTAATTCTTAAGCTTTTCATCATTATGCTTTTAAAAAACTTTGATGCGCCCCCTTTTACAGCTTTTGCTTCTATAGGAATTCGGCCTGCAGAAATTAAATCTAATTTAGCAGTTTCTAGACCAACTGTTTTTCCGCCTTCAGATCGATTTACACCCGTAGACATATATCCCTGTTTTTTTAAAATAGGGTTATTTAATAAATCTCCCTCAAGAGCATCGCCTATTTTGTTGTTCCCTTTTAAGGGAGAATTTTTTAATAAATTTTTCCAAATTTTATCTCTACCGGCTTTATCTAAGTTCGGGTTTTTCATGGAACTAAAAGAGGTAAAAAAGAAGGGGCGAGATATTTCTCTTATCCCGAGTTTCATAAGAGATTCAAAAGGAGGTCTTAAAGCCTTTGTTATACCAGTATCTTTTGTTGTACCCTTTTTTAATAAATCAGGAGTTACTGGAACTGTTACATCACGCCAACCCTTAAGCGATTTATGGACATTCTCATGATCAAGATGTTCAACCAACATTTTTGCTTTAGGTAGCTTTAACTTGTCGTCAATTTGAATCGCTGCAAAATTGGGAACAAATCCATCACTCATGACTTTAAAATTAGATGGATTCTTTGACATAGCTTGAAGAGTTTTTCGGTCGTAACCTTTTCCTGTGAGATATTCAATCAGAGGTTTACCTAAATATTTCTGCCTTGGATTTTGTTGAAACATGCGTAATATTTCCTGATCCCACATATTTTTAGACTTTATGATTTTTTGGCCAGGCATTTTAAATTTGATATTTTTATTGGCCGGATCAGACAAGGCATCTTTAATCTTTTGTTGTCTTGTACGTGAATCCATAAAGTTGGGAATAAATCCACCAAAAGCATAAGGATCAAAACCATGCTTTTGTTGAAAATCTTTTTGGTATGATGACCCTGCGCGACTATGTTGAGGAGGCATAATAGCAGGTTGACTCATACCTTTGAAATTTTTAACTGTTTCTGCGCCATTATAAACAACTTGCCCTAAACCTTGAACTTTCATTGTTTTAACGGCTCCAGGAGCATAACCACCACTAAGAGCACCCATTCTTTCCGAAATAACATCCTCAGGTATCAATCCGGAAGATGCCTTTTTTTTGCCCATTGTTAATCCAGGCTTTACTCCTTTTGCAACCAAACCAGGAGCCAAGCCACGAGCAATAGATTGTTGTCTTTCTAGGGCTGTTGTTTGTTGCTTAATAGCTGTTAAAATCTCTTTTTCTTGAGCAACTTTATCGTGCGAAAGTGAGTCAAGCTGATGAGCCAAATCTTTATTGTTCCTCATCGCTTCAACAATGTCTCGTTGAATTTGTTTTTCTTTATCTTTTGCTGTAACTATACCAAGAACATCTTTTAAAGAATCTTTTGAGAAACTTAATGCATTTTTAAACAGTTTTGCAAAAATTCCTATAGCTACAACCATGCCTGGCCCAGTTATAGCACCACCTATACCTTTGACAAGACCTTTAGCAATATCAGAACCAAAACCCTCACTATCTTTACCAAACAGATCATTTAAAGCTTGTCCAGCAGAATTAATTGCATCGAGTATTTTAGATATACCTGGAGAGAGAGCAAGCTCTCCTATATTGGCCGACAACTCTTGAACCGTTAAAGATGTTTGTGCAGCTAAAGAACTTAAGGTTTTTTGAAGTTGTTCGTTTTTGATTTGAGCTTGATTGGTAGCGTTAGCTGAAATATCAGTTGCTTGTGCATACAAAGAATTTTCTCTGTTAAGATCTTTAAGTGCAGCCTTTAAAATGTTTATTTGAAAAACACCACCAACCTGTTCTGCAACTGCAGCTTTTGTGGTATCAGCTAATTTATCGTATTGAGTAGAAAGATTTTTCAATACAGTTAAAGCTGGTAAAGTTGATCCCCTAATATCCCTGACAGCAACACCAAGCTCTTGCAATCTATCGATGGTGCTGCTTCTTTGAACGCGGGTAAAAATAGTTTTAAAACTATTACCAATAACCGCACCACCTCGAGCAGTTATTTGTTGAGCAGATGTCACTGCACCAATCAATTGATCAAAGCTTACCCCAGCATCTTGAGCAACCGCACCAGCTCGAGCTAAAGCATTTACTAAATCATCAGCGCTAACAGCAAACTTAACGTCTACTGCAGCCAATTTGTTGATAATATTGGTTGTACTTAGTCCTGCATCAGCAAAACCATTCATTGCGGCAGTTAAACCAGAAACTGCATCCGCTGCTTTCATACCTGTTAATCGAACAAGAATTAATGCATCATTGGTACGCCTCAATGTTTCTTCCATACTAAGACCTTGACGTGAAAATTCGAGCGCAGCTTCAGCTACAACATCAATTGCTTGAGATGTATTACGAGCAACATTAAACAAATTTTTACCAAACTTATTTAAATTCGAACTAGTTGTACCCAAAACAACATTAATGTCTGTTAATATTTTTTCAAACTTAATGCTTTGTACGACCAATTCTTTAAATGCAATAGTGACACCACCAATAATAGCAGCCGATGCACCAAATGCAATAACACGAGCATTAGAAGCTTCTAAAGATTTAGAAAATTCATTAGCACTATGAGTTATTTTTCCAAGCGGTTGAGTAAATTCTTTTTCGTTAATCCGAACTTTTAAACCGCCACCAATTCTATTAAAGCGATGCTCTACCCTCCTAATGGATTCTTCTAATCCAACAACTTTTCCCTGTATATTTAATGGCATACCTAAATTCCTTTAATAAAGGTACACTTATTTTTTACTTATGCCCACTTAATTGCATCAAGTCTTCCATAGATAAACTACCACCTTTTTTCTTTGCTGCATCCTGAAGTGATATGCCTGATTTTTCAGAAGGTTTGGTGAGCCCAGCGTATTCATAATCTTCATCGGTTGCACCAAATAGGGTAGATCCATCTTTGTCTGATTCAGCAACATTTTTAATTTTCTCTTTAGCTTCACTAGAAATACTTCCATAATCCAATAATGCTTGAGGATCTTTTTTAATTTTTTCTGGAATATGTTGATTATTTTCAAATATATTTTTAAAAATCTTAGTATAAACAATTAATTTTAATTGATTATATGTTAAGTGGCATACTGGATTACCAAAAAATCCTACTGTATCATCACTAAATGGGAAATAAATATAATAAAAATCTTGAAGAATCATTTCTTGTATTTTTAATTCTTCAAACATAACAAATGCTTCGTTATATGCATTGATAAATTTAGCTACATCTTCACTGTACAGTTCATTGTAATCGCGTTCCTCAGGAAATAGAGGTTTGGTGAGTTCAGAATCTTCATAGAAACTCTTAATTATATAGTAATCATTCGAACGTTTATCTGCATAAGACTCTGCATTCACGCCAAGGAGTTGGTTTTTTTTACTTTGCAACTCGTTGATTTTTTTACGAGCATCTTGAATTGCTTGATTTTGTTGGTCTATCTTAGATTTTAAGACCAATTGAGATTTATTACGTTGTGCGCTTTCTATAAATTGTTCTTGCCTTGCGATTTCTAATTCATCTTCGTCAGTCCACAAACCATCAGATTTTAAACTTTCTAAAACTTCAGATTGTCTAGGTATACCTCTTTTGAGAGCTTGACTTAAATACTCTTCCCGAATATCATCAATCTCTACTTGGTCGAGAGAGCTTAAATGTTTTATGTAAAAAAATGAGCCATCAATAGGGATTTTAGACCAACCCCTAACTATATCTCTAAATATTTTTCTATATATAGAGTTTTCCAAATCACAATTTGCCTTCCTCTATATCTTGCTCAAGCTCTTCAAAATCTTTTGATGTAGTATTAGCGCTAAAATACCAAAAGCTAATAAAAGCAGTTAGCTTATCGTAAACCAATGTAAACAAAGGATCTTCATTTTCTTCCATTTCATAAAAGTTAAGCTTTTTCTCTTCAAAAGTTTCACCTTCAAAAAATGGAGTTTTTTCTTCGTCTTTTTCTGTATGAGTTAAATTTAAAAGATACCAAGTAATTACTTTATTTTGAGCGCGAGTATCTGCAGTATGATTCAATAATGCACTAAAATTAGTTTCTGCGGTAGCAATTGATCTACGAAGATTTGCCATCTTTTCAGACACTTCATTTAATTTATCTTGATCTTTATTTGATTTTAAATTCAATTGAGTAAATTCAGTTTGTAGAACACTCAATTCTCCATACATTTTAGAAAGAGCTTTTGCATCTGATTCACTCAACATGCCGCCAGTATCGCTATATTTATTCATTAACATAGCTTTTGTAAGAACTCCTTGTTTTACACACTTACTCATTTCAATACTGTATTCCATATCAGCCTCTTCCATTTGCCTTCTTGTTGGCTGAGTAATAACAAAAGAATGTTCTTTTTTTAGTTTATCTGTTCGCTTTTCTTTAACTAATTGTTTTTCTTTTACTTTTCGCTTTTCTTTATCTTTATACTTTTCGTCTTGACCTTCTGCGTTCTTACGAATTTTTTCGACTTCAATTTCTTTTTCGACTTCGACTTCTTTTTCGACATCGACTTCTTTTTCAATTTCCTCTTCAAGGAAGACTTTAAAACGATATATTTCTTTATTTGTTTTTGTATACATATGACCTTGTTCCTTTGGTTTAATATATTATATTACTTAAAATTAAATTTTACAGTAAATTTTTCTAAATCATTTTGAGAATCCCTAATTGATTCATTTCCCATGTCTAGAATTTTTTTGCGAAGATATTGCATTTTTTCTTCGTCAAAGTAATTTGCCTGATTGATTATATCAATATGCTCGGGCAAATGTTTTTTTAATTTATGGAATGAGATTTGATTTTCAGTATGCAAATCCTCAATAAGCACCAAGAAGCTTTTGAACAAACTTTTAGTGCTATCATTAAACCGATCCGAAAGAAAATTTTTTGCTTCCATAAAACCTTTTGCCAACAAATAGTACACAAATTATTGGTTTGTGTGTAAAAAAAAACATGGGCTCATTAATTAATGATAGTGATAAGGAGGATTTGCAGTCTGTATTTAATAGTATACATGATACTTTTGCGCGCGAAATTAAATTTATAAAAGATGCTCAAAAAGTCATATTAAGTACTGATCCTAATTATAATTATTTATACAATAATACAAGAGGGCAAATTTCTTCTATTAAATACAAAATTACAGAAGCAACATTTAAGGCGAGAATATTATATGTAGGCAGGCAGAATGAAGACTTATTTGACGGCGAAACAAGTGCGCAAATTAAAGTGGATAAGCATGTAGGTGAAGTAAGAATTAAAGTAGATGCAGAAGGATATGCTTATTTAAAAGATACAAAAAGATGTGAATTTGATGGTAGAAAGTTTTCAGTGATTAGCGATGAAATGCCTCACGGCTTATTTACCCCTCACTTTTATACATTTTACTTGAAAGCAGTGGACGAAGGTTAATATGTTTATATCTAAGATTAGTAAAAGCAAAATTGCAAACTTAACAGACTTTAGGAAATCTAAAGAATATATTACATATGTTAAAAAAACTGTAAATGTAGAATTTATGAGAATAAAAAAGAAAATGATTTCCGCATTTAACAATCATCCCGTAACAGTTGAGATTAATGCTGGACCAAACGCTAGCAATACATCAAACACTTTAAGTGGTGTTGGCAATTTATATTCTTATATTGGATTCGAAAAAGGAGATCAACCAACTCTTCCAGTTTTACAAAAATTAGAAGCTGAGACTTTTTTATCTTCTGTTGTTTTTAGTAAAAACGGGACATTTAGAGTTGTAGTAAATAATCCTACAGCTGCTGAAATTTTTGATATAACGCCATTACCTTGGGCTAAAGGAAGAAGTTGGGCAGAAGGTATAGAAAAAGGATTATCTGGGTTTGGTTTATACTTAAATCAAGAATCTACATTTAGTAGATCTGGATCAGGTATACAAGTTAAAAATAAATTAAGATCTGGTAAGTTTAAAAATGTACAGTATATTAGTAAAATTATAAAAGATTTTGAAAAAGAAATTATCAAATTAAATAATCAAGCATTTTAATGAAACCTCAGTTCCAACATCAATTAATAACTAGTTTTGCTTTATGGTTAGATTATGTTATACTCAAAAAAGGAGAAGCTTATTATAATATAGAGTCGCAGTTTTTTTACCAAGAAGATGATAGGTTAGATGATGATTTTCATGCTTTTGCGTCGCCACACAAACAATGGGTTTACGATACATCAATTAAAGGCGCGCATATTATAGATGAAATTACAATCAACAATCAAGTAATCAAAAAAGTAGGACAAAATGATCAAGATACAGGTATCGAAAGTGGAACTGTTAGATATGATTACAATAACGGTAGAGTTTTAATTCCAAAATTTATGGCTAGCCCTACTGATATTGTTTCAGGCAAATATTCAGTTAAAGATTTTAATATTTATATCACAGACCAAACAGAAGAAGAGCTTTTAATTGAGACAAAATTTGATTTAAATAGTAGGTTTGATCAAGATGGCAATAGTGGAGTTAAGCCATATGACCAAGTAGTTCCTGCTATTTTTATATCTTATGAAAATGGTAGAAATGAACCTTTTGCATTTGGCGGTATGGATACGACAAAATCTCAATTAAGGTGTGTTGTGTTTGCAGAAAACTCTTATCAATTAGATGGAATTTTTTCTATACTACAAGACTTCAATAATACAATGATTGTGAATATTGGATTTCATGAACATCCTCTAAATGAATTTGGAGATTTAAAGTATGGGTTTTATGATTATGTGGATTTAAGTTCAAGATACTACGATAGAGCAAATAGTTTTTGTAATTTAAATCTTGAGAAAGTTATAGTTTCAAAAATGAATGACAGGGTTGCCAAAAAAACCCACCCAGGATTGTATATAGGGTTTATAGATATTGAAATACACTCACACAGATACCCAAGATCTCCACTAGTAGAACCTGTTGCAAAATCTCCACCAAACATGCCAGTTCCACCTTTGTCTCCGTTTGAATTAACGTTGGGAATAAATTTTCCTAACGAGCCATTTGATTTAACTTTAGATAATTCAGATTACATCAAAGCATGGAGAGAAACTTTTGATCCTGGATATAAAGATAAATAAATTTTAATTTTTTATAATAAAAGTGTAATATAATAATCATATGGATCCAACACCTTCAGTTACTCAAAGTGTCACACCTTCAGCAGAAGTGCAGTATTTGAATTGGAGAGTATTTTTTAACTTTAAACATATTAATAAAACTCCACATTTAGCAGAAGAATATAAAGTTTATAGAAGGGCTGGAGATGATGGAGTTTTTGATTTAATACAAACAATACCAGCTAGCGAAGTTTCTGCTACACATTATGATCATGTTGTTTTAACAGGCATTGATACGGTTCCAGATTGTAATATACAATACAATTATAAAGTTAGCGCATATAATAAAGATGGAGAGATAGATTGTGTTAATCCAACAATTACCGGAACATTATTACCCTGTCCAACAATGACGCCAACGGTTACTCCAACACAAACAGTCACTCCAACCGTTACAGTCACTTCAACCCCAACCGTTACAGTAACTCCAACCGTTACAGTAACCCCAACCGTTACAGTAACCCCAACCGTTACAGTAAGCCCAACCGTTACCCCAACCGTTACTCAAACCGTTACAGTAACTACGACTCCGACTACAACTCCAACTATTACAGTTTCGCAAACAGTTACCCCAACAGTAACTCCAAGCATAACAATATCACCAACAGTAACTCCAAGCATAACAATATCACCAACAGCAACTCCAAGTGTGACCATAAGTTCAAGTATGCATCCTACACCATCAATTACCCCAACTGTAACTCCAAGTATTACGATCTCGCCTACGATTACTCCAAGTATAACTATTTCACCAACAGTCACACCATCTGTTACGGTGACTCCGACTATTACTCCAACTCCAACAACTGATCATGGTTGGGATATTACAGAAATAGAAATCACTGGCCAAAATGAGATAACTAGTAATGCTTTTGTATTTCCAGGGTCTATCTTGTCAGGAGATAGTGCGGGGTATTTAAATTTTGGTGTTAAAAATTCAGCGGGAATAACTTATACTGGTTTTAGGATATATAGTTCCAATTTAAGCACTATGGGTGGAAATGTAGATACATCAACATGGAATACCAATGAACCTACAAATAAAATTCCATACTATTGGCACGACGGTACAAATAGTAGTCAGGGAGCACAAGTTTCTGATTTTGGATTAGTTAAATGTAACAATATAAGTTGTAACGATTGGGAGCGAGTAAATATTGTATCAGGTAATGCTTTTAACAATGACATTAGATTATATATAAGTTTCAATGGAGAAAAAATGGCAGATTACTCGACATCAGTAATAAGGTTCATTGGGGTTTGGGAGTAAAATTTTTTTCACATATTTTTTAATTTTGTGTATTTTAAGTTAAACCTTCAATTTTATATAACTATATGAGTTCATTACCAGCCAGAAATCGAGTAATTTATCAAAGTGAAGCCTTGTTTGTTTCGCCAGACACAACTGGGCACCATGTCTATTATAAACCTAACTATTCAGCAAATAATACGAGTGCTATTATATCTGGAAAAGATGCAAGTAATAACGATTTATTTTTTCACGCATACAGTGGATTAGTTTCTACTTCCAACACTTTCAATAACGCCACAGGAGTCACCAATTGGACTTTTGATTGTACAGGTAATAAAACTCTTGACACAGAAAATGCATTGGGTATGAGCGGATTACACCCAATTTTGACTGCGGTAGGATTTAGTGGCTCAAATAATATTGGTGCAAATGCAGCTGTTACTCACTTAAGTGGCTCTATGGCTAACAATTTTGATGATGGCTCCTGGGGAACAGTAATAGAGCAAATTAAAAGAGTTCAGAATGCAAACTATAGTTTCACGATTAACAGGCAAGATATTAATCAATTTGGTCATCTTGGAAGGTTAGACTCTATTGTTCTTGAAGCTCCCACTGTAAGCTTAGATTTTAGTTATTATTTAACTGATGGAGGAAACGAAAGATTGCTTGGTATGTCAACTGATGGAGGTTTTCAAAACTTGTCGGGTGTTATGACTCGAGATCAAAATGAATTTGGAAACAATTACTTCATACTAACCGTGCCAGAAGGTAGAGATGCGGTATTAGGTGATGAATTAGTAAACGAAGACACAAAAAGTGTGATCAGTTTGGGTAATGGTTATGTTACAGATTATTCTATTGAGGCTAGTGTTGGGGCATTTCCGACAGTTTCAGTTACTGTAGATGGAATGAACATTAAATCAGACATTGGTACCGAAGGAAAAGGTATTCCAGCTATAGACCCAAAAGACGGAACTTTAAGTTGTGATAGATGTTTCTTTTTACCGCCATCAGTTAGCGGTGAAGGCGAGAGTGTTTTGAAGCCTGGTGATATTACTATTAATTTGCAAGATGCAGGTTTAATTTCTAAACAAATCTCAGGAGATTCACTTGGTTACGGAGATGAAGATAAAGGTAGTGCTCATATTCAAAGCTTTACTTTGTCTACACCAATGGGCAGGACCGACCTGCAAAGATTAGGAAATACTTATGCTTTTGCCAAAGAACTAGACTTTCCAATTACTTGCACACTAACCGTTAATGCATTGGTAGCTGACTTAAAAGACGGAAACTTGGTAGACTTAATGTGTGGAGAATCATATAATTTTAGAATTAAAATGCAACCACCTCAGTGTGTAGATTGTGATCCTAATGACAGTACTCCTGCTATGCAAATAGATTTCAGAAGAGCAAAACTTGACTCAGAAAGTTTCAGTTCTGCAATTGGAGACAACAAAACTGTTGACCTTACATTTAGCACTCAAATTGGTGGCCCAGAAGAACAGGGTGTAGGAGTTTTTATTAGTGGATGGGAAAATTCGAAAGGTGAAGATAGTAAATTCAAGATGCCACCAACTATAGAAAATACTGGAGATCATTTAAAATACTTCCCCTACGGACACCTTGGTACAACTGGGGGATTTGCTCAAGGAAGATATTAATTAAAAAAAGTTTAAATTAAAGTTAATTTAGTTTAATATATTACACCACAATCTTAGGGTTGTGGTGTAATTGTTTATACAGGAATGAGGAACTTTTTTAGATCGGAATATGCGGCTCTCTTTGTTGGTCCAGCACCAGCCTATGGGCCACACATAGGTAATTTTAACGAATCTCAACTGAGACGTTTAACTAAGGTACAAAATTTTTCTTATGAATTTAATATCAATAGAGAAGAAATTAAACAAATTGGAAATCAAGATTTACTTACCAGAACAATAAACATTACTCAAGAGCAGCCTTCTGCTGGCAGTAATATTGATGTTAATATCGAGCCAGTGCCTGTTAGTTTAAATTTTGAATATATACCAACATGTGGGTTAAATGAATTTTTGCTTAATCTAAATGTAGTTCCTCCTGGAGAAAAAGCTGAAAATAGTATAATTAGTAGACATTTTGGAGATAAAAACTTTTTTTTGGTATTAAGAAATGATGCAGGCAAGGAGGCTCGATTCTTACAAGATGATCAGGATTTTTTTGATCATTATGTTATTGGTGTAGGAAATTCATTTTTAACTAATTATTCATTATCAGCTCAAGTAGGATCTCCAATTATCGCTAACGCGCATTATCAAGCATCAAACATAATTGTAGATTTATATTCTGGAGACAACTATATACCTGCAATAGATTTATCTGAAGGTAAATTTAAAGAAGAGCATAAATATAAATTTGATCCAGATTCAAATATCATAGCAGGCAACGAACCAGAGTATCAGGAGACTGCTTTATTATCTAATCATATAAAACTTACCATAGAAGATTTAAATATAGGTGGAACGACTTTATCTAAAGAAAATGCAAATGCAGCATCTTTTGGTATAAATTTAGATTTAAATAGAAGGAATTTATACGGAATAGGGTCTATGTATCCCTATGATAGAAAATTAAATTTACCAGTTCGAGGTTCCTTGGGTTTGGGGATAATAAAAAAAGAATTGCAAACTGGGAATTTAAACTCAATTTTATATAACGATAAAAGTTATAAAATTACATTAGATTGCTATGGGTCGTGTAATAAAAAACCATTATTAACTTATGTTGTAGATAATGCGGTCCTTAAAAATATGCAAGATAATTTAAGTTTAAATAGTTATGCTGTAGTTGATTTAAATTTTGATTTTACGGTCACGAGATATAATGGTTTTTTAATAAGTGGAGGTTGTGAAGATTTATATTTTCCACCGAATTCCAATAGTCCTCATAATCCAGATGGCGGAAATGATGGATCAATAGGTTTGCCCCCTGTTAGCCCAAGTCCTCAAGCTACACCAACACCAACGGTTACAGTTACACCTACTATAACTACAACTCCAAGCATTAATCCTACTGTTACCCCAACCGTTACCCCAACCGTTACAGTTACTCCAACAAATACAATAACTCCAACAACTACAGCAACCCAAACAGTTACTCCAACAGTCACAACCAGTATAACTATTTCTCCAACCGTTACGCCAACTCAAACAGTTAGTGTTAGTGTGCAGACTACTCCATCAACCACTCCAACGGTAACTCCAAGCATAACTATTTCTCCAACAGTTACGAATACGGTGACGCCAACAAACACGGTTACACCAACAAACACGGTTACGCCAACTATCACACCAACTAATACGGTTACGCCAACTATCACGCCAACTATCACGCCAACTAATACGGTTACACCAACCAATACGGTTACACCAACCAATACGGTTACGCCAACCAATACCGTTACACCAACCAATACGGTTACGCCAACCAATACGGTTACGCCAAATATAACTCCAAGTATTACAGCAACGACAAGTCTAACTCCATCAATTACACCAACCTGTTTAGAGAAAAAATTAAATATTAGATTTCAATATACATCAACATATATAACAGAAGGAGAATCTGCTAATATTTCTGTATATCGAGATTACATAACGGCATTCAGTCAAGGGTTAGAGAATTATTGGGGGCCATTTAGTGTCAAATATGCAATTGACACAAAGCCAAATTCTGCTGAATCAGGGATAGATTTCGAAGGTAGAGTTGGTGAATTATTTTTTCAAGCGGGAGAAACTTATAAAACGATAGAAGTTAATACAATAAATGATATTTTTCATGAAAATACTGAGCTTTTTGAAATTACATTGACTGAAAATAATTCTATTCCTTGTGTAGCATCTAATATTCTTCAACCAAATCCTTATAATATAGCAATTATTGATAATGATGATTCGCTTGCACCCAAAGAAGGTACACAATATATTAGATTTCAATATGAATCTACATATGTAATTGAAGGAGAAAAAGCTTATATAAAAGTTATTCGGGACGAAGGTCAAAGCTCATCAAGCTATGATGGTCTTTCTGTACAGTATAAAACTATTGATATGGGTAGTGCAGGAGCTAATATAGACTATGAAGAAAATCAATCTATTTTAGTTTTTCAGCCTGGAGAAATGGAAAAAACTATCGAAGTGCAAACTTTACCGATTCCAGCGAACACTTATTCAAGAGAATATGGTGAATATTTCGGTCTAGAGTTGTATGCTACATATAGTCCGACTGCTGATGTACAAATTATTGGTTCTAATCCATATCTAGTATTTATTGTAGAGCCTGCATCACCAACACCAAGCATAAGCCCCTATCCAACACCAAGTACGACTCCAACAGTAACCATTACTCCGAGCTCAACTATTAAAAATTTAAATGTAAAATTCCAAGAAGAATCATTGTATATCTTGGAAGGCGAAAGTAAAAAACTAAAAGTATTTAGGGACTTGGAGCCAAGCAATCTGTATATGGGAGAGTTTAGTGTTAATTATTCAATTGATTCTGTTCCTAAATCAGCCTTATCGGGGGTTGATTTTGAAGGTAGAACTGGAATATTAAATTTTGCCTATGGAGAAGAAGAGAAAGAAATTGATTTAAAAGTTTTTGCAGATCAAGAAGAAGAAACTGCTGAGATTTTCAATGTTTCAATTGACATTAATCACACACAATTTACTACAGGTCAAGTAATTGGTAAAAATCCATTTGAAGTTGTAATTGTTGAGGTAGATCAATCGATGGTTTCACCTACACCAACAGTTACCCCAACACTAACTCCTACTGTTACTCCAACAAATACGGTAACACCAACAGTTACAGTTACCCCAACACTAACTCCTACTGTTACTCCAACAAATACGGTAACACCAACAGTTAGCATAACACCAGGTAACTGTAATTCTTTACCTGCAACATTTCCTGTAATATTATGCCCTTAATTAAATGAGCTCTTTACCTATAAATACATCTCCCAGTCCAACACCTATTAGTGGGTGCTGCCAAGATTTTGGGGATAAAATTGTATATGGTAAAGAAGAGTCTTTGTTTAAATTAAAAATTAATAACGATTCATTTGGTGAGGATAGGTATATTTATAATATTAACATGGGTGATGGAACGGTTATTCGAAGTCAAGATTTAATTTTTCAAAAAAATATAGGATATCAAGTAAACCATAAACACACATATCATAATTTAGGTAATTATAAAACATATCTAGTTGTTGATAATGTATCAAGTAATCGAAGAGAATGTGCTAAACTAAATGTTGTAGTATTGACCCCAACACCAAGTATAACTGTTACTCCGACTCCTAGTTTAAGTCCTACCGTAACTCCGACTCCTAGTTTAAGTCCTACCGTAACTCCAACTCTTACTGTTACTCCAACCAATACAGTTACACCAACAGTTAGCGTTACTCAAACCAATACAGTTACACCAACAGTTAGTGTTACTCCAACTAATACGGTAACACCAACAGTTAGTGTGACTCCGACCAATACGGTAACACCAACAGTTACTGTTACTCCAACCAATACGGTAACACCCACCGTTAGTGTGACTTCGACCAATACGGTAACACCTACCGTTAGTGTGACTCCGACCAATACGGTAACGCCTACCGTTAGTATTACGTCAACAAATACGGTAACACCAACAGTTACTGTTACTCCAACCAATACGGTAACACCTACCGTTAGTATTACGTCAACAAATACGGTAACACCAACAGTTACTGTTACTCCGACCAATACGGTAACACCAACAGTTACTGTTACTCCAACCAATACGGTAACACCCACCGTTAGTATTACGCCAACAAATACGGTAACACCGACCGTTAGTGTAACTCCGACCAATACGGTAACACCCACCGTTAGTGTGACTCCGACCAATACGGTAACACCCACCGTTAGTGTGACTCCGACCAATACGGTAACACCCACCGTTAGTATTACGCAAACAAATACGGTAACGCCTACCGTTAGTATTACACCAACAAATACGGTAACACCCACCGTTAGTATTACGCCAACAAATACGGTAACACCAACAGTTACAGTTACCCCAACACTAACTCCTACTGTTACTCCAACAAATACGGTAACACCAACAGTTACTGTTACTTCAACCAATACGGTAACACCAACAAATACGGTAACTCCAACAAATACGGTAACTCCAACAAATACGGTAACACCAACAGTTACTGTTACACCAACAGTTACTGTTACACCAACAGCTAGTATTACTCCAACCAATACGGTAACACCAACAGTTACTGTTACTCCAACTAATACGGTAACACCCACCGTTAGTGTGACTCCGACCATTACGGTAACACCAACTATTACTCCTAGTAATGTTGATGTTTGTTTAAATGGCCAAAAAAACCTAAATGTTAGATTTCAATATTATTCTACTTATGTAGTTGAAGGTCAAAACGCTCAAATAAGAGTATATAGAGAATTAAATAATAATGATTCGGATTACATGGGTCAATTTAGTGTTAAGTATTCTATAGATACAGAACCATATTCAGCCCAGTCGGGTATAGATTTCGAAGGTAGAACTGGAATTTTAAATTTTTTTGCTGGAGAGCCATATAAAATAATTAATGTATCAACTTATGAAGATTCATTATTTGAGGGTGCAGAATTTTTTAAGATAACATTAAGTGAGTTGCAAGATTTTAATGAAGGGCCAATAGCAATTAATGGATATTACCCTTTATATAGAGATCAATGGTCATCAAATCAAGCCGGGAATGGAAGTTCGCACGCTCATGTTTTTGATGGCGAATATTATTATATGCCAAACGGAAGATCGTCTGTATGGCATGGAAGTTATCCTATCAAAAATACATTTGGTAGTATATGTGTAACGAAAAAAATATTATATAAAAACCCGTACAATGTTTTGATTACAGATAATGACGAAAAACCTCCATGTCCGACTCCCCCTAATCCGTCTCCTACACCTCTGATCCCTCCGCCTACAACCACTACTCCTCCGCCTACAACTACTACACCTCCACCTACAACTACTA
>Ga0181568_10001229_pt1 | contig 23639 bp, 15 predicted proteins | sample 101ome_20_FD_133758 | JGI IMG/M metagenome (GOLD analysis project Ga0181568, IMG submission 133758) | Coastal salt marsh microbial communities from the Groves Creek Marsh, Skidaway Island, Georgia - 101404AT metaG (megahit assembly) | ecosystem: Environmental > Aquatic > Marine > Intertidal...
ACCGCCGCCTTGCCGTCGTGGTAACCGCGCCACACCGAACGCACCAACGCATTCGACACGTCCAAGAAATTATCGATGCCCAATCGGTACGTGATCGAACCGACCACATACCCCATGCGTGTCAGGTCTTGGCTCAGCGCCAACACATCCGCCGCGTCGTTCTCCCCGCCGATAAAAAAGCCACCGTGCGCCATGATGATGAGCGGGCGCAATTCATTGGCGTCGCCCTCCGGTTCATAAATGTCTACCACGAGGGATTGATTCAAACCGGTCGCGTTCACTGCGCTTCCGTATTCTACATCCGCCGTAACCGTGAAACTGTCAAATGCATTGAGGTAGCGGTAGCGGGTGCCGTCGCAACCGTCATCGACTTGGGCCGAGGACGCGCCGGACATCAACATGAATGCGCCCGCGCATCCCATCGCCATGAAGCGGAAAACAGAGGATAAATGTTTCATCTTTGGTGTTAGAAGTTTCGCCTAAACTACATAGCCCATGCCCAAATTGCCTTCTTCTGCCGCCTGGATTTTGTTGACATGTGCGTTCGCCGGGTGCCAGACGCCGGCACTTGAATCCGCGCAAACGGTGGAATGCATGCGGGCCACGCCTGTTTATTTCTCGCCGGGCGCGCCTTGGGATTCGTTGGCTGCTCAGGACGGTTGGACGCGCTGGGACAACGGGCGCTTGTTGACGCAAACCTTTCCGGTGCCGGAGTACCGCGTGCGGCCCACCATCACCGCGGCCGTTACCCTGCGGTCCGCCGGCGATCCGTGGGACAAATCTGGCTCGCTCATGTTGCTGCCTAACGCCCCGAGCGGTTTGTTGGAACGGGGGTTCACGGCCGATTCAACCGTCGACTTTCCGGGGATTTTGCTCGAGCAAACCGCGGGTGCTTTAACCTTCGCACCTCCCATTGAATTGTTGCGTTTCATCACACCCTTTGGTGTCGGGCACTTTAGCAAACAGGAGCGCCTCGATGCCTACCGCCCGGTGTATGTTCCGCGTTGGGAGGACAGCGTGCATTGGGAGGCGGACGTCAGCCATTTGTGGGAAGCGCTCGACGACTCGATGACGCTCGGCGTTTACATTGACACTTGGACCCCCGAGGGTTACAGCCTGGACGTCGACATCCGCTTTGAAGGTCGCCACGAAACCATCGCACAGCTTCCATCCCTTCAAACGATACCGCTCCTGAACACGACCAAATTCGGCAGCGAACAACAACATTACGATGCCTTTTCTCGCGCGGCACTGACCGTGCCGGTGGAACTGACAGAGCCGGCGTCGAACGCGATCCTGCACTACACCGTAACCGGACACGGCGGCCACGGGACGGGCGATGAATTTGTGCCCAGCGAACATCAGATCGCTTGGAACGGCGATTCGGTGCTCACCTTCACGCCGTGGCGCGACGACTGCGCGAGCTTCCGACGATTCAACCCGGCTTCGGGGGTGTTGTTTGAGCGCACGATTTGGCGTGGCGACAGCCTCGATGAGCGGATTGCATCGAGCGATTACTCGCGGACCGGTTGGTGTCCAGGGAGTCAAGTGGACCCGGTGCAAATTCCGTTGGGCGACCTCGACGCGGGCTCGCATGAACTGCGGATTGCCGTGCCCACGGCGCAACCCTTTACCGAGTCGGAAATGAACTTTTGGAACGTCGCGGCGTATTTGACTTACGAGCGGGAACGCCGTTGATTCTTGGGGATTTATGCCCGACCTTTGCCCCCGCTTTGGACGCAGGAACAACACTTCCGCGTGGCGTCCGATGAGCTGCATTTGACATGGCAAAAATCATTTATACCCAAACGGACGAGGCACCGGCATTAGCCACCTACTCGTTTCTTCCCATTGTACAATCGTTTGCAAAACGCGCCAACGTCGAGTTGGAAACGCGTGACATCAGCCTCGCGGGCCGCATCTTGGCCGCGTTCAATGACCGTTTGCCGGAAGGACAACGTGTGGCAGATGCGCTGGCCGAACTCGGCGAATTGGCCAAACGACCCGAAGCCAACATCATCAAGCTGCCCAACATCAGCGCCTCCATTCCGCAACTCAAGGCAGCCATCGCTGAATTGCAAGCGGCCGGTTACAGCCTTCCAGATTACCCAGAAGATCCAACCTCGGACGACGAACGCGATGCCAAGCGCCGCTACGACGGTGTGAAAGGCTCGGCGGTCAATCCCGTTTTGCGCGAAGGCAACAGCGACCGCCGTGCGCCCAAAGCCGTCAAAGCGTATGCGCAAAAGCATCCACACAGCATGGGCGCTTGGAGCAGCGATTCCAAGTCGCACGTAGCCCACATGGACGGCGGCGACTTTTACGGCTCAGAAAAAAGCCACACGGTAGCGAAGGCGACGAACGTACGCCTGGTCTTCGCGGGAGTAGACGGATCGGAAAAGGAAATGAAAGGCACTTTCGCCTTGCAAGCGGGTGAAATCATTGACGCGGCCGTCATGGACGTGCAGCGTTTGAAGGCGTTTGCCCGAGCACAGATGGCGGATGCCAAGGCCAGCGGCGTCTTGTTCTCATTGCATTTGAAGGCCACCATGATGAAGGTGTCGGATCCCATTTTGTTTGGGGTGTTCGTCGAGGCCTTTTTTGCGCCCGTATTTGAAGGGTTCCGTGCCGAACTTGAAGCCGCCGGGGTGGACTCGCGCAACGGATGGGGCGATGTCATCAACAAGATGGATACGCTGCCGGCCGACGTTCAAGCGGGCATCAACGAAGCCATCGAAGCTTCATTCGCGGCCGGTCCGGATTTGGCGATGGTCGATTCCGATCGCGGCATCACGAATTTGCACGTACCGTCGGATGTCATCATCGACGCCTCCATGCCGGCGATGATTCGGAATTCCGGGCAGATGTGGGACAAGGCTGGCGCTACTCGCGACACGAAGGCGGTCATTCCGGACCGTTCGTATGCGGGCGTTTACCAAGCCACCATCGACTTCTGCAAATCCAACGGCGCACTCGACCCGCGTACCATGGGCAGCGTCTCGAACATCGGCTTGATGGCGCAAAAAGCCGAAGAGTACGGCTCGCACGACAAAACCTTTGAATTCCCCGCAAACGGTGTCATCCGCGTCGTGGCGGCCGACGGCTCGACCTTGCTGGAGCAATCGGGCAACGCCGGCGACATCTTCCGCATGTGCCAAGTGAAGGACGCCCCTATCCAAGATTGGGTGAAGTTGGGCGTGAAGCGAGCTCGGGCTACGGGCAACCCTGCGGTGTTTTGGCTCGACGCCAGCCGCGCTCACGACGCGGAATTGATCAAGAAGGTGCGCACCTACTTGCCGAACCACGACACCGACGGTCTGACCATAGAAATCCTTTCACCCGTCGACGCTACTACCTATTCGTTGGAGCGCATCGTCAAGGGTCAGGACACGATTTCGGTGACGGGCAATGTGCTGCGGGATTACTTGACCGACCTCTTCCCCATCCTCGAAGTGGGCACGTCAGCGAAGATGTTGTCCATCGTACCGCTTATGAACGGAGGCGGCTTATTTGAGACGGGTGCGGGCGGTTCAGCACCGAAGCACGTTCAACAGTTACAGAGCCAGAATTACCTGCGTTGGGACAGCCTCGGCGAATTCTTGGCGCTGGCCGTTTCGCTTGATCATTACGCCGACCAAACAGGAAACGAAGACGCCCGCGTCCTCGGCGCTTGCCTTGACGACGCGACCAGCTGCTTCCTCGACGAGGATAAAAGTCCGACGCGCCGACTTGGCGGCATCGACAACCGCGGTTCTCATTTCTACCTCGCGATGTACTGGGCAGAAGCGTTGGCGGCGCAAACGGAAAGTCCTGCATTGAGCGCAGCCTTCAGCCAACTCGCTTCCGACATGCGATCGGCAGAATCAACCATCGTCGAAGAGTTGATTGCAGTTCAAGGCCAACCCGCTGACACCGGCGGTTACTACCGCATGGACGACACGAAAGCCGCAGCCATCATGCGGCCTTCCGCCACGTTGAATGCGTTGATCGGCTAAGCCGCTTCAGCAACAGCATAAAAAAGGGGAGCCACCGGTGCGGTGCTCCCCTTTTTCGTTCAGTTATTTCGTCTTATTGATACACCCGCACGTAGTCCACGGCCATAAAGACCGGGAACGTGGTGGTTTCGTCCGGATAGCCCGGCCAATTCCCACCGACAGCCACATTCAAAATGAAGAAGAATGGGTTGTTAAACGGATACGGTTGGCCGTTCATCATGCTGGTATTGATCGTGAAATACTCTTGGTCGTCCATTAGAAAGACCACCTCATTGGCCTGCCAATCAACCGAAAAGACATGAAATTCACCATCAAAATGCTCTGGATAAATACTGGTGGATGAACCTTGGTGATTCCAATTGGGCCAGTCGATGCCCCAATGCGCGGTGCCGTGCACAGTACCGGGCAAATGTCCCAACAACTCCATGATGTCGATTTCGCCACAAGCTGGCCAGCCCACGTCCGGATAATTCGCTCCCAACATCCAAATCGCCGGCCAAATACCCTGTCCTTTCGGAAGCAAGGCGCGGCAGTCGATTCGTCCGTATTGGAATTCTTGCAAATCGAGCGACTTCAAACGCGCCGAAGTGTACGCATTTTCCCCCACTTTCTCTGCTTTGATGAAGAGCTTACCGTCAGCGACAAAACTGTTGTTTGCGCTGTTCGTGTAAGTCTGCAGCTCGTTGTTTCCCCAGCCGCCGCTCCCGTTGCCGAGATCGTACGTCCAGTTTGCCAGGTCGATTTCCGTTCCGTCAAACTCATCCGCCCAAACGAGTTGCATGCCTTCATAAGAATCAGCCGCATCGTAACCTTCGTTTGAAATGTAAATGAGGTTGTCGTCATTCCGGATGCCAACCGTGACAGACGGCTCACCAATTTTGATGTACGCGTTAACCGCGTTGCTCAGCGTCAGTTCGAACTGCTCATCCGATTCGAGGTATTCATCGATCAGCAACTCGATGGCGATTTTCTGAGACGTTTCACCCGGTTCAAACACCAAGTTGCCACTCACCGCGGTGTAGTCTTCTCCCGCGATAGCCGTACCGTCGACAGTCGTGTAATCCACCATCACGGTTTCCGTGTGGGTAGATCCCAAGACCACCTCCAGTTCGATTTCGGCAAAGTCCTCGGTCTCAAAGACAGAGACCGTATTTGCCCATCGGATTTCCGGCGGATTGGAAGGTTCGGGTTCTCCACAACCTTCACAGGAGCTCAACAACACGGCCACTCCCAACAGCCCATACATCAATCGGTTCATCTTCACTTTTCTCCTATTTCTCGCGCGATCTTTCCGCGCTTTAGTCCACAACGAATATCAGGGTAAACCAACCCGCAGATTGCTGGCAATCGCCGGTTTGGATTGGCCCGTGGATCACCAAGCGGTCCTCCGTCAGCTCGAGAATGTCATAGACAGGACCGGAATCCCATACGCCCATGAAACCGCACAAAGTCTCCGAGAATGAAGACAAGTTGATTTGGTCTTCACCCGAGGTTCCCGTTCCTTCTGTCATGAAGTAAGCCGTGGGGTCAATGGCAATTTCCGTTTCGACATAGCCCTCAAACGGGTTCATCGTGCTGCCGTTATTATTGTAGATGTAAACACCATCTTCTGTGAACTGGTAGCGGTCATCGTTTTGGAAAGACTCCAAACCTGCTGGAGGTGAAGTGTACCATTCGGTCGAGTACGGATCTGGACCAACTGAAATAGCCCCGATCTCATCCGAGAACTTCCACGTTTTCTGGTTTTCGCAGCCCGTGAGGAGAGCGAGGTTGCCTTCGCAAGGCAATTCCAACGTTTGAGCGATGTTGATCGTCTCAGACGCCTGGCCCATGCCGCCGGCGGTATGCACCGAATAGCTGATGGTGTAATCCCCTTCTTGTGGGTAATACGCGGTATCCGAAGTCTGATCAGATGTTTGTCCGTTTCCGAAATCCCACAAATGCAGGAATGCACCGTCTACAGGTGTTGCAGAAACGAACACCCGGTTTGAATCGATTCCCACTACCTGACCCAACGAATCAACCGCGTCGATGAAGTTCCAGTTGAAGGACGCGGATGGTGCTCCAGGCAGATCGATTCCTTCCTCTTCATAAGGCTTGCATCCTTGTACCATCAAGAATGCGGTCACCGACAAGGCGGCTGCCAATTTTATATATGCTTTCATTAGTATCCGTTATTTTGTGTAATCAATCCCCCTGAAAGTGTGATTTCCACCTCAGGAATCGGGAACAACTCGTGCGTTCCAGAAACAAAGCCCCATTCGCCGAGTTCATCCGCAGCGCGACCTGTTCGGACCAAATCGAAGAATCGGTGCCCTTCCAAGCCCAACTCCACGCGTCGTTCATGGTAAATAGCATCCAACAAATCTTGTCCCGAAACGTCGGTGCCCAATGAAGGAAGCAGCGCTTGGTTGCCGCCGCGCGCACGAGAGCGGACGATGTTCACGGAGTTTCGCGCCAAGCCTTCGTTACCCAAGTGGTAAGAGGATTCAGCATGGAACAAAATCACATCCGCGTAACGAATGACCCGGTCGTTTGAGTATCCGTTTGGATTCGGATCACCGAATGGCGCTTCGTCCGACGCGTTGATGAAGAATTTCTTCGGATAGAACAAGTGTGGCATGCCGGTTGCCTCCAGCGTGAACTCGCCGCGGTCACCCATTTGGTCACCGACTTGGAATACCGTGGCTGTCAATCGAGGGTCGCCGCTTTCAAACTCATCCACGAAGTTTTGCTCGGGGATGTTGAAACCGTACCCACCAAATTGACCGCGTGCGCGCTGCCAAACGTTGGTGAAGGTTCCTTCGAGTTGGTTGCCCCAGTTTCCACCGGAAGCATTCATGTACTGAATTTCCCAAATCGAACCCGGACCGTTTTCGCCTGCTTCCGTGAAGATGTTGGCATAGTTCGGATCGAGGAAGTACTCACCTGAGGTCATGACCTCCAAGCACAAATCGTTGCAGGGTTGCCATTCTTGTTGGTAAGCGTGAGCCTTGGCCAAAAGCGCTGTGGCAGCTCCCCAAGTTGCACGACCTGTTTCCGCAATGCTCAAGGCACTTCGGCGTGGAAGATTTTCACGCGCCATGGTCAAATCCGCCTCAATCTGCGCCCAAACCTCGTCCGCAGGAGTACGCCCTTGTTGGTACTCGCTGGGCGAAAGGTTGGTCAAAACCAACGGCACATCGCCAAACATCGTGACCAAGTTGAAGTACCAGTAAGCGCGAATGAACGCCGCCTCACCTAAGTAACGCGCCTTGTCTTGTTCATCCATTTCGATGTCCGGAATGCGGCTCAACGCCAAGTTGCAGTACGCGATACCGCGGTATGCGACTTGCCATTCACCGAGCACCAATTTGCTCGAAGAGTTGCCTGCGAAGTTTTCGTAGAGGAACAAATCCGGTTCATCACCGTCGCCGGATCCACCTTTGTGCGAATCATCCGAGCAGATGTCACCGAAGTACCAGCGGAAATGAGGCGCCAATTGCGCGCTTCCCTGGATGTTCGTGACCTCCTGCTGGAGGTTGTTGTAACACGCGATGGTCGCAGATTCTGCGTCATCGCCGTTTTGGAAAAAGTTGGCCTCGGTAGATCCTACCAACGGCGTGATTTCGAGGAATTCTTGCTTGCACGCTACCAAAGCGACAGCGAGAAATCCCATCATCAAAGTTGTTTTCTGATTCATCTGTCTGTGCTTAGAAGTTTACGTTGATGCCAGCGAGGAAGGTGCGCGCCGATGGATAGAATCCACGGTCAATACCAATCTCCAGGGTACCTCGCGTTCCCACTTCCGGATCAAGACCGGAATAATCGGTAAACGTGAAGAGGTTGTTCGCTGCCACATATATACGACACTTGCCAATGTTCAAACGTTGCATGGCGCTTTCAGGAAGCGTGTAGCCTAATTGAACATTCTTGATGCGCATGTACGATCCGTCTTCGACAAAACGGTCCGAGATGCGGTTGTTTTGGTTTGGATCGGAATGCGAAATGCGCGGATACCAATCGCTGGTGCCTTCACCAGTCCAACGCTCCAATGCATCCACCGGGAGATTGGTGGTGTTCAAATCGTAGCGGAACACGCCGTTCAAGATGTCGTTGCCATGAGAGCCTTGCAAGAACAAGGTGAAATCAAAACCACGGTAGCTCGCTTCCATGTTGATGCCGTACGTGAAGTCCGGATGCGGATTACCGATCATCACTTTGTCCTCACTATCGATGACGCCGTCTTCGTTTTGGTCAACAAAAATCACATCCCCCGCTTGCGCGTCAGGCAATGCCGTGAAGGCTGCAGCTTCTTCGTCTGTTTGGAAGATGCCGTTGGTTTCGTAACCGTAGAAGTAAGCAATAGGCTGTCCAATTTCGGTGTAAGAAACGAGGTCGCCGATTCCGAAAACCGAACCGGTCGCGACAGGCTGGCCGCCCTCACCCAAATCCGTGACTTCGTTTTTGATGAACGCGATGTTTCCGCCGATGGAGTAATTCCAAAGTCCTTTCTGGTTGCGGTGGTTGACTGCAAACTCAAAACCCGAGTTCTTGGCAGAAGCCACATTCGTAGCCGATGGCAAGAATCCGACCACACCTGGGAGCGGCACGACCGCCAACATGTCGTTGGTATTCTTGACGAAGTAATCGGCCACCACGTTCAACTTGCCTTTGTACAAATCCGCGTCGACACCGATGTTGGTTTGCTCGACTGTCTCCCACTTCAAATCGGGATTCGAAGTGTTCACTGGACCCGCTCCGTTCACCTGAACTTGATCGCTTCCGAAGGTGTAGTTCAAACCGTTGAACACCAATGACGTGTAGTCAAAGTTGCCAATGCCGTCGGCATTACCGTTTTGACCCCAGCTGGCGCGCAACTTCAAGAAGTCGATCCAGTCTTTCTCAGCAACCCATGGCAATTCCGTCATGTTGTACGCAGCAGAGAATGAAGGGAAGATACCGTAGCGGTTGTTCGCACCAAAGCGTGAAGAACCGTCCCGGCGCACGGTACCAGAAAGCGACCACTGTTCGCCCAACCCGTAGTTCACCCGCACAAACTGACCGATGAACGCGGATTCAGAGATGCCGCCGCTCGCAGTCGGAGCCTGTTCTTGGGCGTTCAAGCTGTTGTTGAAATACGCATATTCGTAATCATTTGATGCCAAGCTGTCACGGAAACCATAGAAACTGGTTGACAAATTGTTCAAAGCCGAATAACCCGCCACAACCTGCACATCGTCTCCGTTGCCCAATTCTTTGTCATAGGTCACCGTGTTCTCCCACTGCCAGTTGCTCCACTTGTTTTCACCGAGCATCAAGCCGTTCACTTCACGCCATTCGTACGCTGGACGTGCAGGGTCATTCGGGCCAATTCCCAAATCATAGCTTGGGTAGAAAACGCGGTGAGAGCCGAGGCTCAAATCCACCGACATCGTCGAGCGAAATTTCAAATTGCTCAGGATGTCGTACTCCGCGTATGTGGATCCCACAAAACGGTTCGTGGTCCAGAAGTCGTTGTTGAGGGCAATTTGGTTCGCCGGATTTGCGATGTCCGAGCTGATCAACGTCGAATACGCATAAGAACCATCCGGGCGAGTCGCCTGCGTGATGGGATCCATGTTCAACGCGCGACCCACAACCGACGTAAATTCGTTGTTCTCTGCCAACGCTGATCGCGTCAAGTGGGTGAAGTTGATGTTTTGTCCCATGCGGAACTTTTCACCTCCTTCTTGTCGCGTGTTGATGCGGAAGGTGTAACGCTCGAAACGCCCCTTCTCGCCGCCCACGATACCGTCTTGCAAGAAGTAGCTTCCGCCAACCGCCGTAGACGAACTCTCCGTCCCTTTGGTAAAACTGAAGCTGTGGTTCATCATGGGAGCGCGCTGGAAGATCTCATCTTGCCAGTCAAATCCTTCGCCCAAAGCGGTCGGATTGGACAACGCTTGCAAAGGCGCCAAACCACCAGCCGATCGGCTTTCGTTCATGAGAATCGCATACTCTTCTGCATTCAGCAGCGCCATGTATTTCCAAGGCTCTTGGATGCCGTAGTAGCTTTCGTATGTGATTTGCGGCTTTTGGTTTTTGGAACCGGTCTTTGTGGTGATCAACACCACACCGTTTCCACCACGCGCTCCGTAAATCGCTGCCGATGCAGCATCCTTCAATATGGAGATGGACTCAATGTCCGCTGGGTTCAAGTAGTCAATGCCCGCACTCGGGATTCCGTCAATGACGTACAACGGCTCGGCGTTGTTCAATGATCCCGTTCCTCGGATTCGAATCGACTGAGTCGACCCAGGTTGTCCCGAGTTTTGGGTGACTTGCACACCAGCAGCACGGCCTTGAAGGGCCTGCTCCGTGCGCAAGACGGGCAATGATGTAATTTCTTTTGTGTCGATGGTGCCAACTGCACCCGAAATCTTGCTGCGTTTTTGGTTACCATAACCCACAACAATGACCTCTTCCAATCCGGCAACGTCAGCTTCCAAAGCCACTGTTAAAGAAGCGCGTCCGTCCACCGCAACATTCTGGGGTGTAAAACCAATAAAGGAAAAGACCAAAACGGCATCCCCGCCCGCTACCGGAATGGAGAATTTACCGTCGATGTCTGTAAATGAGGCATTCTGCGTGCCTTTCTCAACTACCGTTACCCCGGGCAGCGCCATGCCGTCATCGGCAGACGTTACCACACCGGTAACGACCTTTCCTTGCGAAAAGGCCGTTACCAGGATGGCAAAAACGAAGTTGATTGCTAATAGCAACTTTTTCATTCGTCGTGTTTCAGTGTGATCAATTCAGTTATTGAAAGCGCCTTACTGCACCTTCAACAATTTTTGAGTAATTCCAAGTCCTTGTGATTGCAATTGAACGAAGTACAATCCGTTCGCTTCCTGCGTCATATCCAAAGTCCAAGTGCGGACCCCTGCTGGGATTTGCTGCGTCTTGATGACACTTCCAGTGTAGGAAACCACTGTCAATTGGCTTGGCACCGCGCTTGGGTTCGCCATGCGCAATTCTACCACATCCGATGTGACACTCGGTACGATTTGGAATTCAACTCCTGCCGCCTCAAGGATGCCTGTTCCGGTATCGCAAGCATCGCAAGAATTGAAGCAGTAAGCCTCCGTGGTGATGGCTTCTTCGCCTTCGATAAACAAGTAACGGTTGGTGTAGACTGAGTCAGGAGTCGTCACGGTGCATTCACCGTGTACAATTGGGTCGAAAATCTCTTCAACGCCGCTGTTCACGAATTTGTATTCGTGCCCGCCTGGGGTCAAGTCTACCGTGGCCTCGTAGATGCCGTCGCCGTCATCGTCTGTCATCGGTGTAGCCGTGTTGTTCCATCCGTTGATTGAACCGCCGAAAATGGTCACGCCGCTCACAACGATTTGCTCGCTCATGTCGACTCGGAAGGTCACAGGAATTGGGGCATTTGCCTCGCAAGTGCCGTCTGTGCTGCACTGACCGAAGCAAGTACTGACCACCACGTCTTGGGTTACCTCAGGGAGGAAACGGTCGTTGTAGCTGTTGGGATCACCGCAAGGAAGGCCTGCGAGGTTTTCCTTGCAAGACCAGTCACCGCATGCACCGTTTGTGAAAGTGTAGTAGCTAGAGAATCCTGAATCCACTTCCAACGTGATGCTGTAGATGCCGTCGCCGTCATCATCGGTCATGGGGTTATCGCCAGGAACGCCAAAAGCCGTACCGCCAGCAAGGTATACCCCTGTAGGGTCAACTTCTTCATTCTCCATGTTCACATTGAAGGTCACAGTCAAAATGCTGTCGTTACCACCACCTTCACAAGCAAAGCAGCTGTTGAAGCAGTAAGGATCCATGACGATGGGCTCGCCACCTGACACTTCCAACAAACGATTGGTATAAGCGCCGCTGGTCAATGTGCACTCTACGTATGTTGAGTCAAATTGCTCATTTCCACCTTCTCCGTTTTGGAAGAGGTACTGGTAAACACCGTCCTCAAGGTTGGTGGTGTATTCAAAGATTTGGTCACCGTCATCGTCAGTCATTGGGATTGAACCCCATCCGTCAAATGCCGCATGCAAGAAAACGCCGTTTGTCACCATCTGCTCGGACATGTCTACTCGGAATGTCACGTCAGACGCACTCAACGTAGCGCAAGTTCCATCGGTAGAGCATTGTGAAAAGCAGGTTGAAATGGTGGCGCCCGCAGAAGTCACCTCTGGCAAGAATCGATCAGACCATTGGCCATAAGCGCACTCTTGTCCAACGATGTTCTCTTTGCAAGACCAGTCGCCACATGCACCGTTGGTGAATGTGTAAGCTCCTGAGTAGCCGAGAGGCATCGCCATGGTGATTGTCCAGATTCCATCTCCGTCATCGTCGGACATGGGGTTATCACCTGGGATCCCGAAGTAGTCACCGCCGGCGAGGTATACGCCTTCAGGAGAAACTTCTTCGTTGGCCATGTTGACCTCCCAAGTAATGATTCCAACTTGGGCCGTCGCCAAGCCGAAAGTTGCGAGAAACGCAAGGGTAAAAAACTGTTTCATTGAGATTTAGTTTGGGTTGTTTTCATTCAATTTTCAATTCAGCGTGGCTATTTGCCACGATTAAGGTAAAAGCGCCCGGCTCAACTCGTGAACTCAAGTCCTTATGTACAAAGGACAGGGTGCTAACTGGCAGTTTTAGGTTATAAGAAGTCGTCTCTCGGGCCCCAATGATCACCCGTTCATAATCCCGCAACCGATTCACACTTGGTGTGATGGATGCCACGTGATCTTGGCTAAAGACTTGAACCAACTCATTCATCGTACGATCTCCGGTATTGGAGATGTCCACCGTTCCGAAAATGGTATCGCCGAGGTGGTAAATCGAATCGGACAATACAAGCGGTCCGTACTCAACTTGAGAATAACTCAATCCGTGTCCAAAGGTATACTGCGGATCGAAGCCTCCCGAAGAAGCTTTGGGACGCCGGGTTTCGGTGTGCTTATGGTCGTAAGTTAAGTGCGATGAAGGGTGACGCGGCCAGGTGAAAGGCAAGCGGCCGCTGGGGTTATACGATCCATACAGGACTTGGGCAATGGCATTCCCGCCATAATCACCAGGCAGATATGCCATTACAATGGCGTCCATGAGCGGCTCAATGTCATCGAACGTACGAGGACGACCTTCAATAAAAACGCCAACAATGGGAATCCCCAGCGCGTGGACCGAGCGAACCAACTCCTTTTGATTGGCATACAAACTCAAGTCTTCATCATCCCCCACGAATTCAGTATAAGGCATCTCCCCCAATGCCAAGACTACCGTAGACGGGCGCACCTGGCGGATTTCCGACAGAACGCGAGCGATGTCGTCGTCCGAGAAATGCATCTCCAAAACGAAGTCTTCAATGCGTTCAGCCCCGAACTGCGCTTTCATTGCATCCGCAAAATGCGGTCTTCCAGGCGTGTTGTAACGCAAATCTGTCCCTTGCCATGTGCCCGTCCAACCCCCATTCAAAGCGTTCAAACTATGAGCCGTCGGGCCGGTTACAAAGACCTTTCCCGTTCCTCCAATGGGTAAGAGCGGCTGGTCGGGATAAACAGCATGCTGTCCCTCATTCTTTAAAAGCGTGATGGATTCCAACGCTGCACGAGCCGCCGCACCCTCAAATTGCGAATTTTCTGGATAGGTATCAAGGGAAGGCGGGAAACCCTGATTCTCGAACAGCCCAAGTTTCCATTTCATCTTCAGAATTCGTCTCACCGACTCATCAATTCGCTCTTCTGAAATGATCCCTTCCTTCACCAATTCAACCAATGCTTCACTGAATTCAAAATCGAGCGGCACCATGGCCATATCGATTCCCGCATCAATTGCCAGGCGTGTGGCCTCCTTGTAGTCCGAGGCCACTCGGTGACGGGTGAAGAGAAATTCGATATCTGCCCAATCCGAAACCACCACACCTGCAAACCCCAGTTCATCGCGCAACACGTCGGTGAGTAGATGGCGGTTCGCGTGCACCGGAATCCCATTGATTTCGCCACTGTTTACCATGATGGACATGGCCCCTGCATCGATCGCTGCTTTGAATGAAGGTAAAAAATACTCCCGCAGTTCGCGTTCCGGAATCCACGCGGGCGTGCGGTCTTTCCCAGATAAGGTAAAACCGTAACCAAAAAAGTGCTTGAGCGTCGCTGCAAACCGAACGTCTCCATTCTGATACCCTTCAACCATTGCAACCCCCATGCGGGAAGCGAGCAAGGGATCTTCCCCAAACGTCTCCCAAAATCGGGGCCAACGTGGGTCGCGCCCCAAATCCAAAACCGGTGAAAAATTCCAGGGAATGCCGCAAGCAGCCACCTGCTTTGCCGTCGCTGCCGCATTGGTCCTTACCAAATCCTCATTCCATGTGGCCGCAAGTCCAATTTGCTGTGGGGCCAAAACCGACCCCGATGTATACGTAGGCCCATGAATCGCATCCACCCCGTAGAGGACCGGAATCTTCGATGCCTTTGTGGATGCTATCGATTGGATATCTGCGATGAATTCATGCCACTTCTCAGGCGAGTGGGCGTGGTTGCCGCAATTCAGAATACTTCCAACTTGATAATCGATCAACACCCGATGTGCGAGGGCGGAATCAATGTGTTGAGGTTCGATGAGGTTTTTGCCTTCTGATGGCAGCATCGTCTCAATCGCAAGCTGGGTCATTTCCCCAACTTTCTGCTCGACGCTCATGGTCAACATCAATGAATCGATGAAACTGTCGCTCGTTTTGCTCTCCGAAAGCATGCCTGAGCCGCATGAGACTAAAGTCAACAAAGCGGCTATGAAGGAAGAACAATAAATATTAAGCGATGTGTTCACTTGAATAGCGTACGATTCACCAATGAAAATGCCTAGTACATTGCTCTGGCCAGTGTGCAAGTTACACGTTTAATTTGAATTAGAAGTAGGGTTCACTTTGCTTTTTTCAACTGCTTTACTTCTCCCCTTTTTCTATCTTGGCCCACCTGAAGATGTTATTAACACAAAGAATCGGGAGGGCTTTCGGCTTGGTGATTGTCATTGCTTGGATGACCGGGTGTGGAGAACAAACTTCTGAACGGATTACAAGTATTGTGAATTGGGAGCTGCATCATGCCCCAACACAGCGCTGGCTGCCGGTTCAGGTGCCAGGCGACGTGATGACCGACTTGTTGGAACATGGATTGATTGCCGATCCATTTCACGGAATCAATGAGACCCTTTTGCAATGGATTGAAGATGAACATTGGACCTACAGAACCCGCGTTTCTTCTTCGGATTTTCCGAAACCTGCGGTGCTGCGTTTCGACGGCTTGGATACGTACGCGAAGATCTTGGTGAACGATTCCTTGTTTTTGGAAACCGACAATACACACCTTGCCTATGAAGTGCTGCTGCCAACCAACACTGAACATTGGGAAATCGAAATCCAATTCGATCCTACCGTAGCACGTGGACAGGAAATTTTGGACGCCCAACCCCGTGTCATCCCCGTGAGCAATGAGATCAAGCCCATCGGCACCCAAACAAGCAGCGTGACACGGAAACCTTATTACCACTTCGGTTGGGATTGGGGGCCCCGATTTGTCTCAGCTGGCATTTGTGGCGCAGTCAACATTGTAGCCGCAGACCAACCGCAAGCCTCTCAAAATCGCATCACAACAGAAATTTCCACAAACGGTTCCGCCACCATCGCATTTCAGCCTGTGGGAAATTGGCCGAACGGCTCTTGGCAATTACTGCATCCGAATGGCGCAACCAGCTCACCGAGCGCGCTGGCTGAGCAACCGCAATGGACCGTTGAAATTCCTAAGGCCGAATTGTGGTGGCCCAATGGCATGGGCGAGCAACCGTTGTATCGATTGGTCTGGACTCCTGACAATAACGATTACCATGGTCTAGCGTGGAACATCGGATTGAGGACGATTGAGTGGGTCCGGGAGCGCGACGATTGGGGGCGCTCATTTGCGTGCCACGTCAATGGGGTACCCATGCACGCCCGAGGGGCCAACTTAATTCCTGCCGACTTCTTCCCGGTGCGCGGCTGGAAAACCGAGTTGGAACGCCTGCAAAGTGCCGTGGACGCCAACATGAACATGGTTCGGATTTGGGGCGGCGCGACCTACCCCAGTGAGCAATTTTTCGATTATTGCGACGCACACGGATTGCTGGTTTGGCAGGATTTCATGTTTGCATGTGCTATGGTTCCAGACGACTCAGACTACTTCGAAAATGTCGCGAAAGAGGCACGTTTCCAGGTCAAGCGCTTGCGGCACCGGCCTTCCCTCGCCCTTTGGTGCGGCAACAACGAATCCCGCAAGGCTTGGAAAACTTGGGGATGGCCCAGTGTTTTTGATTTGCACGGGGCGGATTCTGTCGCAACCGAGGCCGCATACGAACGCATGTTTCTCGAAGTCCTTCCGGACATCGTAGCCAGCGAATCCCACGCGATGTATTGGCCCTCCTCACCCATGCCCGATCCGCTAGAGCCCGAAGACATCGAGTCTGGAGATGAGCACGCGTGGCACGTTTGGTTTGATACGCTGGACTTTGATTTCTATTCACGGCAAGCAGGCCGGTTTGTGAGTGAATATGGGCTGCAGAGTTTGCCTGAAGCAGCGACACTGGCTCGGGTCGGTATCACCGCATTTTCCGATACTGCACTGCAATTCAGGCAGCGGTCGTCTATGGAATGGCTCAAACCCGGTTTGGATGGCTGGGGGATGATGCGCATTTACGCCCGGCGATACGCTGCCGACCCGGCTGCACCCGACACCCTTCACACGCCGCTGGAACGGTGGATTTACCTGACCCAATACATGCAAACCCTCGGTCTGCGGGAAGGATTGGAACGCCACCGGACATCGGCCGGGCGTTATGCTGGCTCATTGTATTGGCAATTGAGCGATGTGTGGCCGACCGTTTCCTGGTCTACCGTGGATTACGACGGTCGTTGGAAAATGGCGCATTATGCAGTCCAAAGGGCGAACAAACCTCGATGCATCCAGCGCGTTCACCATCAAGAGGAGTTGACCCTTTCTGCTTTCAACGAACATCCTGATGCGATTGCCGGGTCTGAATTACATGTGGCATTATTGGATGCGCAAGGTGACACACTTGCAACGGAATTGCGTGAGGTCGACCTCGATGCATTTGCAAATGCAGAATTGAACATCAACTCAATCGTTGATGATGATTATGCCGTGGTCCGATGGAATTGGGTGGAGTCCAGTGGCACGCTCATCGACGCTGGAGAGCAGTTGCGACTGAAGCCAGCTGAAATTCAATGGCCGGAGGCGTCCATTCGTTGGGAATTGAGCTCGGACTCGTTATACCTCACAACGGATGCCATTGCAGTCGGTGTCAAGATCACCATGGACGGCGTCCACTTTCATGAAAACGACTTGGTGCTTTACCCCGGTGAATCCCGGGCTGTGGCTTTCGAGCGTCGCGAAGGTGCTGAACGAATTGGAAACGCTCCGCGGATTGAGCACTTTGCCCAATTTCAATAGATCGCTTGGATCACGTGTTTGACACCGTTCAACTCGAATCTTTCACCGACGCGTTTTCCAAGCATGGCTTGGCCTGCGGGCGATATCGGTGATAGTGCGTACACGGGCTTCGGCTGCGAGGTCGGCACTTTTCCTGCAGAAACAGAAATGAAGTAAACCATGCGCTCGACCTCTACACCCGCTCCGAGTTGAGCCGAATCGAACAACCCAATGGGCAAGCGCTTCAATTCTGCCAGACTACGTTGTGTTTTCTCTCGCAGTTGATTCAATTGTCCGAGCTCTTGATCGACCATGGCACGGCCCGTTTCGTGCTTGTCCCCAGCTGAACTTTTCGTATCGGACTGCCTGCTATCATGCAATGCATCGATGTCAGCTTGCAACCTGCTGAGCGTTGCGCTCATGTCTTCGATCATCGTATTGAGCCAAGCTTGTTTATCCATTGCATCAAATTTATGCGTTCTCCTTATGGAAATTTTCTCTATGTCGACTTGACAAAATCGATTTCAGCGTATCATTGCACGCATTTTGTAAAGAAAGATGGCTCACTTGCACTTCCAACTTTCTCTCGCTCAATGGATAGCAGAGCGCTGGCGCATCGTTTCGAAGCGCCGTGGATGTGCTTTTGCCTACCGGATCTGATCGGGCGTTGAACAGAACACCTGCCGCCATGCGTGCGCGGGTCTCGCTGGTTTTTCAACGTTTTACCCTTCAGACTCCATGCAATGAAACTGCAGTATTTTGATTTGGTGGACCAGACTTTTGAATGGCCCCAACCTGAATTCGAGCTCAAAAACGACGAACTCCAATTCCACGGTATTCCCATGATGGAATTGATCGAGCGTTTTGGCTCTCCTCTTCGCATCACCTACTTGCCCAAAATTGGCGAAAACATCCGACTTGCGCACGGATGGTTCAGGGATGCCATGCGAAAGCTGAAGTATCCCGGCGCGTATCACTACTGCTACGTGACAAAAAGCTCGCATTTCCGGCACGTCACAGAAGAAGTGATCAAGCACGGCGCCCATTTGGAAACCTCAAGCGCTTTCGATCTCGACATCGTCAAGTCCCTCTTCGACCACGGCAAGTTGGACAATGACGCCACCATCATTTGCAATGGCTTCAAAACCGAAGGGTACATCGAGCGCATTGTGAATTTGCGGCGCTTGGGATTCGACAATTTGTTGCCAGTAATCGATAATCAGAACGAATACACGCGATTAGCCCAGCACATCGATTCCCCAATTGAAGTGGGCATTCGCATCGCTACCGAAGAAGAACCCAAATTCGCGTTCTACACTTCACGTCTCGGCATTGGCTACCAACGCATCGCAGGTTTTTACGAAAATCACGTGAAGCCGAATCCGCACATGCACCTGAAGATGTTGCATTTCTTCTGCAACACGGGCATTCGCGATACGGCCTATTATTGGAACGAACTGCGCAAGACGATGCGGGTCTATACCGAATTGCGCAAAGTGTGTCCGACGTTGACCGCATTGAATATCGGAGGCGGCTTGCCCACCAAGAATTCCTTGGCATTCGAATACGACTACACCTACATGATCGAGGCCATTCTCGAGCAGGTGCAGTTGGCCTGTGAGGAAGCAGGTGTACCCGCACCGGACATTTACACGGAGTTCGGCTCGTTCACGGTGGCTGAAGCGGGTGCCACACTTTTCAAAGTCATTCACCAAAAACGCCAAAATGACCGTGAAAAATGGAACCTCATCGACTCGTCGTTTATGACCACCCTGCCGGATTCGTGGGCCATCAACAAACGGTTCCTGATGCTGCCCTTAAACCGTTGGAACGATCCGTATGAGCGTGTTTTCCTCGGAGGCTTGACGTGCGACAGCGACGATTACTACAATTCCGAACAGCACTTGAATGCGATTTACCTGCCGCAATTCAAGCAGGAAAATCCGCTTTACATCGGCTTCTTCAATACCGGCGCCTACCAAGACAACATCGGTGGCCACGGCGGAGTGCATCATTGTTTGATTCCCGGCCTCAAGCATGTACTGATTGACAGGGACGTGGATGATTCGCTGCAATTTGAAGTCTTCAGCGACACCCAATCAGCCGAACAGGTGCTGAACTTATTGGGATACACACCGAAAAGCAATGCTCAATCTGAGGAAGCATCGAAGATTCAATCGAAATCAAAATCCAACATCACACGACAATAAATCATGGAAACCCAGGTGATGAACGCACGGCCTTACGCAGGCGTTGATGCCAAATTTGGCGAATACGAGACCGCAAAAGCGGTCATTCTGCAGGTCCCCTACGACGGCACGAGCACGTGGGGCAAAGGAGCCGATGCCGGCCCGAGCGCATTGCTCGAGGCCACTGAGAACATGGAGTTGTATGACATCGAAACGGGTACTGAAGTGTACCGAGAAGGAATCCACGTGGCTCCGGCCATCACGGAAGATCAGTCGCCAGAATTGATGGTGGAAGCGGTTGGTTCTGTGGTCATGCAAACCCTTCAAGACCGAAAAATCCCCGTGGTGTTGGGCGGTGAACACAGCGTGAGCATCGGGGCCATTCAGGCATGTGCCAAGGTGCATCCCGAATTGACCATCCTCCACATCGATGCCCACGCCGATCTGCGCAAATCATACCAAGGTTCAACCTGCAATCACGCATGTGCAGTCCACTGGGCATCACAAAATTGCCGATTGGTACAAGTGGGAATTCGCAGTATGGATGAGTCAGAACGGGCATACGTGCAGAAAGGCCGAATGTTCAACGGAGACTACTGCCACTACACCCCGGATGAAACCTGGCAGTCTGAGGTGCTCGAGGCCCTTGGAGCAGAAGGAAGACCGCTCTACATCACAGTGGATCTGGATGCGTTCGACCCCGCTTTTCTGCCCGACACAGGCACACCGGAGCCCGGCGGACTCAACTGGTTCCAAGTGACTCGCTTGATTCGCTTGGCATGTGAAAAGTTCAACGTCGTCGGTTTTGATGTCGTCGAGTTAGCGGCGCACGAACGCAGCAAGCCAAGTGATTTTCTCGCTGCCAAATTGGTCTACAAAATGCTCACTTACGCGCTGCAACCTGCAGCTATTTAAAAACGGAAGATGAACGAACAATCAGGATTCTTGCGACGGTTTGTCGCTGAACACTACAACCACTTCAATGCCGCAGTCGTAGAAGACGCCGCGAAAGGCTACGAAGCCCATTTGGCCAAAGGCGGAAAAATGATGGTCACGCTCGCTGGGGCCATGAGCACGGCCGAATTGGGAAAGAGCTTGGCGGAGATGATTCGGCAGGACAAGGTGGCCATCATCAGCTGCACGGGTGCCAACCTCGAAGAGGATGTCATGAATCTGGTCGCGCATTCACATTATGAGCGTGTTCCCCATTATCGCGACCTGACCGCTGCAGACGAGCAAGCGTTGCTCGATCGTGGACTGAACCGCGTCACAGACACGTGCATTCCGGAGGAGGAGGCATTTCGCCGTTTGGAAGACCACATGGTGGATTTGTGGAAGTCCGCTGAGAACAAAGGAGAGCGTTTTTTTCCGCACGAGTACTTCTACCAAGCACTCAACAGCGGCGTGCTCGAACAATATTATGAAATTGACCCCCGCAACAGCTGGATGATTGCAGCCGCAGAGCGAAACATCCCCATCATCGTTCCAGGTTGGGAAGACAGCACGCTGGGCAACATTTTTGCCGCACATTGCATTGCGGATGATGTGGTGCCGAGCACCGTCAAAAGCGGCATTGAATACATGATTTGGCTCGCAGATTGGTACACCCAAGCGACCGCAGACGGTACCGAAATCGGATTTTTCCAAATTGGAGGCGGCATCGCTGGAGACTTTCCCATCTGTGTGGTACCGATGCTGCATCAAGACCTCGGACGCCACAATGTTCCACTATGGGGGTACTTCTGTCAAATTTCGGACAGCACCACAAGCTATGGGTCCTATTCAGGGGCGGTACCCAATGAAAAAATCACATGGGGCAAACTCGGTGAAAACACGCCTAAATTCATCATCGAAAGCGACGCCACCATCGTCGCGCCGCTTATTTTTGGATGGTTGTTGAATTGGTAATCTGAAGATCATGAACCGCATTATCAAGAACTACACAAACATTACCGTGCACCACGTGGCGCTGATCACGGAGAGCTACCCAGAAGGTTTTGGCGATGATGATTTGACCACATTGTCGATGCCCGATGGCAAGTACTTGCGCTGCTTGGAGGTGCGAACGGAAGACACCATCTACCTGTTTCGCATCGATAGTGAGATGATTGAGAAATTGGAAGAAGCAACGGATTCAGATTTTGGCATCGATTTGGACGAAGCCGAAATCAGCGAAGAGTAAGTCCAGTTTCGCGCCATTCAGGGACTTTTTCATTCGCCCAAAACCTTGGGCTTTAGCAGTTCGTGTATCTTACGTGCATGAAGAAATTCATCCACTCGCTGGTCGTGCTTTTTTATTGGAGTCTTTGTGGAACAGGGGTATGGGCTCAGCAAGAAGTTTGGATTCAAAAAGGCATCTGGGAAGTTGGTGCGGAAAACGTCCCGGTTATCCGATTGACCCCCGATACGATTTGGTCAGACCAAAACAAGGTCTTCAGTTTGACCGAAGAAACCGGTGATTTTCTGACCGTACACAACCTGGATTCGCTCGACCACACGTGGTTTATTGAATCATCGGGAGCGGACGACGTGGTCATTCCCGCCGGGGGGAGTGCAGAACTCGAACTCCCCGCGCTCGCGATGGGTTGCTACCGGCTGGGCTTGTCGGACCTTTCCGGATACCGCCTCGGGGGCAGTTCCATGTTGCAAGTTGGGCTACCCGACATTGCATTTGACAGCACCGCCTTGTATCACTGGAATTTATCAGATTGGAGCACAGCAGAGATGATGAGCATTGCTGCAGGTGAAATACCGGATGAGGAAGCGCCGTACGTGCCGACTCAATTCACAATCAATGAACGGACATACCCAGCCACCGTGGAAGACCCAAACGCCTTGGTGCAACTGAATTTGGGTGATTCCTGTCTCATCGCCATCGCCAATCACGGACTCATGGACCACGTGCTTCACTTTCACGGGTTTCACGTTTCCATTGTGTCAAGCACGCATCACCCTGAGCGTGTGGGGTGGTCAAAAGACACCGTTCCCGTGCGGAAAGGCGAAGGATTGACGGTTCAACTGGTGGCAAATCAACCCGGCACCTACCCCGTTCACGACCACAACCTCATCGCGGTCACCAACGCAGGTTTCTATCCCGGTGGGATGCTTACCCAAATCATTGTGGCCCCATGAAGCAATTTCTCGTCTCCATATGCTTGGCGGTAGCTTGTGTTGGGGTGCTTCCTGCGCAAACCCTGCCACCACAGCTGTTTTCGGGGATGGAAGGCTTCACGTTTTTACCCGACGGTACGGCCGTGCCGATTTGGGGCTACGGTTGGGTTTCAGATGGATTCATCACCTTGCCAGCACCTCTACTTACCTACGAAGAAGGCGATCAAGTCCAATTGAATTTCACGAATCCGAGCCCCGAAAGCCATACCATTCACCTACACGGTTTGGATGTGGACCAAGCAAATGACGGGGTGCCTGGAACGAGTTTTTTCGTCGCAACAGGTGGACAAACCACGTATTCTTTTTCAGCCAATTATCCTGGAACCTTTTTGTACCACTGCCACGTTACCACGACGTTGCATTTGACCATGGGCATGTACGGCATGGTCTTGGTGACGCGCCCTGACCAAACCCTGTTCGAAGGCGGTCCAGCGTATGCAGAAGATGTCCCTTTGCTTTTCAGCGACCTCGAAATTGCCACCAACCTCGACCCCGTCGGATCTTTCCCTTTTCATGACATTCGACCCGATGTATTCATGGTCAACGGTGTGTCCGGCAGCCAACTTGAAGCCGGTGAGCGCATCATTCATTATGAACCAGGGCAACCCGTTGCACTGCGGTTAGGGTCCATGGCGTATAGCCGAATGGAATTGACATTTCCAGCAGAGCTGAATGCCACGTGCTACATGAGCGACGGTCGACCGGTGCCGGTGCCTTTCGGTGTCGAGTCACTGACCATCTATCCGGGCGAGCGCTTCACCGTGCTCATCAATCCTGATGCCAACTGGGATGGGCACATCACCTGCGATTATTGGAGC
>Ga0181568_10001232_pt1 | contig 23615 bp, 15 predicted proteins | sample 101ome_20_FD_133758 | JGI IMG/M metagenome (GOLD analysis project Ga0181568, IMG submission 133758) | Coastal salt marsh microbial communities from the Groves Creek Marsh, Skidaway Island, Georgia - 101404AT metaG (megahit assembly) | ecosystem: Environmental > Aquatic > Marine > Intertidal...
GCAAACACATTACCTGATGATCCTCCACTCACAAGAGTTTTATTAATATCATCATATGTTACAGCCGCAGCCTCACTATTAGCAAAACCTAAAACCGTACCAATTCCTTGTGCCCCTCCTAAAGCGGTATCATGTAAAATATTAGCGTTAGTTGCCGTGTCTTGAGGCTCAACCACCCCAAAGGCAATGTTAGTGTGTAAACTATTCCAATCTGTAGATGTAGTAGCAGTTCCCACAATATTGGCAGTGAAGCTAACGGTCTTAACTTGTCCTAAATCTCGCACCTGAGTTTGATACGTTGCTCCTGAGCCAGCTAATAAATCAGTAGGTGACCCACTAATAGCTGCATATCCTGTAGATGTTCCATTTGCGTTATCTGTTGTACTTGAGTCAAAAGGACTATCTGCTTTGGCAAAAGAAAGTCCTCCTGTATTAGAATTAGCAAAACTTGGGAAGTTAAACTCACCTCTATTCGTATTTGGTATACCTGCAACCACATTACCTGATGGGGCATCTTCACTATATGCTTGTAACAAGAATAAACTAGATAGTTTAGTTGAAGTAAAGGTAACACCCACAACAGTATCACTCAAGTTACCACTAGTATCACGAGTTTTAGCTAAATAAGTAAAAGTTCCAAAAGTATCAATTGGAGCTGATTTCTTTGTTGAACCAGCACTAACAACAATATATTCCGTAGCGGTCACAAAAGTACTAGCAAAATCTGCTTCTGCTAAAGTGCCGCTGGCACGTTTAATAACAATGTCTCGTAAATCTGGATCAAACAAAGAGCCATCCGCATTAGTTACATATGCCCATGAAAATTGCACTTCCTCTCCGACTTGAGCTACACTAAAATTAGTAACATTTTGTGGGGGAGTAGTTTTTCCTGCGATTGCTTGACTTTTCTCTAAAGTAACTCCTCTGATTGTACCATTTAACGGAGTAACTCTAACAGTTACATTATTAACTCCTGATGCACTTCCTCTATCTACGTTGTTTATAGCAAACCTAATCTTGCCGTCAGGGTCAACTCCTTGTGCAGAAACTTTTACAGTTTGGAAGTTAGTTAAATCAGCAGCAGCTCCTCCAAGTTTATATGATATTTCATAATCTGTAACTTCTTGATTTGTGATGTGATCAAAAATTATGGTAATTCTAACAGCCGCTCCGACAGTTTGTTCAATATATAAAGACTCTGTTATCTCTAAGTTTTCTACTTTTTGGATAGGAACTTGATTAATTAAAATGCTTTCTGTGGCGGGAGCACTTTTTCTCGCAGCACTATTTACATTTCTAGCTCGGAACACATAAATTCCTGGGTCTTGATTTTTCAATAATCTATCTGCGGGAAGTCCAATAGATTCAAAGTCAGTAGGAGTTTGTATTGAATAAACAGCGTTATTGGCTAAACTAAAACTTCCAGGGTATAAATTACTATCATAATCAAAAGTAAAAGAGCTACCAAAAACGTTATTAGTTTCTCCAATGGGGTCTGTACTAATGTTGATAGCAGTAGTGCCTCTTGTATTAGCTAAAAGTTTTGACCCCAGTTTTATTCTGTATATATTATTAGCAGTTAAGGCAACGTTGTGAGAAGCACTGTCTGTAGAATAAGTGGTATCTACAACACTATATACATTTCCACTAAAGAATTGTAGATTATCTCCCTGCTCAACAGTAGGAACTGTATAATAATCAGCTTCTACTCTGCTAGTAACTTCATCATTTAGTCCTGTAATAGTCACAGAATCGTTACTTGAAGAAGTAAAATTCCAAGCAGATGTGGGTATTTGCAGCCCGTCTACGAACACTCTCACAGCTTCTTTAAAAGGAGCACCTCTTACCAATGGTTGAACAAAATTAGTGCCAGAAGTGAGATTACCTGTAATAACATTAGATTGAATTTCTGTAAAGGAAGTTCCAGAAATATACATTTCTCTATTATCAAAAAATCTAGTGTCCACTAATTGATTAATTGTAACAAAGAAAGGAGGAGTAGGCAAAGAGTTAAATAGGGTTGACCCTCCTGAGTGTTCATTTTCAATTATAATACTACCGTTTGACTCACTTAAATCAGTTCCAATTACGTTTGCGGTAAAATTAACTAATCTTGTGCCATGATCAACAAAGCCAAAACCTCCTACAGAAGCAGCTCGTTGATTTAAATTAAAAGCAACTTTATCAAAACCTTTTAAACCAGAATCAAAAGTAATCCCATCATTAACCTCTAAAACGTGTTTCATAAAGTTAGTGTCACGCACTTGATGTAGACTCGCTACTTTAAATACAACATTACCATTTGAAGTATCTGTGACATCGGGATTACTAACTGCGTCACAAATAAGTCTAATTTCTCCAGTATTAGTTTTAAAGCCATTTTTACCTGATAGAATGGAGGGTTCTCCATTAGCTAAAGGTCCAGTATTAGAAGCCGTCATAGATTTAGGACTTATAGACGCATTGTTAGTGAGATAGGAAGTAAAAATAGCATCTGGACGACCTATTTCTACTTCAGTTTGTAAAAATAAAGGATACCCGGTTTGATCAGTCGATACATCAACCAAAAGATCATGAGTAACAGTGCCGTCATCCAGCCTTCTAGGTCTAGCCTCTAAGCTTAATTCTGGTGTTGGAGGTTGAGTTAAGCTAGAAACAGTATCATCATATCTAACAGGAACATACGCTATTAGTGAATCAGAGTCCACATACACATTAGAAATATATTCAATCCCTGTAAGAGTTATTTCTTCGTCTTCATTTCTTCCAATGGTAGTTATTTTGAACAATCTATCATTTTGGTTATCATAAAAATTATCAGGGTTAACTTCTCCAAATGTCCATAAGTCCCCTTTTTGAGGAACATTATTAGCCAAGAAGTCTCCTCCATTAACAAACCCTTTAGTATTATAATTCCAACGAGCAATGGCTTTAACTTCTACTAAATCTACTCCTGAGTCAGCATTGCTTGTTGAAAGAGTTTGAAAAGCACTATTAGAAACCAAGTAATAATCCACTCTATCAGAATCCATTTTAATTACTCTGACAGCTAAAGGTTGTGAATTAGCAGTAAAAGTGCTAGCAGTAAGAGCAGGGCTTGTAAAGTGTTCCAACAAAATGTTAGCATCACCAGAGATTGAAGAGTTTGCGGCTACTTTACCACCAAATCCGTAAGCTAATCCATGAGATTTGGTAGCGACTGTAATAATATCTCCTACAGTTAAGTTGAGAGCGTCTGTTCCTGCTACAAATTCAACTTGTCTGCGCAAAAATTTAGAAGCAGCAATCATATACTGTCCATACCTCGAAGCTTGACTTCTACGTGTTACTCCTGCTAAGTCAATTTGTTTGATATTTTCAATTTGATTTCTGTCTCTTAGTGCCTCTTGATCATCAATTCTTACAACTTCTCGTTTGAAGTGGTTTGAGGGTTCTACGTAAGAAACATCCACCCCTGTTATAATATCGCTTTCTTTCGTGCCAGAAAATTTTAATGAATCTTTTTTAATATTAGCATCATTAAAAACAGCTACAGGAACATCATCTGGCATATCAACATTTAAAGTTACTTTACCTCCAGAGTAATACAAAAGACCTCTAAAGGTTGAAGTAATTTTATTAATTGTGTCCATTACTTGAACATCTTCTTGAATACTTAAGTCAGTAATAAATCTTCTTTCTTTGACCTGAACCCCTCTAGGAAGCCCAACAAGAGTTTCTTTAACTGTTGAAAATAAATTTCTAGGTTTATGTCTAAAAGTTCCGTCTCCAAAACCATCTACTCCTGTAAATCTTCCCGTAGTGGTATCACAGCAATCACAATATTGTGCTACTTTATAGAACATAAATTTATCTATATTTTCTTCAGCAATTCCTAAACCATAAGTGTCATTGGTTAAAATATCATATATTATCCAAACAGGGTTTTGTGTCCAGGAATAGGTAAAAGTACCATCCCATACCCCTTCATAAATAACAGGATTAACACCAAATTGTTCTGTAGTTAGTACAGCCGTTGATGTAGCAGTAACACCTGTTAAAGTATGGCTAGCTCCTACACCGTCATCAAGAGCAATCGCAGTACCATCAGCTGCTGCTTGTGCTGAAGCGGCTAATTTAATTCTATCAGTAGTACCAGTTTTAATAACAAAGTAATTAGTCCCGCTTGTTAATCCAGTAACATTAGTACCTCCCCCGTTTGAGTAAGTAACTTCATCTCCTGTAACAATAGCGCTATAAAAGTCAGAAGACACTGTGATTTGGTTTTTACCGTCAGCTTCAACTTCTGTAGCACCATTAAACGTTTCAGTAGGAATAACACTTGTTAAAGTATGACTTGCTCCTACACCGTCTGAAATACTAATTGCAGTACCTCCAGTAGCATTTGCGAATGAAGTAGCTAATTTAACTCTATTAGTAGTACCATCCTTAATAATAAAATAATCAGTTCCTGACGTTAGACCACCAACATTAGTGCCTCCCCCATTAGCATATGTAACTTTTGAGCCAGTAACAATTACATCATAAAAAGCAGAAGCTACACTAATCTTATCGTCTGCAGCATCTTGCTCAACATCAGCAGCAGCATCAAAAGTTTCAGTAGGAATAACATCTGTTAAAGTATGACTAGCTCCTACCCCGTCTGAAATATTAATTGCAGTTCCTGCAATTGCGTTTGATAAAGAAGAAGCTAATTTAATTCTATTGGTAGTACCTGTTTTAATAACAAAATAATCAGTTGCAGTAGTCAGACCTCCTACAGTTGTTCCTCCACCGTTTGCATAAGTAACTTTATTCCCAGTAACAATTACATCATAAAAAGAAGAAGCTACACTTATTTCATTCTTTCCATCAGCTTCAATTGCTGTAGCAGCATTAAAAGTTTCTGGAGAAGGAGCTGCAATAGTAATTGTTGGAGTGCTAGTATACCCCGTTCCTTGGTTCGTTACTATAAGTGCTGTAACTTTTCCTGTTGTAAGTGTCGCGGTAGCGGTAGCAGTAGAGCCACCACCACCACTTATAGATACCAAGGGAGCAGAAGTATATCCAGAACCTGCGTTTGTTATTGTTAAAGATTCAACTTTTCTTTCGGCGTTTCCATCTATATTTGATTGTAGATAATAACCTTGCTGTGTGTATCCTATATTAGTAGATTCACCGTCTATGGAAATGGAACCTGTTTCAGGAACTTCGAGATGTCTCCAATCAATTTCTCCATCAGCTAAAGTAGGTTGATTATAATTAGTAGGAACTTTTACTAATAAGCCTTTGACTAAAGAAGTAAATGTTGGAACTCTTCCTTCATGCTCATTAAAAGACTTAATAGCATAACCAATTAACGCTGTTCTAGGATAGGCCATATCATCATATTCAATTTCATCCCAACCAACAAATTGAATATTGTCTGCGACCCGGTTAGAATCACTATCCCCCGAGGTTTTTTCTACTGTAAATTTATATCCAGCTACGCTTCTATGTTCTTCAGGAATCACAATATCTCTTTGAAATTTGAATCTTGTGTTTGTTTTACCACTAACAGTGTGTTCGTCTGTAGCAATCTCAGTAGTTCCTGTGCTATCAAAAACAGTAATTTTTATACTCACACTAGTACCAGATACATTACCGTTTGCATCAGATTTTTGTAGTCCTTGAATAACAAAATTAAATCGTAAAGCGTCCCAGTCTTTTGCACTAGTACTTTGTAATGTGACTGAAGCTTTTGGAATGCCCTCAACATTACCATTTTTTAGTCCAACAGCATTATTTAAATTTTGAGGAGTAACTGTTTCAGCACCAAAGACCTCCATAGCACCCTGAGTTAATGTTCCTGTAGTTGTTAAAGTTTTAAATACTTCATTATTCTCTGTCCCATCACCTTCAATATTAATTAAGTCATCTGCAACTCCTTCATTAATTTCTATATCTTGAGGACCATTAGGATTAATTCTATAAATAGGTCCCTCACCTAATGCAACAGTTAAAAACAAAATATCAGTAGAAAACAAAGTGTTTGGATCTTCACGGGCTGCCGGGGCTGCTCCGCCTCCGCCTTTTCCGCCACCACCTTTATTAGATAATCTGATTCCTTGACAAATATAGTTGTGATAAGTATTAACAGTTAAATTATAAACTGTTTCCTCTAAGTAATCCTCACTTTCAATTGATAAAATCTTACTAAAATCATTATCTTCTAAAGTTAAATATTCTCCGACTGCCCAATCTTTAGCTTCTTTATATTCATTACTCTCATCATATAAATAATGATTATCTGTAACTCTCAACACACCTTTTTCGTGGGTGATAGTTAAAATATAACCCACAGTTTCAGAGGGAACATGCTCCCAAGTTTTTTCTACAAAAGATACCCAACGTTTATCATTCTCATCAAAGCAATAAACCTTATCATTAATTTTTATGTCTTCAATAGGAATTTCGCCCCTAGTCGTAGATACTAGAGAGCCTGCAGGAAAACAGCCACCTTTGCTTCCTGAAATAAAAGGAGTTTGACCTCCCTGTACGTTAACATATTTTTTATAAACACTCATGCTGCAAATTGCTCCGAAACTTTTATTAGATCGTTTTTTCCGTGATTAAATGTTTTAACATATCCAGATACTAAATGTCCACCAATTCTAGTCATACCATATCTCATTCCTACAGGGGTTCCTGTGCTAACAGTGGAAGTTAGTCCTGTGAATAAATTGTTTTCTGTTCTTGAACCATCGTCTGTAAAAGTTCTATTATTAGAGTTACTTTTAGGTGCGGATTGTACCATTGCCATTATTCCTTGTAATGCGATTGATGCGCCAAACATAGCTATTTGTGTAAAACTAATACCTACACTACCTATCGAAAAAGCAGTTGCTCCCATAGCTTTACCTAAGCCTGCTAGGCCCCCAGCAGCTAAACCACCACTAGCTATCACAGCAACAGCTACAATTGCTATTCCTATAGCTACCATAACGCCTCCTCTACCACCGCCCACAATAGAGGGAACTAAATAATAAACTTCATCTTTTAACTTTTTGTTAGCTTGCACCTCTGACAAATCTACTCTTTTTTTGTTTTCATTTAAGATAAAAAAATCAGTAGTTAAATTATTTTTACTTTGTTTAATAAACTCTGCAAATTTTGGAAAAGAATTTACTAAAAAGCTCATTAAAGAATAATAGTCTTTTACTTCCACTTTTAGTTCTTTCTCATTTTTAAAATATTTTGTGGCGTTTTGGTGTATAAATAAAGTAATCATGCGGCAAATTGTTCTGATACCTTAATCAGAGCCCCTTTTCCATGATTAGTGGTTTTTATATACCCGCTCACTAATTGTCCTGCAGATCGCACCTGTCCATAAATTATAGGCACATTGTTGTTACTAGAGGTAGTGTTTGTTAATCCGTTAAATAAATTATTATCCACCCTTTCTTGAACATCAGGAGTTTGTTTCTCAGGAGGTTTAGGTGTTTTTGTAAATAACCCCATGACTCCGCTCAATACCATATTTAGTCCAGTAGAAAACGCTAGTTTTCCTAGCGTAGTTCCAAATAATTTTGTTGCACCAAGAGCAGGAAAAGCAAAAGGAGCTGCAATTAACGCAATTCCAATAGCTATTTGTATAAAACTTCCTTTTTTACCTCCAGCACCCCCAAGAACAGGACTAATATATATCTCTTCGTGGTTAGCCCTAAGTTTATTATATTGATAAATTTCACTTTTTATAAGTTTTTTATCCTTATCTAACAAACAAAGATTCTCAGAAATGTTTTCAGTTTGAATTTTTTTAATATACTCTCCAAACTTGGGAAAAAGATTACACACAGCAGAAATTAAAGAATCAAAATCATCACACACAACAGTATGAGTTTTGATTCCAGTTGTATATTTTAACAAAGAATTATGAAAAGTTAATGTTATTTTCATACTAGATGTTTTTCAGTAAACTCATCGAATTTAAGCGCGTCTATATTTTTATCTAACCAGTAGATATAAAATTTATTATTAAAACCGACGATAAACTTAAACTCTTCAAAAACTGCTCCTTTTTTATCTTCTTCACTAGGAAGAGGGTTTTCTTCCCCTGGATGTGAGTGAAATATGCCCCAACAATTATCTTCATGTTCAAAAAGACTTTCTGGGTCAACAACAAAACTATCTTTAGGAAAGGGGCTTATATTTTCACATGCTACATACTTAAAATCTTTTGTAATTAGTCCACAACACTCTCTAGGATACTCCGCTTGCGCATGTTTTCCCATATCACTAATTAATTTTGAAAATAAAGTCATCTGACACCCCTTCCCATCTAAAGACTCCTAAAGTATATTGTTTATAATATTTTCCGTATGGAGAAATCCACGATTTTCTATCTATCATAGTTTGTAAAAGTTTATTTTTTTCTACTAACAAGGCGCAGTGATTTATTTTATTAGTAGAGCCGATACTCATAATGGCTACATCAAAAGTATCAACTTCATTTAATGTTATTTCTTTCCATCCTAGCCTAGTATTTCTAAACTCGGTAAAGGGGTTAGTTTCTATTTTATTATACCAGTCTTGGTCTATAATATTACAGAAATCTTGAGTTGAATAAGGAATCACAATGTTTTTTTGTTCTCTATATACTAATCTAATTAGGTTTAAACAGTCTATTCCTTTTTCAGGGTCATTTCCTAAATGTTTATAAGGAAACCCTGCATATTTATCATACCACATTTTACCCCTCTTTACGTCTTAAAATAAAGTGTATTTTATCTCTCCACTCTTGGTTTAAGGCAGTTATTCTAGAACTAGTTTCTTCCTCCACATGTATAAAATTATTATTTGTTGTATACATGCCAAAATGAATTGGTCTATTCTTTTTTGACTTAAATAATATTACATCATATTCTTTTATTTTTGTCAAATCAACTTTTATTGCGTTTAAGTCAACCCACTCTTCTATTTTTTTTAAAGTTATTTTAAACTTCCAGCGACTACCCTCTATAGGTTTTCCTTCTAATAAGTTTAAATGAGTCCATAAACTTTGAAAAACCTCAGAATTTAATTCTTCTTTATATATCTTTTCAATTAATGTAATACAATTTATATTTTGATAATCGTGTTTTATTCCTAAATATTTTATGTAATCGGTCATTATTTAGGAATAGTCCTGCCTGTTCCAGGAAATCCTCCAAAGTGTATAGTATTGTTTCTAATCTGACAAGATTCAAAACTTTTTCCACACTCATCTTCTCCAATACTACCTGCTGTTTGGTTATTGGCAGCGATTGGATTCGTATTTGCGGTTAGAGCAGTACCAGGTATAGTCCCGCCCGCAGGACCTGGGTATTGGCACTCTTCACCTTTATATATCCACTGACAAGTATTTTTATAATATTTTCTACGAGGCAAAATTAACTTAAAAAATTGCAACCAACTAGTTAAACTAAATGAGGCTACTCTTTCATCTAGATTTTGTAGAGAATCAATTTTAAAATTATCTTCTACATATGCCTCATCATCCGCATCTGCATTTTTTATTAGTAAGTGATCGCCCTGCCCAAGGGTTAGGGCTGTGTTAGTGAAAATAAATCTCTCTTCTTCGATTGCTTGAATCGTGGCAACAAAAGCATTATCCCTAACAAAAACTTCATCTCCTACTCTGTATGGAAGAGTTGTTGTCATTTCCAACACGTTTGAATAAGCAGCCCTAACTTTAGAGTACTCAGGCCAATAATCCAAGAAGTTAGCAAAAGTTGATTGTATTTCTACTACGCCCCCTAATAAATCTCTGGAATCCATTTTTTCTCTTTTCCAAGTGCCGTTAACAACTTCCGTTGTGGTAATAGTAAAGCTTGCATTGTCTACTCCATAAGAATCTCTTACAGTTTGATTAAAATTTAGTCCATTACTTCTGGCACGGCTCAATACATCAGTATGTTCCTGATCTAGGTAAGTTGCTCCTGTCGGGATAGTTCTAGGGTCAATTCCTGTAACAACTTCTCCATTAACTACAGCAAAACAAGCATTAGAAGTATTATTTCCCACTAAGTCAGGGTTTTCACAAAGTTGTGTAATCAATCCATCAAAGTTAGATATATCAACAGTAACCTCATTAATAGTTCCTGATGAATCTATATCTATACCACCACTATTAATTGGCATTGGGGTATAGTTAATCCCTCCAAACTGTACGTTGTAAGTTACGTCCGTGTTCAAATCTCCTCTAACTTCTGCAAATCTTAGAGGGAACCCGTCTGGCCAACTTCTACCTTCTCCCTCTCCTGTAGGATTGCCATTAGGGTTAGCAGGATACCACTCTCCCGGATAATAAATTGTATATAACCTAACTAAAGGATTTTGGACAAAAGCATTTCTTTCTCTAATGTAATTAGAATTAGCTACGTTAGTAATTTGAAAAGTAGGTCCATCAATTTGTTCTGCAAAACTTTGTGCTGTAAAAGGAATTGACTCTGTATTTCCTGTATCTACTCTAACCTCAATAGTAGAAGTGTTTGCGCTAATCCAATTATTATAATCTACTTGATAGCCATATGCATCGGCAGGTTCTGGTAATTGTTGAACAATTATAGGAGCTGCTAACCTAATTAAAATATGACTACTAGTTTCTATAATATTACGAAAACTAGCTTTTGTTAGGTCTACGTTTTCTTCTGTGGTTAAAATTTCAGGAATAGGGTTAATATCAAAACCTGTGTTCCCTAAAGTGGAACTAGGAAAGTTAATAAGACTTTTATCTAATCTTGAACCACTAACAAAAACTTCAAACGTATCCGCAGTAACATTTGATAAACTTAACGCCTCTACAGGCAAAGAAAAGGTGTTCGTACTACCATCAATTTGAAAAGAGTTACCATTAACGGAAAGAGATGAGGTGTTACTATATGTTACCGTAGCGTTATCTGAAGAAACAATGTTGGTAACCGATCTCGCATTTTCATTGGCTACGAATTCTTGATGAATATTAGCCACTTTAACTTTAATATTAGAGTTAGCGTAATCAACATGAACTACATGAGCTGAAGTATTTGTGGTATTAGACAATATAGAATCACCAGAAATCAATACTTCTGGTTTGTCTACTGTTAAAATATAATCATAAGTGCGGGTAGTCATTAATCATAAACCTCTTTTAGTTTAAAATTAACTGTATAATAGTTAGTTTGTAAACTAGCATTTGACGAATCCGAGAAAACATGAGAAACCTGTAAAGGACCATCAAATCTTGATTGTATTGTACCATTTTCATTGATGTGTGTCAAATCAAAAGTGAATGTCTCAAAAGACCCGTTCCTTGCTATATAGAACTGCTCAATTGCGTGTTTTTCTACTCCACTAACATTTGTATAAGTTAGATCAAAATCACGTTTAGAGCGACGACTTCTTAGTCTTCTTTTTTCATAGCCTCCTTGTGATTCAAAATTAATTACATCAAATTCTCGATTAGTAGAAAATCCACGATCTGGTTTTCTATCTGCCATTGAGGTAAATCTATCAAAAGTTTCAACGTCACTAGAAAATCTTCTAATTACCAAAACATCATCAGACTGAAGAGGGGTATGAATTTTAGAGGCTGGAATGGTAGGTGTTTCAAAAGTATCTGTTCTAACAGGACTATTATTAACAAATCTAAAAGAATCTATAAAACCTTTTAAATGTTCCTTAGTATCTCCTGCGGTAGCAATACGTCCTATTTCAAAAGCACCGGTAGGGTTGATTGTATAGGTGCTACTAGCGTCAAACTGAACCGCGGAACCATTGACAAATAAAGCAGTGTTTCCAGTTTCTTTGTTATGAGCAACAGCAACATGAGTAAAAGTATCTGCACTAATAGAGCCACCTTGTATATCTGCTACAACCGAGCCGCTCTCTTTTACTAGCCACTGCATTTTATTATTGGCTAGTCTACTAAGTTTTACAAAATTATTATCATCTGTTCTATGAGAAAAAACTGTATTAGCCTGGCTTGCATCTTCAAAACGAGCAAAACATTCAATACAAAAACTACCTTCATATTTAAAATCGGCACTGTCCGCAAAACTAATTAAATCACCTGTTCCATCAAAAGAAGCAGAAGAGTTTCCAAATTGTTTCGTGCTACTTAGCTCAACATCTCCAGTGACGGTGGCTGCTCCACGGGCTTTATCGCTTTCGTCCGTAAAGTTTGTGTCAAAATTTAAAAGTAAAACTGTATCTTCAAAAGTACCAATACTAATACCAGCATTACCTAAATTAAGTGCCGTGTTACCTGTGGTTACTTCAGGAGCAGAATTTATTGCTGGATGAAAATACTGACTAGAAGCTTGTTCTACACCAGAAACTGTAACTAGTAATTGGTCCGTGCTATTTACATTTTCTTGAAAAGGTAGAGAAAAGTTTTGAGTTACCCCATTAATTGCATATGTGTTGGCTTGAACCACTGAGGCAGTATTACTGTATTCAACGTATTTTACTGTTTGACCACTTCTAGTAGTTCTATATCTGGTGGGGACTGTAATAACTTTTAAACTTAAAGAGGAAGCATTAGGAGCGGTCACAAAAGTAACTGTAGCCCCAGAATTGCTAATTGAATAAGTAGAGGTAGCCTGTTCAATACCATCTACAGTAGCGACCACTTCTCCAACATGCTCAACAGTATAAGGATGAAGATTAAAATTAGTGGCACTTCCTGTGCTTGAAAAAGATAAAGTGTCGATAGTATCAAAAGCTGTTGTGGTTATAGTTGCGTCTGTAGGATAAGTAGCCATTATGATAAGTTTCCTCTAATTGATCTTCTAATTGGTCCGTTATTTTGCATATCTCTAGTAACAATATCCACAATGATAGCTTCTGGAGTAACTTGGACATTTGGTTTACCTTCTGATTCTTGTGGGGTTCCTTGGTTATTCATGTTAACCACTACATTAGGACTATTAGGCATAGTTCCATGAGCATTCATGGCATTTAGGGCGGGACCGCCAATTGCTTTTGCCATTGGTTTGCGAATGACGAATTCGCCAGGCTCTAACATGGCGGGAACTCTGTCTCGTAATGCTCCTCCTGCAGCCATATGTCTTACAACACCTCCCGAAGCTGCCGGAAAGAAAGAACTAGCCAACATTTTTATACCCTCGCCAGCTATCATTCCCACAATACTTCCAACTGCGCTTCCTGCAGGTCCACCAATTAGTCCACCAGCTAAGGCTCCCAACCCTGCTCCAGCCATTCCAGCAAAATCAGCAAGGTTTTCAAAACTGAATCCTAAGTCAGAGGATTTAGTCGCAAGTACTCCTTGCTCCCCGGCAAGACTCTGCGATGTTAATATCCCATCTTCATCAGCACTTATTTGTTTTTTTGTAGTGTTTACTGCCTCAGTTTGTTGTTTATCAAGTTTACGTAGACTTCTAGTTTGCCCTGCCAAATCAAGAGAAGTACCATCTAAGCCCGCGTCAACTTGTTGCACTAACACGGGAGAACCAATTCCTCCAATTCCTCCTACTACCTGAACTCGTTGAACATCCATACCTAGACCTTCAAAGATACTCATTTGTTTATCAAAAATATCTTTTAAGTTATTCTGTGCTGTTTGAGCAATTTGTTGACTTACTCCAGTTTGGTTTTGAATAGCTTGCACCACCGCTTGTTGAGGGCTAGCTCCACCACCAAACATGCTTGCTAAATTGCCCATCTGTCCTTTAATAAATTCTTTGATAGGATTAATAACAAACTGTTCAGTAACACTAGTAGTTACATCTTCTAAAATTCCAACAAACAAATCTTTAACGCCTTGCTTGAAGTTTTCCATAGTAAGAGTGCCTTCTCGGATAGCTCCGAAGAAGTCTTCGACAGCACCTCCTAGACGGTTTTGTATTTTTTCACTAATATCATCTAAGACGTTACGAATAAGATCACGCTCTCTATCTAGAGCATCTTGTCTGGCTTTAGCATTATCCTGAGCCGCTGCTTTTTCTCTTGCAAGTGCTTCTAGTTTAGCTTTTTCGTTAGCATCAATGATGTTAAACTCTTTAAACTGTCCATCAATCTTTTTAGTTAGTAGTTCAGCTTCATTTTCTAAAGCTTTTCGGGCAGTAGCATTTGCAGTCCTAGCGATTTCAGCTTCTACTGATTGTCTCTTTTGAATATTGAGTAAAAGAGCAGAGTTAGCTGATTGGTCAAGTTGATTAATTCTCGTTTTTGAAGCGAATTCATCTGTTATGGCCTGATTACGTTCTAAATAACCTTGTCTGGCTAATGCATTATTTTTATCTATTTGTTTTTCTAATTCCGCAAAATCAGCAACAATTTTAGCGGCTTTAAACTGTGTAGGATCTACAATTAAATCTTGTCTATTTGATGCTGCTAGAAACGCGTTAATAGTTTTAGTAAAAAGGTTTTCTTGATTTAAAGCTTCTTGGAACTTCTCGACCGTATCTACTTGAATTTTTAAATTGTTAAGTTCTAATTTTTGTCTTGCTACAGCCGCTTGCCTAGCCTTTTCAGCAACGTCATTTTGTGATTGAGCTGCTCTAGCTTGTGCACCAATTAATTCTGCTTGAATTTTTAATCTCTCACCCTCTTGCCTAATTTTGTTTTGCTCCATTGCAGCGTTAGCTTCGGCAATCACACGCTCCTGTTCCTGAACGCGCACTAAAGTAGCTAACTCTTCTTGTTTTGCCGCCCTCTCGGCCATGTTTTGTCGAATAGCTTCTCTTAAATTTTCTCTTGCTGTTTCTGCTTCAAATTTAGCAACTCGTTCTTTTTCTGCAATTATCTTTAACTGATTATCAAGTTCTCTATTGATAATTTCTTCTTGCTTTTGACGAATTGACTCTAGTGTGTTTAAATTTGGAAACGCTTGCATGTCAGCAAGTTGTGCTTGCGCACCACGAATTCCAGATTCTCTTCCACCTTGTGCACCTGCAGCCGCACTACGCATTCCTATTTCAGCCAACTCTCGTTGTTGCATAAGAGCCTCATGATTAAGCTGATTCATTTGTTTTTGAAAATCTAATTCTTGTTGTTTTGCTTTGCCCAATTCTTCTTGTAGTTTTTTCTGAGCTTCGAGTAGTTTTACTGCCTCTGCCGCAGCTGTGTTTTCACGTCTATCGGTAGCTTGTTGTTCTGATAGTCTTAATTGAATTCTTTTGGCAGTGTTTTGCTCCTTTAAAATAGCTAGTTGTCCTCTAAGTTTTTCTTCTACCTTTTCCTCAGCATCCGCTCTTTTTTTGATTATTGCAGGAAGTTGTAAAGACATGCCATACAATATTTTCATTGCTTTATTAGCAGCGTCCCTTCTCTCTTTCGAAACTGCATCTTGAGCATCTCCAGTTGCAGCTCCCCCTATAATAACTTGTTGTAAGCGAGCGAATTGAGCAGCTTCTTTACCCAAACCCTCTAAGTTATTCATTACTCCTGAGAAAGCTGCCGCGTCTGCTGCTTTAATAAACTTACCGAAATTATCTGTAAGACCTTTTGTAATAGCTTCTGCGGTTTTTAACTCTCTTAGTCGTCCATCTACCTTTTCAATTTCAGCAGCCATTTCTGCTAAAGCTTTAGCAGCTTCTCTAGTAGGAGGACCCATTGCATGAAGTTTTTCAAAATTTGATCTCATTCCCGATAATTGCTTAGAAAGTTTTTCTGAAGAAGTACTGCCCTCTAAAAATTCTTTATTGGCTGCTCTTAGTACGTTCGCAAATAAGGTAACACTTGTAATTACCTCAGTAGTTCTTTCACTTAAATTTCTGTTTCCTTTTGCGGCTGCCTCAGTGTCTGCCCCAAAAGCTTGAAGAACATTTATAACGCCCATCCCTTGCTTTTCAAGGTCCTTAAAAGCATCAGTAACTTGTTGACCACTAATTCCTGCTAGTCTAGCGGCTGGTCCGACTATTAAAGCAGCATCTCCCAATTCTATGAGACCCGCTATAGTTTGTTCAAGCACTAATTTTTTAAGAGCATCATCAGTACCCTCAAGCTCTTTTTGTAGTGCGGCTATTCCTTTTGCAGCTAGTGTTCCAACTCCGTGCATCTGCATCAGAGGCTTTACTGTTTCTTCAAAAAACTTCGCTGCATTTCTTCCAGCGCGCCCAGACCCATCTATAGCCCTTAAGAGACCTTTGTTTAAGGTGCCTGCCACATCCTCAGAGACTCCATCCAACTCTTCTAATCTCTTTTTTGTGATATTGGCTCGAACAGCTAGTATTTCGAATGCTTTACCTCCTCCAGCCATAGTCACAGCGAGTCCTGCTACAGTTACTTTTAAATTTTCTGCTCTAACAGACATATCTGTAAAAAATTCTTTTATCTCTTGTATAATATCTACATCAAAAAAGCTTCCTACTAGTTGTGCAACAGAAATTGCGGCAAATAACCCACCTACAGCCATGCGTAATCCTGCAAATGCTACAGTTAGCCCTCTAACAGCGAGACCTGTAACATTTGCAATTGCGCTATATGCAGCGGTTCTGCCTCCTGCTTTGGTAATAGCAGCATTATTTAGTCGTATAACATCATTTAAAACTTTGTATCTTTTACTATTTGAATCAAGTAAATCTCTATTCTTTTCATAAACCTTATTAGCTGCTTTAAGGGCAGCAACATTCTTAAGTTGTCCAGATTCTTGCGCTTTTATAGTTGATGCAAGTTCTCGGGCCTCCGCGGGGTTTTGTTGTCCTGCGATTCTGCTTTGAAAACCAGATAAACCTCTTCTTTCTCTTGCACCCCCAAAAGCTCCTACTACTCGCTCAATATTAGCAGACGCTATGGTTGCCTTTTCCGCAGCACCCGTTGCAAATGTTCCTAGTTTAGCTAAAGCATTTGTCGCAAATCCCCCTATTACTTGTAAAGCTTTACCAAAAACTAAACTTATAATAGCTAAGAAAGCTAATAAGGCATTATTACCTTCTCCCAAGAAATCTACAAAGGGTTTTAAAATAGTAGTGACTCCTTGCCCAAATCCAATAGCTAGCTCTTGAATCTGAACTAAGAATTTTTCAAAACTAGCTTGAGCACTTTCAACATTTGTAGCAATAGCAGAAAACTTTTTCTGACCTTCTTCAATCACAGCATTAGCAAAAGCTTGTCGTTTTTCATAGTTAGTTAAGCTTGAAGCAGCGACATTTAGTTTAGCCGCATACGCCTCTACAGCAGGGTCAATTCTAGCGAAAATACCAAGTTCGTCTAAAAGTTCTGGTTCTAACTTAGCCGTACCTCTGACTACTCGTTGTAGTGCATCAGTTAAATTTCTACCCAACGCTCTTGAAGCTTTAAAAGAAATATCAGTAAGGTCTTCAATTTGATCTCTTCCTAAACCAGCAGACAACGCAATGTTAACGTTCTGTGCAGCCTCTTCTAGAGCGATTTGGCCGTCTGTAATGTTTTTTACACTCGCCAATATCTGATCACCAGATTGACCAATTTCTGCAGCTAAAGCTCTTGTACCCCTGATAACTGTCTCAAACTGGGCAACTTTTTGTAGTGCCGCAAAAGCCTGTTGTAAAGCAAAAACGTTAGCAGCAGCACCCGCGTAGGCAGCAACAAAACCACCCAAACCAGACGCTTGAGCAGAAAATTGTCTACTTGTTGACGCACTAGCTTGCCCCAGACGTGTTTGAGCGCGACCAACATTTTCAATGTCTTTGGCCGCTTTCTGGGTTCCTTTAGTTTCAACTGCAATTTGTATTTTGCTTTTTTGTGCCATTCTTATTTCCTTGCTTTACGTTGTGCTTCGTAATGCTTGCTTGATTCTGCAATAATAAATTGTAATAACTCAAAAGCGTCTCGGTTACCTTCAATACCATATAACTCCATGATATCACCAAGACCTGCAAAGTCTTTACCTAACCATATACCATTCATCCCTTCTATTTTATCTGGCAATGCTTGAAAAAGTGTTACTGCGATTGCCGCCTCATATGACAAATCATTAAAAGTCATAGGCATTTCATCTGGGTCTGGTTCCCAACCCATTTGTTCACACATTAGCAAGTATTGCTCTTGCGTCATTCCCCCTGCTTGGAACTGGTGCCGGAGGAACTTTTCAAGTTTTTTACGTCAGTTTCCTTTTTTGTAATAGAAAACTGTTCAAACTCATTCATAGTATCTGTAACAAATTGATCAAATACTGTAGAATTAGTAATCAAACTTAACGCTTCTTCTTGAGAATAAGGAATCTCTTCTTCTCCATCATCTCCGCTAATATCAACGGGCAACAATAATGGAAGATGCTTAACTTTAAGACCTTTCCAGCCTTTAATTGCTCTTTCACAATAGGCGGCTAAAAACTTATCGTTATCAATTTCTTCTTCTCTTTGTCGAGTACGTTTATTAAACTTAAAGGTTAGACTCGCGTTACGAATCTTCATTAAATCCTCTCTATTTAAATATACTAGACTAATAACAAATTCCTCAATATCTGGGAATTCAACGTCGACAACTGTTTCAGTTGCCATTAGGGATGCGATCTTACTCATTTTCCCCTCTCCTTTCTATAATAAAAAGGGTGTTCACCGATTTCAACTTGAGTTCAGCCGAGGGGAAAAGCTAAACACATTGTTAACACGATGAACACCCACATGAAATTTTATTTTAGTTACCCCTCTATAACTAATTTATTAAGCTGCTTCAACAACAAATGTTACGTTGGCACCATCACCCTTTTGGGCAGTAGTTTCTTGTGCTAAGAACTCAGCAGTAATACCAACAACGTCTTCAATTGTGTGTGTTGGGAAACTAAACTGAGTAGCCTGCATATCAATCGCAAAGTAAGGAGCCGTAGCACCACCAATTTTAAGGTTGGCTTGAGTTCCTTGAGCAATTGAAGTTGAGGTATTTGCAACAATATCTCGTAAGAATGAAGCAGAGTTATCACTCGCTGTAGCGCCACTTCTTAGATAAGCACTAATTGACCCTGAAATTGTTTGCACACCTGTAAACTGCGAAATTGGTGAGTTAAGGCTTGCAAGTTCTTCTGGTGTTAAATACGTAATGTTGTTGTTAACATCAAAAGTTAGTCCTGTAACAGGGAATGTATAGCTTGCAGTATCTCCGCTTGATGTATCTGTAATGTCGATAGTTGATAGCCGGTTCTGAATAAATTCAGCACTAGTAGCTGCTCCTGCAACGTTATAAGAGTTCCAAGGATGATACTTACTAGTATTTGCTGTATCACCATCAACTTTATAGATATCAATTGAAGATCCGCCAGCAGCTGTTGTACCATTATTTAGAGTACCACCAAAAACGTTAATAGCAACGTCTCTGGGTGACCCTGTAAGTTCTACAAGGTTGGTGGCAAAACCAGTCCAAGTTGTAGTAGCAATTCCGTCAATAGCAGCATCAATTGATGCTTGGTTAACAGTGGCGTTAGCCAACTGATACACAACGTTATCAACTTTCATATATAAATGTGCTTCTGTAGCGGTTGCAAAGTTTGGGTTACAAGCAGCAACGTTAGAGGAAGCCGCACGGTTGCGGTTTTCCCACTTAGCAATGGAAGTATCCTCTGTGCCTTGCCAAGCACTTTGCATTTTAGTTCCGTCAGCAGGCGCAGTTGCACTAAGCATTGCTTGCCATAGGAACCAGTCTGCAACAGGGGTAGCGTTACCATTTTCAAGTAAGTTAGTTGTAGCTGCTCCGTTAATTGAAGTGGCTCGTGTGGGTTTCAAATATGCCTGGAAGTTCCAGTCAACTGGGTTAATAGCTGTATTGAACCTCTGTTGAGAACGATCAGGTGATGTGCCACTTTCGAGCGATGTAATGTCTTGAGTTGCCGCTGATTGACTAAATGCATATCCTGCAAGTACTTCAACCTGCCAAGTGTTGGCGGGACTCATTGCAGTAGCGGCAGCGCCACCATTGATATCAACGGTGGAGTAGAAAATTTTTGTATTTCTTTGTAAGTTAAGCGATGCCATTTCTTAAAGCTCCTTTAATCTTCTATTTCATATCCAACGTTTATAAAGACTTCTCCAAGACCAAATGGTTCTATGAGTCCTTCGTCTGTTGAAATATTTGATATGTTAAATTGTAGTATTCCTTTATCAGATTGACTTGATATGCCATATATAACATGTTCCACGTCGTCTATCAAGTTTTCTAGACCGTCTTGTGCCTCTTCTTGTTTTATATAACATCTAATAACTATAGGAAGATTAGCTAAAGTAAATCCTTGAGTCTGATAATCTCTGGTTTCTGCTCCCGCACTTAAATATAAGGCAGGAAAATCATTTACTTCGTCAATAAATTTTAGCTGTCTAAAAACATTATTTGCTAAATCAAAGTTATAAGTGTAGGAGTCGTCAAAAGTTGAAGAGTCACCATTAATTTTTTTTAATTCTGTGACAAGGAAATTTACAATATCTCTTCTTCGACTATTTGCCATTAATTTTTTCCTTAGCCTATATAGAAGTATAACAGACCATTTTCTTGTCTGCAATCTATAAATTTTTACATCCAATAAATATCTATTTAAAATCCCTTTAAAACATTAAATTGTCTTCCAACTCTTCGTTGGGTTATGTTTCTAATACTTCCCTCAATAGTCTCATTAGGATTTCTTGAAGTATTTTGATGCACTTCGTAAATAGGGTTATAATAATATCTAATTAAGTTACCTCTAACCTGAGTTAGAACACTTCTAACGAAACGTCCACTTCTGTTTGTTAATATTTCGTCACTCAGAGGAGGTCCTTGTAAAGGTCCTTTAGGCATTCTCGCAAACAAAGATCTTTGAACTGCTGCAGTGAGTTGAGAAGAAGAAATAGTAGCTTGCATCTCCTTCTTTTTTCTTGGGCCTCCCTTGCGTGAACCTTTAATTTTACCCTTTGTCATTGGAATACTAGCACCTGATGGGTATTCCATTATAATATCAAAATCAATTCCTGATGCTTGATTAGTTACTTTTCGTCTACCTGGTAAGGTAGTTAGTGCTTTTTCAAATTCTTCTGCTGTCCCGACAGTGATTGCGGGTCCCGCATCTAATATTGATTTTATTAATTGTCTCTCAAAAGATTCGCTTAATTTTAAAACAATGGCAGCAGGCTTAGTTAATTCTGTAACAAAAGGAGGAGAAGTAAACTTATTTAAAGGAAATGCTATATTTATTACGTCTACTGCTGTAACTTTATTACCTCCACTTACTTGAAATTTAGAAATCTGTAAAACTCTTGCTTTACGATAAAACTGCATAAATAAATCGGGGTCATTTTCTTTAATTAAGTTAAAAAATCCACCAGCCCCACCTAAAGCGGTTCTAGCAGCTTTTAAGACTCCTTGTTTATCTTCTATGTCTACTCCTGGGTCTGCTGTTTGGGCTGCTCTTTTTATAGAGTCTGTTAAAGATAATGAGCCTACTTGTTGTCCCTCCTCAACGGCAAAAGGAGACGCTTGTCCAATAGTAGCACCACCTTTTCCTCCTCGGGTTGCTTTTAACTCTGTTTCTGTTATTTCTTCTAGGCCAAGAGCTGCGGCTAAAGGTGCAGATATTTCTTCTGCGTTAATCTCAAAGTCTGGAACTAAACGAGCACTACCACCCCTAACTGTTGCTTTGTAAAATTTATCTATTGATTGCTCTAAAGCAGTTTGACTAATTCTTCTAGTTGGCTTTCCTCCAAGAAGAGGTTTACCTCCTTTTTTGACTCCGCGTAAAAAATTAGAATAATTATCTAATAATTCTGGTTCTGTAATTCTTACGCTAAATGCTGTAATTCCTACAGGAGATGCCATTATTCAATTATCCTATATAAATCTAAAACTCGTTTAATATGAGGAGGAAAGTTTGCGGTAAGAGCAGGTCTTGTTACAGATTCTCCAGCAAGAGCAAAACCAGAACGATCTTGTTCTTCTTTGTGCAATAGCTTTATATAGTCTAGAGTAGCTAATTTTAAATCTTGTGGCACACTACCAGATTCATACCCTGCACGATAGTTAACACGCACAGCTTGAGGAAAGTTTTGGAAAGTCTTTGGTCCGTGTAAAGTTAGTTTTTGATACCCTGCACCAGAACCCGTATTACGACTAATTTCTCCTGTATCTTTTTTAAATACAAATTCTTCTTGAGAAGCATGAGTATCATTAACATCCACCGCTGCGTTAGCACCCTCAAAATGAAGTAATAACACAGTCTCATCGTCTGTTAGGTGTTGATACTCAGGAGCAGTAAAGGCCCCGGTATAGTGTGCTGCTTTAGAAATTCGTAATTCGTCCATATATCCTGTGAAATGAGCAGGGGTGGTATTGCCTGATTTTGCAATAAGTAAATCTCCACTAAAGTTTGGAGCGTCAACTGTTTTGGCAATTGTTACTGTACTACCAATTTGTCCTCCATCTCTAAATAATTTAAGAGAGGTTCCACTTTTACTCACTGCGAGATGGTGAAAAGTATTGGCTGTATAACCACTAGTAGCAGCGTGAGCAACATTCATAACTTCAGTGCCTGCATCTACTACTCTAAACTGTAATCCTTCTACTGCATTATATCTAAGTTGCCAAAAATCATTAGCATCCTGATATTGTTCTACTAACACTTGTGAAGTGCTAAAACTAGCAAACCTAGCTTGCACATCAATAGTAAAATCTCCTGTATCAAACCACCAATCATCTCCGTTAGGGGCGGTCAAAAAATCTCCGTCTCCGTCAAAATACATAGAAGATTGTCCAAACTTTTTAACTCTTGTTGTTAAATGTGCATCTCCACTTGTTGTTATTGTATGATTATCCGAATCTTGATCCACTAATAATCCATCCGCTGCAGGAGGATTTAAACTTTCATATCTTGTTCCATCATATTCAAAAACTGAGTGTACGTTTGCAAGAGGTAAACGGGAGGTAAAAACAGAGCTGTACCCTCCATCAAAAGTTTCTGAGTAGTTATTCGCTAACACCTCCCGTTCAATATAATGTTCTACCACACCACAAGCGTAATTAATTACATTAGCTAACCTACCGTCATGTGTAGTGCTATTGATACTTAGATAATCTTTAGTTTCTACTAATGTAATATATGGATATTTACCTAAATTACTTTCTGTGATAGCCACCCTCTTTTCTCCTTACTTTTTATTAAATAAAGATTTCTTAGTTTTTACTGCTGGCTTGGCCTCTTCTACTGCTTCTTCCTTAACCTCTTCTACAACAGGTTCAGGTTCTGGAGCAGGAGCAGGAGCAACTTCTACTGCTTTTGGCTCGCCTTTCCACTCAGCAACAAATTCATCAAGCACAGCTAAACCGTAACCATGTTTCATAGCCCAGTTTTTAACTTCTTCTTCTGTTTTTAAACCTTCTTCTTTGACTTTATCAACATCAGAAACAACGTCTGCATAATTTGTCATTTATTTTCTCCTTTTACTAGAAAGGGGAGGCAGATAAGAACACCTACCTCCCCTTGGGCATAACTAAGTATGTTACCTAGTAAGTATTAACCGCACTCAATTAGTGATGCATATGCGAAGTTTGTTGCATCAAGGGCAGCGCTACCGTTAGAGCTAAGTGCTTTGAAGTCAAAGCGGGTGCTCATATACATTGCTGTAACCTGCTGGCGTGGTTCATACTCGCTCTCAATCTCCATGCCACGGCGTTCACCAATGATGAATCCTGGCTTGTAGACTAGAACACCGATTTCGTTTCCGGTAGAACCTACATTATCC
>Ga0181568_10001236_pt1 | contig 23557 bp, 36 predicted proteins | sample 101ome_20_FD_133758 | JGI IMG/M metagenome (GOLD analysis project Ga0181568, IMG submission 133758) | Coastal salt marsh microbial communities from the Groves Creek Marsh, Skidaway Island, Georgia - 101404AT metaG (megahit assembly) | ecosystem: Environmental > Aquatic > Marine > Intertidal...
ATTCAGAACATCATAAGCTACTTCAATCATAGGGTATTGACTAACACCACTATTCGTTGTTTCTTCCGTTCCTACTGTAAAAATACGTTCATTAGGTATTCTCTTTCTGTTTATTCTAACCTTACAACTAACTGTATCACCACCTGTGTGTCTTAAAGAAAATCCTATAACAGAACGTAAGTTTAGATTTTTTCCACTATCGATTAACTCTTGTGTTATTCGATATCCACCATTATCAAGTGCTGGTCCGAATACTGCGTTATCCCAAAGAATTTCTTTGTACCCTTCAAAGTTAATAAAATCTTCTGTATCGTTCCTAACATCACCATTCCAATATCCGATACCACTATAATGTGTATTATCATCCCATCCTTGATTTTTATTTTTTCTTGCGGATGCGGCACTTAGTGTTAATTCATATCTACCACTAAACGTATCTTCGAACTCTGATTCTTCTGGATTGTTAGACCTTATTGATACACCATTTATGTAGATATCACCCTCATTGATAAATTGTTGTTCGATAATTTCTAATGGAATATCAGGAAGTGGAGTGATTAATTCATTTGATAAAGTTTCAATAGTTCGATTGTAGATATCTCTATCGTACAATGTAGTATTACCTTTTACTTTGTGATACCCATATTCTTTTTGAGAATCTTCTTCTAAAGTATAAGACACTATTTGTTTCGAACTATTTCTTTTTATTTCACGTAGTTCGATTTGTTGTTGTTCTGTTGTTATGTTTGTTTGTGCCATTATCTAACCACTTTAAATACGAATCCATCGAAATATTTCTTATCAGAACTGCTATCAACTCTAAATTCGAATTGATAAAACCTTTCAGGTTGTAATGTGTTAAACCAAAAGTTAAAGAAGTTTCCAGTTGAATCACAACTTACTTTTGTGTATGTTGTATCAAATGGAATCAATACTAAATTAGTTTCAACATCTCTTACCTGGTAATAAGTAGTTGATGGAAGGTATTTAATTTGATTGTATGGTGCTGAGTTTGTGAAACTTCTTTGTGGGTACGTTTCTCTACCAACAACTCTTAATTTGGTCTTAGATAGTTCCTTATATTCGGATTGTAGATTTTTCATATACAATGTAATATCTTTTGTTAAATCAAGCTCACTTAAAGAACCTGTTACGAATGATGAATCATCCCATCTTGTCTCTAAGGTAGGTACATATATTGTGTGAGTATCGTTTGAGAAAAACTTAGATGAACCATATTTTGTAGAACCACTTTCTTCAGTTGAACCTCTTTTAATAATGAATCCATCGTTTGGTCTTGAACCTGATAACATATCTCCCACATACTTTGTTACATCTACATTCAAGTCAGCAGTAGATTTTGTGAAATTTTGTGAGTATTGTGTACCATCTACAGATGCGGTGTACCACGTTGCTCCGCCTGAATTCTTTAACCAACCAGCTTCACTAATTGCTCTTACATCTAAAGAACCTGAAAATGTTATTTTAAAATCATCTATCGAACCAGTTTGAGCTAACGATGATGAATTAAAGTATGTATATGCAAATATGTAATCACCACCTTTAGTTGGGGTAAATGATATTGATTGAGTTGCTGCTGATGTATATGATGATGTAAGGTTTGTTACACCTGTTCTTAATGGTAATCCATCTGTATCATAAATTGTAAAATCAATAGAATTAAAATCGTTAGGGTCTAAAGATGATGATATTTGGTAATTTATACCCGATTGTAATTCAACCGAAAATTGTGCATCTGCTCCACCCTCATCAGCGTATAAATTTAATTTTGATTGAGAGGCAAACATTCTAACACTATTAGTTGTAGTTTCGTTTACTCTATTTCTTAATTTAAAATCACCCTCATTTTGAGTGAACGTTTCCCATTTAATTAAGTTACCCTCTTTTTGGTAAACATATACTTCATCAAAAGAACCAGTGGTAGTTGTACCATCGCCGCTTCCATCAAAGAATGTAAATCTTAATTCGTGGTCACCTGTTTCAGTTGCAGTTAAATCAAATGATTGAGTTGATGATGCGGTTATAGCACCAACCATACCTTCATAATCACCTTCGGTTTTTAGAACTCCACTTGGTGTTTTGATTCTAAATGCAACATCATCAAATGAGGCAGGGTCTATTTGAAATTGTACTCCATAATTAACAGTATTTAAAAGATGTACTGGGAATATTAATGTTGTTCCTGCAAAGTTAGATGCTGATATAATTAGTTTATTGTTATCAACTAATGCAAATGGTGAGTTACCATTGAAATCATTAATTGATTCTGTTAAAAACGCAGAACCACTTCCATCGGTAAATCCTTCATATAATACAACACCTTTAGTTGGTGCAGTACCTAAAACACTACCATTAAATACTTGTGTACTACTAACACCCCATAATGTATTATCATCCCTAAGTTCCCAACTACACCCAACTTTAGTTACTGGATTATCATAAAATTGTCCTGAACCTTCTGCCCAACTTTGAGATATAGGATATACTTCCAATGCATATTCTGTTAACACCTCATTAGCTTCTGTTGAAGTTAGATTTAATTTAAACTCTGAAGCAGTTATATCACCACTTACTATTGATTGTGATAATGCAGATAAATCAAACTTAGTTAAGATTCGGCTATTACCAGTGTGTATTGTATTTGTATCTTCATCAAAGAACTTGGTAACTTCTAACACTTCGTCTAACCCAGTATTCTGAGCTTTACGATTGTTCAATTCGTAAATTGTAGTATCTTTTTCTCCGTATATTCTGTAAATCATACTATATCCTCATTTAGAATTGTTGTGTTACAACCTGTCCTCTAATATCTGTATTTGGGAATTTAACTTCAAATATAGATGGGTCTTTAGGTGGATAAATAATACCCCCCTTTGTTGCGTTTATAATACTGTATTTGTTTGGTGAGTAGTTACCATTGAACTTATTACTAATTTGTAAACCACCCTTACCCTCTTTATCAGGTCTTACTACCGTTTGTACTCCATCTACTTTATCCAACTCAACATATATCTTAGATAAGTTGATTGGTTCATTGATTCTCCAATTATCAATATTGAAATAATCTTTCATTCTATCAATCGCTCTTAAAAGAACTTCGTTAGAATTGTATTCTGGTAAAACTATGATTTCAAAAGTAACAGCGATATTAACAATATGTGCATCTTTGATATTTACTGCATCCGTTAATAATCGATGATACGATATATAGTTTTTTAAGTTATATTTTGTAGCAGCGTTTAGAGCTGATAAGTTTTTCTGATTATCATACCCACAAGTATATAAATTCAATGCCAATGGGTTTGGAATCTCAGTATTGATATACTGTCCATCTACTTTTGAGTTTTCAGTTTGATAATCTTGTTGTAAGTATGCTTTTGCAACCGAACCAAATTGTGGTGGTAATGCGTAACATCTCATTACATAATCTTCTCTTGTTACAGTTCTATTTTGAGCTGCGAAGAATGCCATAGCATTCTGTCTAATTTCTTCTTGGGTTTCTGTAGTTTTACCACCAACAGCTGCGTTTGGATTACTACATGCTAACGATTGTCTAACAAAAGAAACCAATGTATCTGATAGATTGATTTCATTTTTTAAAGTTGTTGTGCTTGATAATACATTTACCAAATCTTTAGCAGGTACATTATCAACGATACCATTACCAACTAAATAGGTAACAGTCAATGTTGTATTTTGTGGTGCAACCCCATACGTTTTTGTGTATAAAAAGTTTGAAGGGTCTAATGATGAATCTAAATTCTGATGTTCTGTATAAAGTGCTGAACCTACATTATCAGGATTAGGAATGATTTCTTCATCAGCGTTTGATGAGATACCTGCTCCAAACTGAATTGTTAAGATACCATCATCTTCGAAGTTGGTTACATATCTTTTTGGAACTCTATTTAGTTCTAAGAGATATGGAGTATCACCACTATACTGATGTAAGTATGTGGAGTTATCTTCGTTGTTATCTATTTGTTCGAATACCGTATCTTGTGCTAGGTATGGAACTCTTGTCCAAGTATCACCATCCGAATCAGATATGTTTTTAACTCTGATTAGATTATCATCTTCGATTTTTACTTTATCATAAATCTTTGGTGAACCAAATTCAAACGTTTTGGTTTTTTCTTTTCCACTCGTAGCTTTTACTTGTTTCTTTAAAAGATAGTAAACTGGTTCATTTGTGTTTTCATCAATTTGGTAAACCGTAACTTCGGTTGGACTAAACGATGATGAGAATCCAAAATCTACAGATGAGACTGTTGTAAATTCTACATCTGAAAAATCTGTTGAACCAACTACCATACCCTCTGATAGAGTCATAGCATAATCAAAATCAGGAGCTACAGTATCACCACTACCTTTTGCTGGTACTAATTGGAATACATCTAATGTTACCGATGCTGGTATAATATTTTTTGGTTTATATCCTAATGAGTTTACGATGTTAAATAGATTTACATTTTCTTCTGCGGTACTTAACAACGATTCTCTTAATTGAGTATCTGTGTAGAATGATAATACATCACCTACATACGATGCCATTTCCATAAACATCATACCAGGAGATGATTCGTTAAAATCATTGTATGTGTTTGGGAAATAGTTTTTAGAAAACTCAATTAAGTTTTTTCTAAATTCACCAAAATCTCTACCGATTAACGATACATCCTTTTGTACTAAATCTGATTTCTTTTTGTTTGCCATACCTAACCTTATTCTATTGTACTTCCAGCAGAATCTATAAATAATATTATCTGTTGGTTTGCACCTTGCTCCGTAACCCTAAAACTTAATTCTATTCTTACAAAGTTTCTATCAGGATTTGTTTCAATACCTATATTGTCAATAACTATATACGGCAACCAAAATTTAATATCTTCTGAAAGGGTTTCTGAAATTCTTTCATTTAAGTTTAAATCTATGTTTTCAAAGAGTTGTGAATATACATCCGAACCAAACAAAGGTTGAAATGGTCTTTCACCCTTTCTGGTCAATAATAGATTCTTTAGATTAGATACTGCTTGTTCTTCAGTTGTAAAACTTTGAGCGAATAATCCATTGGGTTTACCAAATGGTAATTTTACTCCAACTGCAACGTTCTTATCAAAATCTATTGGATTATAAAAATATTCTTTTCTTTGCTTAGCCATTTATTATCTTCCCTTTTTCTTGTCAATAGCTTTCATCAACTGAGAATAATCTTTGTTGATAACGTTCATAACACCAGCAACTTCTTCACTATTTGTATTAATAGGATTACCATCAATATCTTGCATTGGTGCTACTGCCGTAGAACGACCTGCCATAAACGATTGAGCTTGATTAGAAGTATATGGGTTTGCCTCTATATTTCTCCACTCACCACTTTGATGTGTTTCGTTTAACATCTCATTTAACATTGGGTTTTTGATAAATGATTTTGGTTTAGATACCTTTCTATCTTCTGCTATAATTTCTGATATGTTGATATCTAATGGGTCTACTTTAACTTTTTTAGATTTTATTTCTTTTATAATCGGTTTTTGAGATTTCTTAACCTCAGACAAGATAGGTTTTAGTTCCTCACGAACTACCTTTCTTACGATTACTTCCAATAATTGTGCTAAATCTTTTGCCTTCATAATTTCTACTTTATATATAAATATTAAAAACTTTCTTTTTACACCATCCCCACCCAAGGTTGTCCTATCGGTCCAACTGGAACTGGTGTTGCAGGTGTACCACTTGTTACAAATTCAGTTTGTAACCCACCAACTGTCAATAGATGTGCAGTAAATGCATTTGCTAATTTTGTTGCGAATGGTATTCCAAATGGTACAGCTGATGCTGGGTGAGTAAACGCTGCTAACAATCCGGCTTTAAGTGGTGCTACCGCCCCACCATTATTTATGATATGAGTTATTGGTGCGGGTATTCCTGCCGTTCCCGTTGAAGCTGCTATATTCAATGGGTGAAATGGTGTTGGGGACATTGTTGTTGTTAACCAATATTGTGATGTTGCGTTTGCCCAATCTGAAAAGTGGCTTAGTTTAGGTCTGCCTTCAGATTTTTTTATATCGTTTAGGGTTTTCAATATACCCATTTTGATTGGTTGATACGGAGCTTGAACTAATGGTAAATTTACATGAAGAATTGTATTAGCGGTTTTTACTGCTTTATGATATTCAGATGCTATCTTTTCTGCGGTTTGTTCTTCAGTTTTACCTTCGGTTGCTGAATTTAGATAACCACCTACTGCTGGTATGAATGCGGGCCAAAGTGCGGGCATAATATTATTGTTTCATTTTTTGTATATCACTAAGTATAGTTGCAACCTTGCTAGCATTTGTTGCCGGACCTGTTGGCCCAACCCCAGTTGCGTAAGTAGCTTTTGCTGATGTTAAATCTTTCAACTCACTAGCTAACTTTTCTATCAAAGTAAATAGTTTATCCATTTCCATTTGCCATGTCGGCGTTGCGTTTATAATATCTTTTTTTGCTGCTATGATAACATTTTCTTTTTTAGCGTTCAAAAATATCCTATCAGAATTAAGATATATGGATGGTTTAGAAAATGAGCTTGGATTATCTGCCCCACCGATTCCAGTTTGAGCTGGTTTTAATTTTATCTTTTGTGATGAACCTAACCATATAGATGAAAGGTCATCATTAACATCTTCTATAATGAACTTATTATATCTACCACCACGCTTTCTACCATTGGATATAATTGTGATTGGGTCGTTGTCCTTTGATGAACTCCACGATGGTTTCTTAGTTGTTTTACTTCCCTTTGGGGTATATCCAAATCTCATTGAGTGTCCGAATCTACCTTCTAATAAAACATCACCGATGAATGGTTGTAGTGAACCCACATCACTTCTTTCAGAAAACCCTCTACCTAATTGTTTGGCTCCACCACCACCACTTATACCTGGAACTCCAGCAGCTGCGGCTGCGTATCCCACTGCTGATGCCCCTGCTGATATTAATGTTTTGGATGTTGGTAGTGCATTATTATGAGGATTCTTTTGTATAGCTACTGGATTCAGATAGTAGTATGTTGTGTTTGAATTCTTCTTTGTAGGTTTAGCTTCACCCGAAGTACCTTGAACTATAATAACACTTTCACCAATTAAAGGAATCCTTCTCATAGACATATCATAAGGATATGCCTTTATTTGTTGGTTAACTGTAGTTTGGTTGTAGGCTTGAATTGCGTACAACTCATTTACATCATTATCTTTTAGATTTATATTTTGTACAGTAGCTACTAATAATTTATTTTGTGCTGGCATTATTCATCTCCCTCTGTACTACTAAGAGCATCAATTTTATCATCAATTTCTTTTGCGTTTTCCAAAAGTTGTTTCTTTTCTTCATCTGATAATCCGAATCCACCCTCATCCGATGAGTTAACATCCTTCAACATTCTTTGAACTATCGCTGCTAATTTTACAATTTGTTCATCGTTTTTGATTGATACTTCCATATACTCTTTAATCAAAGGAACAATTACAGTAGCATCTTGTAGATTCTTTACCAATGGTTCTAATTGTGCGATAAGAAGTTTTAGTTGCCTATCTTTCTTTTTAGAATTATGGTAAACATCCGACATGATATCAGAAAATGATTTCCCTTTAAATAATTCAGTATCCTTATCCATTACTATCCTTTAATTTATATCTGAGAGATAAGTATCCTTTTTGATTATATTCGGTGTACAATTCAACATAAATACCTTTTAGTTTACCAACTACTTTAGTTATGTATTGTGTATGTACTCCTGTTCTCTCTCTAATAAGTATGTAGAGTGCTTTTTTGTTATACGAATATAAATCATATCTCGTCTTAAATAAATGATTTATTGCATCCGCAATAGCTCTATCCCTATCTTTTAAAAACAACTCATACAAATGGAAATCTATATATTTTGTATAGTGGTCTATAAAATCTGATTTGGCTTCTTTGTTATTTTGGTCTACAATTTCGTTTACAATGTTACGAGATGTATCAATTGCCGCAACCTTTTCTTTTGATTTCATCCTAGCGTAGTTTGCGTTGTTCTCATTAAAGAGATAGTTTCTTGCTACTACAGTGAAATAGGAAAACGCTCTACCATTCTCACCATTGAACTTATGAATCTTTTCATTCAGAAATGCAACTACACTAGCTTTTACATCTTCATATGGTACATCAAAGTAATATGTTTTGTAAGTGTGGATTACATTTTCCGCTAATTTATCAAACGGGTAATGAATGAATCTGTTGTAGATTTTGTTCTTTAGTTTTTGGTCATCACAATTGTTATATGCGTTAATTGCGATTTCGGTGATTTTGGTAAAATATCTTTTACTCCTTTTTCTTCTCTTTCTAGGCATTCGGATTTATTTCATTATTTAACTTATCTAATGCAGATTGTATTTCTTTAAATACAAACCCGCTCTCATCATCAGCTTCAAACGAACCCAACCTATCTAAAGTTTTCATTCTATCTAAAGCTGATTGTATAGAAGTTTCTACAGAATCCAACACCTCATCTTGTTCTTCAATACTATCTTCTAACTTTTCAACTTTACGAAGTAAGTTCCACACTACATAAAGTAAGATTGATATTATTATTAACGGTAAAACTATGTGTTGTATTGTTTCCATATTAAGCTTCCTCTACTTCACCAAAGATAGATTTAAAATCAATCTTCTCTGGCATTTTTACATTTTCTAATTTTGCTTTCTTAGTTGGTCTACCACCTACGTTCTTTGTAGTAACCTCACCCTGCTTCATCTTCATCCATCTTTCGTTTTCGAATCTAGCAGCCATAATATCAGCTTGGTGCATTACATATGGTAATCCAGTCTTTAGTGCGTTATCTTTATTGTATGCGATGTAATACTCTTTGTTAGCATCATCATACAATCCATCGGTAAGTTTGATACCTAAGTATTCAACTTCTGAGATTTTGATTCCGAAATGGTTTAACATCCAAAATGTTCTATCATTCAAATTCATCCAATGCATTGATGGGTTAGTTTTATAAATCTTTCCTTGATTCTCAACATGCCATTGTGAATCATTTGGAATGTACCAACTCTCATCGGCGTTACCAACCTTACCTAAATCGTGGTGAAGGGCTGTAAAGATTACAGTTTCTCTATCGTACCCACCATCACCGATTCCTAACTCAGTATGTAAATCAAACACCTTTACTGCGTTTCTCGTAACTCTAAGAACATGGTCAATGTACCCACCAGCAAATGCGTTGTGGAAGTGTTCGGTTGATGAGGCTGGAGTAAGAATGATTCTATCTTCAAGATGGTCGTACATCTTGTTAAGAGATTCTAATCTCTCACCTGTAAACGTTTGGTTGATTAATTTTCTAAACTTTTCGTAATTGTCTTTGATTTGATTTTCATCTAAAATGTGTACCATAATTTAATTTTTATTTGTTAACTAATTGATTATCAATGTGTTGTGATGATAGTGATAGTGTAATTGATTGGTTATCAGACACTTACACTTCATCTAATATAGATAAGAACTCACTCTCTCTATAAATGTTGTACGTTTTACCACCATTCTTATGTTTGAATCCAGTTCCATCCAATAGAACTATATCTCCAACCTTAGTGCTCATTGGGATGGCTACACCACTTTGAGTGTATAATCCTTCACCAACTGCTACTACTTTTCCCATCATAGTGGTATCTGAACCTGATGGTTTATATAAACCACCTTTTGTTTTTTCATCGTGTCTTTTGAGTATCTCTACTACTACTCTATCCCCTAAGGGTCTGTAATTATATTCCATAACTTAAATAATTTTATCTATGATTCCTAATTCTAATGCTTCTTCTGAAGATAGGAAGTAATCACTTCTTTGATTTTCTTTCCAAAACTCTCCATCTTTTTTTGTACACTCTGCCATAATAGCATTACAATCATCTTCTAATTGTTCTGCAAACTTAGCGTTAGATTTTACATCTTCTAACTTACCCATATTGAATGTTGATAATTGGTGTACCATAATCTTAGAGTGTTTAGATGCTGCTCTAAGACCTGTTCCTGCAGCGAGTAGTAATGCCGCTGCACTCATAGCTGAACCTCTACATACGATGTTGGTTGTAACACCATCATTATCTTTTAGGGTTCTAATGTAATCGATTAATCCTAATGTTTCTACTACATCACCACCTGGTGAATTTAGTAACATTGTAATTGATTTTAGTTCTGGATTAATCTTTCTGAGTAATCTAACTTTTGATATTACATCGAAGGTCAATCCTTGCGATATTTCATCTTGAACTAAGATGATATTTGATTCAATATCTAATCCGTAATCGAACTCTCTAAACTCTTGAAAGTATTTATCTCTGTTTGATACTTTCTGTACATCGTAGACTGGTTCAATTTCCCCAGCTGTTGATGTTCTTCCTTCATTATATAAATCACTCATATGCGTTGATTATAACTTGTTTTATGATTAAACTTATGTAAATATACAATATTTTTTTTACAATACCAAATGTTTTAGTAAGTTTTTATATCATCCTCATCGGTGTTATCTTTAGTAGAACCTACCCCATCACTATAACTTTTAAAATGTGGTTTAGATAATTCGTTGTAAATACGTTCATCCCTTTTCTTAACCGATTCTTCTACTTCATCCAACTTATCTAAGAATTCTTTTTTATCGAGTCGTTCTTCTTCTTTTGGATACACCTCTACATTTCCTGCGGTATCTTCTACTTCATACTTTGGTGTAGCAAGAATTTCTTCATTCTTCTTAATCATTTCTTCTTGAGAAAGTTTATCTTTCATCTTCTTACGATTCTCACCATTCATCATCGTATGCTTATACATCATTTTATTTCTTTGTGTGAAATAATCATCTTCTTCTTCTTTTCTACCAATGTATTTGTTTACTGCAATTACCATAGCAATTGCCATCGGGTCGAACACAAATACAATCATTAGTGTAAACCAATTCACAATTATATCCATTGGTTTGCCTGTAATCTTAGCCATATATCTAAGTGGACCAATTTCTGCCGCTACTTCATTATTTGATTCTAAATCTAAAATCTGTAAATCCAATTTTGTAATGGAATCGGTAACTGCTTCCATCTTAATTGAAACACTATTTCGTTGTTGTTTCATATCATCTAACTGAGCGTTTAAAACTCTACGAGTAGATGATGAGGTTGTAGTGATGATTTCACCAGTCTCTTTATCTTTGTATTGGATAGTGTTGTTTGATAAACCTTTTGTAAGTTCTGATATAGATTCACTAAGTTGGGCTCTTTCTACTTTGTACCCTTCTAAAGATTCAGAGAACCTATCCCGTTTCATTTCAACTACAGCAACTTGTTTATCTACGATAGTTAGTTGGTCGGCAGTAGTCTGATATGCTGATGTAAGAAATCCATAGATACCTGCTGATGTTATAATCATTAAGATACCCACACCCAATGTAAGATAGGTTTTTAACATCCAACCTAACTTCTTCCAATGGTTATGTAGATATGATGCTACGATTAATTTAGCTAACTCCAAAGCTGAAGCCATTATGATAACTTCGAACCTTGCTCCAGCGAACAATGAACTCAATCCGAATACAGAATAGTATGCTGCAGTTCCTGCTAGCGATAGTGTTGAAAACACCATTAAGAACCCAAATCCGGTCTTTTTTGAAAAAAAGTTTTTAACAATACCCATATTTCACGTTTTATTAAATTCCAGAATTGTATTTATTACAAATTCTTATTTTATAAGAAGAATGAGGATGTAAACATCCCCATAATCCTGACAATAAGTATTAAAATAATTAGAATTAATACTAAAACAAGCTAAACGACCATACTATGCTTCCGCCTGAATATAATCTAAGATAGCAAGTTCTTTAGCTTTAGATTCTACCATAATATCAACATCTAATCCATATGTATTAGGAATCTCATTGATATAATCTGAGTGTGCTTGAGGTTTCAATTTATCGTTATTCTCATGCAATGCTTTAGATTCTGAATAGTGAACTACAGGTACAATATCTTTTGGCCAAGTAGAAACTGCTAACTTCAGTGCTTCTTCTTCTGATAAATCACCTGTACAAAATTTGTGGTGGTGATAATCGAACACAATAGGAATACCGATACGTTCGTGAATGTACATCAAATCTTTTACCGAATACATACTAGCCTTATCATCGTTCTCTACAGTCAAACGAGTCTGAACTGATTCTGGCAACCTCTCAAAGTTCTTACAGAACCTATCCATAGCTGCAATCTTATCACCATACACACCATTACAATGAATATTGATTTTGTTGTAAGGTGTTCTACTCAATCCCATCATATCGAATACTTCTCCGTGATTAGATAAATCAGTAATAGTATTTTCTACTACATGCTCACGCGGAGATACCAATACATTGAAGGGGCCAGGATGTGTTGTGATACGTTGGTTGTATTTTTTAGCAAGATGCCCAGCACCCAACAACAGATTAGATATCCGTTGGTAATGTGGCATATCTTTGAAATCATATTCCGATGCCCAAGGGAATAACTCAGAACTCAACCTAAAGAAGTTGATACCATTCTGATGATTCCATTTGATAATCTCTACTAAATCTCTGGCGTTTTGGATTCCCAACTCTGATGCGTATGCAATACCTCTTTCTGTAAAGGTTTTTTTAATCATACTCCGATTGGTAGTAATTTTGGGTTTCTGTTTACCCAAAGTCATGTTGATACAGGCGTAACCTAAATTCATAATTTTCACTTTTTAATTATACACTAATATACAAAAAATAGGGGACTTATACAAGCCCCCTATGTTAAGAAATTGTTAAATATCTTCCCACTCTACATCCGTAACTTCTTCACAAAAATAATAGTAAGGTTCTCTTTTAAACACCTTATCGGAACGTAGATGTTCTCTCCAAGTGGATACGATAGGGTTGTGGTCTATTCTAATCTTTCGTTGAACTATCCATAGAGTATCGTTAACACTAACAACTTCCTTTACAAACATTACTTAACGGATACTTCAATTACTTTGGCCTTCTTCTCCTCTACCTTTGGAATAGATACAGTCAACACACCATCCTTTACAGAGGCTGATGTTTTAGCTACATCCCAATCTTCACTAACACTATATCTTTTATTGAATGTTCTTCTTTCATTATCACCCTCAATGAAAAGAATAGAATCTTCTACTTTTACATTAATATCTTTTTTGGATAAGCCAGGTACATCAAACTCCATAGTGAGTATATCATCCTCAACTTTCATATTACGAGTTTCTCTTTGTGGATGGTTAAACACTTCATCCATCAAGTTCCATGCGTTATTCATTGTTAAAATCATTTTTTCCCTTTTTAGTTTTAGTTAAACAATTAATTTATATGATTCTTATAGTACCAATTGTGTACCAAAGGGATTTGTAAGGTTATAGTATGACAAAATGTCAGTTAAGTAAGGATATAGTATGACACTTTGTCAATTTAGTGAGAATGGTGGTGATTGTCCGATTACTTTATATGTTAAAATTACATTCCAAGGTTCATATTTAGTAAATTCAATCTTCTTATCAGTTAACAACATACCATTCATCTGCATATCGTTAGCTACTTTCAATAATATTTCTAATGTTGGTCCTTGTAGTTTGATGATATCATCTACCTCACCATGTATAAACTCAACCTTTACTGCATTTCTATCTCTTTCGAAATCCCAATCATCTTCTTCATCATCACCGAACTCACCATTCATCAAACGTTCTAACTCATCTTCCTCAGCATCCAAACGTTCCATCTCTTCGTGAATAGGTAGATAGGCAAACTCACCAATCATCAAATCGTACAAGTACAATAACTTATCTTCATCTTCCAATGTTTCAAAGAAGTTGAATTCCGCTTCATCCCAATATGTTGATTCAGCCATTTGCATCTCCTACTTATTAAAGTCGTTAATAATTTCTCTAGTCAACCAAGCGGGTTCGCTTGTGAAGTGTTTGAAATAAGGTTCACTAATTAGATATAATTTGAGTTTCTGATATTTGATTTCATCAGTATCATCTGTAGATAAGATATCGATTATCTTTTGTCTGTATGGTTCATCTATATAGTGTATGCTCATTTGCTATAAATATTGGGGGTTATTATTTTCCTTTGTATATTTTGTTCATAAAGATTAAACATTCTTTGGAGAGTGCTGTATTTCCTTTCTGAACAACATCAATACACAGTTTCAAAAACTTTTGAATATGTAATGGTGGTTGGGTTTCAAATATTTGTAGAACTTTATCCTGTAGTTTGTGGATATAATCGTGTTCTATTTTAACGTTAGATACTAAGTAACGTTCTGTCATATATCGTTCTGAGAACCACGTATGTGGTTTAGCATCTGTATCAACTGCCTTCTTATAAACAGTATCTACATATTCACTTAATGAAAGAATTTCAGGAACAGTCTCTGAGAAATGTTTGTAGTTTACCCAATTACGGGCTTCATTCATTTCTTCATCACCCATTCCTAATTCTTTAAATAAATCAGATGCTTTCATTTTGATATGTTATTCAAACATACCCAATTGAATCTTTCTTCTATGAATTTGTTGTGCATCCAACAGAGTTGTAAATATCTTATTACATTCACTCCATGTCAAATCAACTCTTTTGTTTCCCACAACTAAAGTTCCAATAGGTAAGCTCTTATCTTTATAATTTGCTTCAGTTAAATTAGCACTCATTTCAAAATCAATTGAGTTATAGTTCTTTCCTAACTGCTTTAGTTTATCTCTATCTTTTTGATGGGTAGCTCCACCCATATTTACTCTGCCTCTTGGCTTTCCTGAATATCTTTTCATTTTAAGAATATTTTAATTATTTAACTTAGTTGTCAATAAATATAAAATAAACTTTAATGAAACTATATTACTTACGATTTCTTTTAGAAATTCTTGCGAACTTAGCTTCAAACGATTTTAAGTCCATTCTCTTAGGATGTGTTCTTTCGATGTTCTGATTAACTCTCATAGTTTCAGCCATCCAATACCATGCAGCCGCTACAGTGGCTTGTGGTGGTATCATATACTCCTTCTGTAATCCGTTTCCAACACCATCCGATACGAAAAACTTTCCATCGGATGTTCTTTGTGTTGAAGCTTTTGGGTATCTATTTAAAACTTTCTTTTTTAATCTTTTGAATTTAGCTTTATCAATTTCCATTTTCTAAATGTTTTTTAAATGATTTGGATAATCGGCTATCGATATATGATGTTAGATTGAAATTATCAACATACAAAACATCAACTACCCTACCATCTTCAGTCTTAACAACATAACGATACCCCTTAACTGTTCTTTGTCTTTCTGCAACCGTACCGACTTTGTTCTTACCAAAGACGGATACGATTACAGTTTCACCAGTGCTATACGATATCATATACTTAACTTATAACTTTTATGATTCTAGTTTCCAATACCGATGTTACTTCGAATTCAACAGAATCGTTTTTGAACTCTTCGTGAACTTTAGTTTCAGCATCCGTTACAGATACTGCGTTTACCAAATATTCTTCTACGTTCTTTTTTTGTCTACCCTTATCATCTTGTGTGATAACTTTTACTTTAGCTTTGTAATACTTCATACTTACTTTTTTAGTTATTAAAATTAATGTTATACTTCTCTAATAGTTCGGTTTCTGTAATCAATGCGTATTCACCATTACATTCCCCATGTTGTAAATCTTCCACAATAGTATGAAACCATTGAACCATCTTATCACCATCGTGCTGTCTGCCCGCTGGGATAACCATTAGTTGCATTGGTATCATTTTATTCTGATACGATTTCCATAATCGGGGACCAATCTCATCAGGTCCCTTTCCGAATCTTTCTCTCAAATGAGAATAGAAATCTTCGTTCATTTCATCCCACTCATCGTAGTTTGAAAATTCTTCATTGGCTTCATCAAATGCTTTAGCCATAGCATCTTTTTCTGATTCTGATAATTCATCCCAAAAATCCGTAGGGATGAGATTTTCATTTTTTAAATCTTTACTCATTACTATAATCTTTATTTAATACAAATCCAGTGTTACCTTCTTCCGTAGTAACTTCGTTTACTAATCCCTTAGCTTTCAATTCATCTAAGGTCGTTTCAACATTCTCTCTTATAATATCTTTAGCCACCAACTCTGCGATACCAATAAACCTATTTACACATTCTTCGGTTTTGGTATAACTGATGTGTTCGGTTGCTTTATAGAAACGAGGCCTGAACTTAGCTTCATCAATCCACTCATTCTCAAAGAAACCATCTTCGGATAAGAATCCGATTACCATTTTACAAATATCTTTATTGCTTTTCATAATTTTATTTTTACTAATATACAAAATTATTTCCTAACTTCCAAATAAACCCCCCACTAATTTAGTGGGGAGTCTGTTTGGTGATTAAGAATAATAATTAAAATGGGTTGGAGATATCAACTTCTTCAGTTGAATCATCTTCTACATTGAAAAGGTTTTCTTCATCTGTAGAACCAACAAACTTTTGAACGTATTGTTTAACGTAAGTTCTTTCTGATTGAGCTCCACCTGCATCATCGAACAATGGGTAGATGGTAATCTCAGCGGCCTCAGCCAGATTGAATCCATCGTAAAGAAGTGAACCAATCTCAACTGCGGTTCTGGTCGATAGTGAGTTTGAAAGAGTAGGAACTTCTTTCTTCACATCGTTTCTGGTCATCGTAGTGATGTTAGCCACACTCTTTAGAACATTCTCATCAACCGATGGATACATCATCTGAAGTAGTGATGTTTCTTCATCAATGGTTAGTGTATCCATTTCGATGATTGTGAATCGGTCAACGATAGCTCGGTCAAGTTGTCGAGTCGATGTGTATTCATTACCAATGTTAGCGGAAGCGATGAAAGAAACACCATCAGCCACCTTCACTACAGGCGAATCGGCCGCCTCATCCAATCGAAGGTAACGTTGTCCCGCATCCAATACGGTCATCAGAATGTTGTGAGCCTCAGGGTGAGCCCTGCTAATCTCATCCAAAACAATAACGGTGTTTGGAGTTTGGATAGCTTTCACAAAAGGTGATGGTGAGAATACCGTACCCTTCTTAGTATCGAACTGAGTATTTCCGATAAGAGTAGCTCGCGGGTCTTGCGTTGAACCCAAATTGAAGATTTCCATATTGTAACCATCAATCGAATTAGCCGCCGCCTTAGCCGCCATAGTTTTACCACAACCAGCAGGTCCGGTCATCATAATATTTTTACCTCTGAGGATGTTTCTGATTAGATACTTCCACTTCAGTTCACTCATAAACAACATCTGTGGTTTCAAACCATTAGCCTCAGAGTGAATGAACTTTAGGAAATCCTCTTCCATTGGTTTTTCTGCAACTTCCATAGTTGGGGTTTGTTTCATTTGATATTGTTCAATACCACCATTAGGTTTGTTGAAGTTAGTTACAGGTTCAGAACCATTGAACTTCTCACCTGGCACCCTATTGAACTCAACCGAACCATTGGTAAGATTACCTTTGATACGGGCTTTGATACAATACTTAGTGGGATTATTAGCGGCCGATACACATCGTTTGTACAACGATGAACCAACCTCATTTAATTGGGGAACGAAGAACTCAGTTCCCGCCGAATCGATAAGGATGATTTCCTTATTCTCATTTTTCTTCGCCTGAAGAAATACTGCTCTTTGTGATTTGTTACTCATAAAACTTATTTTTTAATTATTACTCTTATCAATTATTACTCTACTAAAGTACGAAATAAAATCCACACTTCCAAATTTCTAATGTTAAGAAATTGTTAAATCTTCAATCTTTTTAATTACGTTATTGATATCATCGATTGTTTGCCAACCCATTACATCATCACCATTGGTATCTACTAACTCAGAAGTAAGCCATCCGTTATCATCCCATACTCCGATTTCAAAAGAAACGAAATCTTTGGGTGATGTTCCATTGGTGCGAGGTGAACTGTACAAACCAGGCCCAGCAACCACACTAAGTGTGATTCCATTGATAATCAATTTACCCTGAATACCTTCACCCATTGGGTGAGTTCCGAACTGAATGTCATTAAAATTTTTCATATCTCTCATTGTTACAGTACTAATATCGTTATTATTTTTCATATATCCAAATTTCTAATGTTAAGAAATTGTTAAACTTTTATTGGAACAATTTGTTCAAAGTCTTAGTCAGCGCCATCAGATTAGTACAATCAACTGATGTTGCTGATTTACCATACATTTTTTTGAAGTTATCAATACCACCTTCATAACCATCATACACAAAGTATGAAAGAACCTTAACGCCGGCCTGTTGGATTTTCTTAACCTGATTAGCCGTATGTTCAACAGCTGCATGTCCACCATAATCGATATCTCTATTAGAGAAACCTGGCCATCCATCTGAGAAGTTGATGAAGTAAGAATCAACACCTTTGTTGGTTTTGATGATATCATCCAACACAGTTTCGAAACACAATCCCTCAGGAGTAGTTCCACAAGGATTAAGATATTTGAACAATTGTTGAACCTTAGAGAACTTATCTTTTCTACTATCGTATGCAATCAACATTAGTGGTTGACAAAGGTTGTGGTCATGTTGGATACTTCTGTAAGAAATCACCACATCAAGATTAGAGGTCATTGATGCCGCCTTAGCGATTGCTACTGCGGATGTTTGAGTTTGTGTCCACTTACTACCACCCATTGATGAACTAGCATCAATCGAAATGTGAACCAGCGCCGGATTGTGTTTGTTGATGATGGTTTGGTCAAAGATTTGAACATTACCCATACCCAACTCATGCAACAATCGACCTGAGATTTTACCATTCTTCATTCGAGGAGTAACTAAACTTCTTTCCTCACTTCTGAGTTTAAGTTTCTTACCCAACACAGTACCCAATACGATACCCTTTTGAACAGCTTCCTCATTTCTTTCAACACCCCAAGAGTAAGTTGATAACATACTAATCATATCGGAATCAACCAATTGTTTAGTGTAGTTTCTCACAACCATTACAGGAGTTTGTTTATCAGTTCTGTAGTAACGACCTGATTGGTAATCCTTACCAGCCAACTTTTCTTCGATACCACTCTTAACCAAAGTATCTAACTTCTTAGATTCACCTTTGGAAACTTTCTTCTTTTTGATATCACCATTTTGGAAATCTTGCTGTTTCTTAATAGCGTTATCCAATTGTTTTTTCTGGCGGTCTGAAAGAGAACCATCACCTTCAGTAACTTTGGTATCTGTGATTTGAGAATCATTACCACTACCACCGGCACCATTAGGATTGTAACCACCCTTAGAACCTTTCTTTACATCATCACCTTCTGCATCACCTTTGGAATCATCAGTACCATTAGAACCATCTTTTGATTCACCACCATTACCTTCGGAATTATCAGTACCATTGGTTTCAGAGTTATCTCCACCACCACCAGTTCCATTACCTTCTGATTGTTCATCATCATTCTCACCATCACCACCATTTTGTTGGTTAGGTGATTCGATTGGTTTCTGCTCAGCTGGTAGTGAATCCTCAATCACTTTGAAAATATCTCCAGCCAATATCAAACACTGGTCGGTAGTTGTTAATCGTTGGATGTTTTTCAAATCCATCATATTCCACACTTCTCTAAGTTTTGGAAGTGCATCCAAATCACGATTCTCATTGGTGATATTGATGATACGGAACATATAAGATTCCCAATCCAACTCTCTATACTCAGAAGATTTCAAACCCTTATCAATAATCTTAGAGTTGAAATACTTATCGTACATAGCGTGGTAGTAACCTTTGTAGCCAGGAGAAGTAGAATAGATGTAATAATCAATTCTCCTATCTTCGATTACATTGAGTAGGTTCTTAACGATACCTTTAACATACTCTTTAGTTTCCCACTCATCCTTAGAATGTTTCTCCATCAGATGAGTAATGTAATCACTACCAACAACAACTTCAATACTATTGTTAATTACACTCAACGTATTAAAATCGGTTAACTTAATGTGAGAACCTTCGTGCAATGCCAACCCAACGGTTGAATCAAATTCTTTATCACCCATCTTAGATGAAATCACAACCGAATTACCATCAGTATAAGAATCACCACCCCTTACATCAAACGTAACAGGGATGTTCTGATTGGTAACGATGTTAACGAAGTTACCGATAGATTTCTTATAAGAGGCAAGTGCCATAAGATTTGAATGTTTAGATTCTACAACATTCAACCCATCATCAACATCATCGAAGAGGTCATCTTTCAACCAAAACGAACTATATTTTGTGTTATCTCTATTCATATATTTTACTCTTATCAATTATTACAGTACTAAAGTAGTGAATTTTTTCCATATAAACAAGCTTTAAATGTTAAATTTTTGTTAAAGTTATCAACAACTTATTAACAATTTAAAGTAACCCTTTTAGTAGTTTCTTATAATCTATGGATAGTAATCCCATAAAACCTAACATCGACCCACAAACTGCGAACGCCATTTCATTAGCCACACCCTCAAAATGGATGTAGTTCTGAATAGTACCCTTCATAGTTAAATAGGTAACTCCTAACCCTAAAATGGTTGTTAAAATTGCTTGGTAATTTTTCATATCTATATCTATTATCAATTATTACAGTACTAAAGTACGAAATAATTTCGATATATCCAAGCTTCTAATGTTAAGAAATTGTTAAATTTTCACTAATTACTTAGTGGTGCTTTGATGGATGGATGTGATATGTAGTTATTTAATCTACATTTAAACTCACCATTTAAAACTTCAACATCTCTGAGATGTATAGTTGGTAATTCATATGGTTCATTTCTTAGTTGTTCTTTTACTTGTTCGATATGATTGTTGTATATATGAGTATCACCTAACGAACCAACCAATTGGTCAGGCACCATATTCACTTCATCAGCAATTAAAGATAGTAGTAATCCATATGATGATATATTAAATGGTAATCCTAAAAATACATCTACACTTCGTTGATTCCACATTAACGATATTCTTCTTTTAGGTACATTTAAAGCATCTAAATCTTGCTCATCAAATCTTTTACCATATGATATATCTTTACCTATTGATGATGTCCAATACCCCAACCTTTCTTTGAATGGCATCTCTGTAGTGTAACATTGGAATCCATAGTGGCAAGGTGGTAGTACCATATCAGATAGCTCTGATACATTCCATGCATTAACCATCAACCTTCTACTATCGGGATTTGTTTTAAGATTTTCAATAAGAGTTTCCATCTGGTCTATACCACTCCAATCTCTCCATTGTTTACCATAGATTGGACCTAACGAACCATCTGTTCTACCACTCTTATTATAATCACCATCCCAAATCTTACAATTGTTTTTTCTCAGATATTCAATATCAGTTCTGCCCTGTAGAAACCATTTCAACTCAGTAACCATTGTATTGAAGGCAACCTTCTTAGTTGTTAAGATTGGGAATCCATCTTTCATATTATGTCTGATGGTGTACCCAAAGATAGATTTAGTACCTGTGCCTGTTCTATCTTTCTTATCTACTCCATAGTAAAGTATCGTTTCTAATAGTTCTTTATATTGCTTATCTAAATTATTCATTAATCTAATACTTTATTATTTGGTAACTTGCCTCTAACTCTATCTGAGATTGGAATAGCATCACCCATCTCATCTATTCTAACAAATGTCATATTGGTTCTTAGGATTAGATTTTGTTTACCATTGTAAACATTATGAGAGCGAGCCTCTATTACTAATCGTATTGATGAACCACCTACTGATTCAACCTCACCATATATCTTTAAGAGTTGACCTTCTCTTGCAGGTTTATTGAATATACATTTATCAATTGCCTTAGTTACCATACGAGGTGTATCACAAAACTCTGCAGCAAATCCAGCAGCTGCCGCATCCAACCACGCCAATAACTTACCACCGAATAAGTTTCCGTGGAATCCTAAATCTGATTTCTTAATTGGGTGTTGGGTGATATACTTCATAACTTATTTTTAAAATGTTTAATCATTATATGAGCTGATTTATAATTAGTAGCAAGAGGTATATCGTGTACATCACATAACCTCATCAACATACTAATATCAACATCATGTGGATGTTTATCTAAAGGGTCTCTAAAGAAGAGAACACAATCAACTTCACCTTCAGTTACCATAGCACCAATTTGTGCATCACCACCCATTGGACCTGATGCAACCAAATCAACTTTCAATCCAGCGTGCTGAATCATAGTACCTGTTGTACCTGTCCCAACTAATTCTACATCATCCTTTTTAAAGAAATCCAATCTCTTCATTACAAAAGAAACCATATCGGCTTTCTTACCATCATGTGCGATTACTGCTATCTTCATCTCTCTTTGGTGTTAATGGTTTGTTTAAGAGTATCTACTAACCAATCGTAATCTACGTGATTCCGAGTAGCCAATAATCTAAATGAAATTGTATCTGCTAACTTAATTATTTCTTCTTCATTCATCTTTAATTAATGTATTATATGCTTGTTGATATGCCTCTACTTTATTTATCTTAGGATTATCCCTAACAATCTTAAAGGCTAATTGTAAAACTTCTTCTCTTATACCATAAGCATGAGCTTCGTATAAGATTTCTTCGATTTGTGCTTCCTCAGTCATGAGAACATATTTACTATTGCTGCTGCAACTATTATTAAAATAACACCGATTACAGAAACCATAGCAAGCGTTTCGTTGTTTTCAACTTGTCTCTTACTTCTACCCTGCCAATCGTTTGGATTCCAATTATCTTTCATATCAATATGTGTTTAATTGTTCGTTAATTTGTTTAACCAACTTATTATCTTCTTCACATCCGAACTCATCAATCAATACATCTTTGATGGTAGATAATAGTGCTGATATCTTTGCTTTAGATTTCTTCTTAGCCATTGTAACATTCTTATGTTGTACTTTGTATAAGTGGAATGCCACCGGGTCTAAGTTCATTAATTTTTCTTCGTATTTAGATATACGAGTATCTTGAATCCTCATCTTAGTTGAGGTATGGGTTGGAACAAATCCTTTGTAGAGTTCATCTAACCTTCCTGTTAGATATTGGATTTCCATTAACTTATGAATTTCGTTATAATCCATTCTTTCAATTTTTATTTATTTTAAATCTAAGGAAACCGAATCAAATCGAAACGGCTTCCTTAAATATAATATGTCATTAGAATTTCATTCCGAAACCTAACATCATGTTTGTTGTTTTCTCACCTGAGTGATAAACTACTTTTGGTTCAACGAACACACCTTTGTGTACATCAAACATTTTACCTAAACCTAATGCAAGGTTATCAGTGTCAAAATCATTTAATTCAGCGTATAGGAAAAAATCCTGTCCACCTGCTGAAACAAAGTATCTTGCATTCAAGTCCATAGATAAATCCTCAGATGAATCAGCTTGAGATACAGAGAATCCAACCATTAAGTTATC
>Ga0181568_10001238_pt1 | contig 23542 bp, 37 predicted proteins | sample 101ome_20_FD_133758 | JGI IMG/M metagenome (GOLD analysis project Ga0181568, IMG submission 133758) | Coastal salt marsh microbial communities from the Groves Creek Marsh, Skidaway Island, Georgia - 101404AT metaG (megahit assembly) | ecosystem: Environmental > Aquatic > Marine > Intertidal...
ACCCGCCTGTTAGCTGCCCCATTGGCACCATTGCTTGCGCCTTTGAGGTCTGCCGATCTGTTGCATCTGATGCGCAGTGACCGAAAGCCGTGCAAAAAAACCCGTTCGGCTTGGCCAAAACTGTTTGGGGGAGCCAAAGCCCCCCCAATTAAGCACGATATAATCGTTGCTATTTTTTAGGCACCCAGATGGTGACCAAAATCATCGCCAAGACAATCAGGTCAAAAAGAATGACAATCATGCCCGGTGCAGTAACCGGTTCGGCTGATGCGAAGTTGTTTACAAATTGCTGAACACCGGCGCTCAGCTCCATGCTTTCGCCCATTTCTTTGAAATTATTCGCGGTATTGGCGCGCAGGCTCCAATAAGCGGTCTGCCAGTAATAGGCAAACATAACAGTCAATACGCCAAAGCCGGTGCCAAGCAATTTGGCAATCATATTGTCATCCTCGGCATTACGAATATTATTGGCAATGCGAAGCGCCAGCCATATGGCAAGAATGCTGCCAATGCTGCGCAGCGCAAAAGCGATGCTGTAAGTGCCGAAAACCGACAGTCCTTGCATTTCCATCATTTGTGCGTCCATGAGTTTTCCCTCCATTAATCAAATGAACCATTCAGCCCCCAATGGGGCTGACAGAAAAGCCTAACAAACCAGCCTGCCCTGCAAACCCCAAATTTTCAGTTATGACGTGGGTGCGAGCGTAAAAAACAAGCACAGTTTCAATTTAAAATAGACCCCGCCCGATTCTGGGTTAGTCTATCTGAGTGATTCATCGGATCAGGTGGAAACTCGGGAGGGTGATATGACGCTATTAATTTTAGGCAGTATTTTATTTATCTTAAGCCATTTGATTGCCGTTTTTGGCTATCGCGCCAGAATCGAAGCCATCGGCGGACATCACGCCTATATGGGACTTGTCACAATCGTTTCGATAATCAGCTTGATATTGGTCGTTATGGGCTATCAGCAGACAAGCTATCAGCAGCTTTGGCTACCGCTTCCTGCATCTTATCAATTGGCCAATTATCTGATGCCGATTGCCGCCATATTGATTGTTGCGGGCAATGTGCCCGGCAATATAAGCCGTTATGTCAAACACCCGATGCTGACCGGCATTGCTCTTTGGGCATTTCTTCATCTGCTGGCCAATGGCGATTTGTCCTCTACCATCATATTCATCACTTTTGGCGGCTATGCGATTTACCGACGCTTGACGCTGCACCCCAAACCATCTGAGCCGCAGCCGATTTATCGCGATATTGTCGCTATCGCAGCGGGGCTGGCGCTCTTCGGCATTTTGTATTATTTCCACGAAGCCCTAAGCGGGGTTGGACTGTCATAAAAGCCGCTTTGGCGCGCCAATCAGGAGAACCAATTTGTCTGAAGACCGGATTTACCTTAATTGCCCCTTCGATGAGAAGGATGAATGCAAGTCACTTGGCGGGCGCTGGGATGGCGATGAACGCAAATGGTATATTACCGCCGATATGGATGCCGAGCCTTTTGCGCAATGGATGGGTGACGGTGATGATGACAGCGATGGCGCGAGCGGGGAAACCGCCTCGGACGATGGCGAGAAAACCTATCTCAACTGCCCGTTTGATGACAAAGACGAATGCAAGGCGCTGGGCGGTCGATGGGATGGTGACGCCAAAAAATGGTATGTGCCGGCCGGCAAAGACACTGTCCCCTTTGCCAAATGGCTATAAAACCGCCACGCAGACATAGCTTTTAAGAAATAATGGTGCGACCGAGAAGACTCGAACTTCCACGGGTGTTACCCCACAGCGACCTCAACGCTGCGCGTCTACCAATTCCGCCACGGTCGCACTCTTAAGACCCATCGGGGTAGGCCTGTTAGCTAGCAAAATAATCGCGCCGGAACAAGCACGATAGCGCCCTAAATACCGTCGCCATCAATATTCAAGTGGATGCCGCATTCGTCTTTATCGCTGTCGGCCCAGCGGCCTGAGCGATAGTCACCGCCCTCTTCCACGCGATTGGTGCAGGGCATGCAACCAATAGACAAATAGCCGTCTTTGACCAGCGGGTGGCGCGGCAGATTGTGTTCTTCAATATAGGCTTTCAATTGGTCGAGATCCCACTTGGCCAGCGGATTGATTTTATAGCGACCATCCGTGTCTTTTTCGATAATTTGCATCTGCGCCCGTGTGCCGGTTTGAAAGCGTTTGCGGCCGGTAATCAGCGCATCGAAAGGCGCGACGGCGCGGGCTTGCGGACGCACTTTGCGCAAGTCGCAGCAAGCATCCGTATCGCGCTGCCACAGCCCACCCTTGGCATCTTCTGTGGCCAATTCACGCGGGTCCGGCGACACGGCGCGCACATCCATCAGGCCGAGACGTTCTTGCAGGCGGTCGCGATAGCGCAATGTTTCGCCAAATAATTTGCCGGTATTGAGCATTATGACCGGCACGGTCGGGGCAATTTCAGCAATCATATGCAGTAAAATCACCGACTCGGCCCCAAAGGACGAAACAATGGTGATGCGGTCGACAAATTGCTCTTCAATCGCATGGCGCAAAATTTCCTGCGCGCTCATGGTCTCATAAAGCGCGTTCAAATCTGCCAAAACCGGCTCTTTGGGGGTTTGCACGGCCAAATTATTCATGCCAGCCAACCTTTCTCGTCAATCACCTGATTGCTGCGGTCAATCAGCGTTTTGAAATCCGCCCCCTCATCGCGCCAGCCATCGCGCAATGCTGATAATTCATCGAGGCGCGCGGCCCAGTTTTCGGGATATTGTTCTTCAAGTTTCGCTTTCAAACGGCGCGCCAAACCCGGCGATTTGCCGCCGGTTGATGCGGTCAACAGCATATCGCCGCGGCGCACAATGGCCGGCACATGAAAGTCGCATAGCGGCTTCACATCTTCGACATTGACCAGCGTTTTGACGGCACGCGCCTCAGCCGTGAAGCGCTCTTGCAGCCCATCGTCAAGATTGGCGATATAAACAATATGACAAGCGGCCAGCTCGTCTTGGCTCGGCCAGCTTTCAATCAGCCGATCACCGGCCAGTACGCGCATTTCTTCCGCCGCGTCTTCCGCATAGACGCGCACGAAGTCAGCTCCTGCCGCGTCAACCATTTCCAGGCGGCGGCGCGCTTGCGGCCCACTGCCGATAATGGCAATGGTCAATTCGCTGACATCAAGAACAATCGGCAGCATAATGCGTCTCCTTAAATCCTATATGGGCTATTCTAATCTATTTATCAATATTTTTATGTGATTAACTTAATTCTACATTTAATTTTGTTTTAATTGTTTAGCCTTTCAGTGATAAAACGGGCGCATGAGCCAAATGCCCGAACTGATTTTCAGCGATCAACCGGTTGCTTATCCCGATGCTGTCTCCCTCATGGAAAACCGTGTCGCCGATATTGTTGCGGAAAAAGCGCCGGAATGTTTGTGGTTTTTGGAACATCCGCCGCTTTACACCGCAGGAACAAGCGCCAATCCGGCGGATTTGCTGCGCCATGACCGTTTTCCCGTCTATGACACCAAACGCGGCGGAGAATATACATATCACGGCCCCGGCCAGCGCGTGGTCTATCTGATGCTTGATTTACGCAAGCGCGGGCGCGATGTGCGCTGCTTTGTGCGGCAAGCGGAAAACTGGATTATCCAGACCCTCGATGATTTCAACATTAAGGCGCATATCACCCCCGGGCGCATTGGTGTTTGGGTGCCGCGCCCCGATAAAGGCAACGCCCGCGAAGATAAAATTGCCGCTATTGGGCTACGCATCCGCCGCTGGGTCAGCTTTCACGGCATCTCCATCAATGTCGAGCCGGATCTCGAACATTTTAACGGCATTGTGCCGTGCGGCATTAGCGACCAAAGCGTCACCAGCATGGTCGATTTGGGCTACCCCATCAGCATGGCCGAACTTGATAAGGCATTGGTCGATAATTTCGACGCTTGCTTTCCCGCCGACTGATTACAGTATCCGCCCGACATAATTGGTCAGCAGCAAAATAATGATGCAGCCGATAAAATAACCGCTGTTTAATCCGGCCAGCTTCATCGGTCTTTGCGACCAAGCGGCAGATGAAAAAAAGCCGATAATCACAGTTGCGGAAAATATCGCACCAATGCCGCGCACCATGCCGTGATCCATTTGCAGCATATAAAACAACGCCACGAGCCATGACAAAAGCAACAAATACAGCGCTTCAAGCGCCATCGGCACCATCATTGGCGCATCCGTTTTTGTGCCGTTGATTTCCATGAAAGCCGTGCCGGCCACACGCTCGGAAAAATAGACAAAGCCCCAGCCGAAAGCCAATGCCGCGCCGACCACAATCAGCACCAGATTGACATCCATGACGTTGATCATTTCCATGATCGCCTCCTCTTTTTTCTTTTTAGGCCTGTATAGGCTAGCGAAAATGAGGGGGCTAAGGCAAATATCTATTCAAATTCGACCATCACGTCGTCGACAGCCAGCTTGTCACCGGCGGCGCATAACACTTTTTTGACGGTCAGGTCTTTTTCGGCGCGCAGAATATTTTCCATTTTCATGGCTTCAACAACGGCCAAAGGCTCACCGGCTTTTACCGATTGCCCCGCTTCCACCGCAACAGAGACAACCACGCCGGGCATTGGGCAAACCAATTCCTTATCGCTGGCGCCGTCGGCTTTTTCAGGCATATAGGCCATGAGTTCCTGCGCCGCCAAACGACGGACAAAGACTTTCACAGCCGCGCCGCGACCGGTCAGCGTGTAGCCTTCGGCATGGCTGTCAACCGATAGGCTGACAGGCTTGCCATTGACCGCGCCAAAGAAGAATAAATCACCCGGCAACCAATCGCTCTCAACCTCTATATCGACACCGTTCAGAACAACGCCCTGCGCTGATTTGCTGGCGGTGAACACCAAGTCACCGATTTGCACGGCCTGCTCGACATCAGGCGTATATTGATGACCGTCCAGCACTTGCGAGCTTTCTGTTGCGCGCATTTGCGTCATTTGCGACATGCTGAAGCCGATAACGGCCAATTCTTCAATGCGCGCGCTGTCGAGCGGTGCGCCGTCAAACCCGTCGGGATATTCTTCATCAATAAAGGCAGTGGTCAGCGCGCCATCGCGGAAGCGCGGGTGCTGCATCAGCGCACCGCAAAAATCGATATTGTGACGAATGCCGTCAATGCGGAAATTGTCCAACGCATCAGCCATCGCATCAATCGCAGTCAGGCGGTCCGGCCCATGCGTCACCAGCTTGGCAATCATCGGGTCATAAAACAGTGAAATCTCGCCGCCTTCATAAACGCCCGTATCATTGCGCACAGTGATGCCGTCCACTTGTTGCTCAACAGGAGGGCGATAGCGCGTCAATCGACCTGTCGAAGGCAGAAAGCCGCGATACGGGTCTTCGGCGTAAATGCGGCTTTCCATTGCCCAGCCGGTCAGCTTCACGTCTTTTTGCTTCAGCGCCAGCTTTTCACCGGCCGCGACTTTTATCATTTCTTCGACCAAATCAATGCCGGTAATCAGTTCAGTGACCGGATGCTCGACCTGCAAGCGCGTATTCATTTCAAGGAAGTAGAAGTTTTTATCGCCATCGACGATAAATTCCACCGTGCCGGCGGAGCAATAATCCACCGCTTTGGCCAGCGCGACCGATTGCTCGCCCATCGCCTTTCTGGTCTTGGCATCAAGAAACGGGCTCGGCGCTTCTTCAATAACTTTTTGGTTACGCCGCTGAATGGAACATTCGCGCTCGCCCAGATAAATCACATTGCCGTGCTTATCGCCGAGAATTTGAATTTCAATATGCCGCGGCTGGGTGACGAATTTTTCGATAAAAATGCGATCATCGCCAAAGCTGGCCGCCGCCTCATTTTTCGATGATTGAAAGCCTTCACGCGCCTCATCATCATTCCACGCAATGCGCATGCCCTTGCCGCCGCCACCGGCTGAAGCCTTAATCATCACCGGATAGCCGATTTGATTGGCGATTTTTATCGCTTCATCAGCGTCTTCAATGAGCCCCATATGACCCGGCACAGTCGACACACCGGCTTCTGCCGCCAATTTCTTGGAAGTGATTTTATCGCCCATTGCCTCAATGGCACCGGCAGGCGGGCCGATAAAGGCGATACCGGCTTTTTCCAAAGCTTCGGCAAAGGCCTTGTTTTCTGACAAGAAGCCATAGCCCGGATGCACGGCTTGTGCGCCGGTCTGCTTGATGGCATCGAGAATTTTATCAATCACCAAATAGCTTTCAGCTGCCGGAGCGCCGCCAATATGCACCGCTTCATCAGCTTCGCGCACATGCAGCGCCAGCGCATCGGCATCGGAGTAAACGGCGACGGTTTTAATACCCATAGCACGCGCCGATTTAATCACTCGGCAGGCGATTTCGCCACGGTTTGCAATCAAGATTTTGTCAAATATAGGCATGGCTTACAGGGGAATATTATCGTGTTTTTTCCACGGGTTATCGAGCTTCTTGGACGACAAAAGCGCCAATGCGCGCGCCACGCGGCGGCGTGTATTATGCGGTTGAATAACCTCATCAATATAACCGCGCTCGGCGGCCACAAACGGATTCAAAAAGCGCTCTTCATATTGCGCCGTTTGCGCGGCAATTTCTTCTTCCGTCGAATTGCGGAAGATGATTTCCACCGCCCCTTTCGCGCCCATAACGGCAATCTCCGCCGTTGGCCAGGCATAGTTGAAATCACCGCGTAAATGTTTTGACGCCATCACATCATAGGCACCGCCATAGGCTTTGCGCGTAATCAGTGTGACTTTCGGCACGGTCGCCTCGGCATAGGCGAAAAGCAGTTTCGCGCCGTGCTTAATCAGCCCGCCATATTCTTGGCTGGTGCCCGGCAAAAAGCCCGGCACGTCAACAAAGGTAACAATCGGCACATCAAAGCAGTCGCAGAACCGCACAAAACGCGCCGCCTTGCGGCTGGCATCGCTATCCAACACACCGGCCAAAGTCATCGGCTGATTGGCGACAAAGCCGACGGTCTTGCCTTCAATGCGCCCGAAACCGGTAATGATGTTTTTGGCAAAATCCTGCTGGATTTCGAAAAAATCGCCTTCATCGACAACTTTCTGCACCAATTCCATCATGTCGTAAGGCATGTTCGGATTGTCGGGAACCAGCGTATCGAGCGAATGTTCAATCCGGTCACGCACATCATAAGTCGGGCGTTCCGGCACGCCGGTGCGGTTCGATAAGGGCAAAAAGTCAATCAGGCGGCGCAGCTCGGTCAGCGCTTCTACATCATTGTCATACGCCCCATCAGCGACCGATGATTTGGTGGTATGCACTTTCGCACCGCCAAGCTCTTCAGCCGTCACTTCTTCATTGGTCACGGTTTTCACGACATCGGGGCCGGTGACAAACATGTAGGACGTATTACGCACCATAAAGATGAAATCGGTGAGCGCCGGTGAGTACACATCACCACCGGCGCAGGGGCCCATAATCATGGTGATTTGCGGAATAACACCTGATGCCAATGTGTTGCGCTGGAACACTTCGGCATAGCCGCCCAGCGCATCAACGCCCTCTTGAATGCGCGCACCACCGGCATCGAGAATGCCTACAATCGGCACGCCATTGCGCAATGCCATATCCTGCACTTTGTTGATTTTCTTGGAATGGGCGCGCGACAGAGAACCGCCAAATACGGTGAAATCTTTAGCGAAAACATAAATCGGGCGACCATTGACCGTGCCCCAACCGGTAACCACGCCATCGCCGGGCACTTTATTGTCTTGCATGCCAAACTCTTGGCAATCGTGCTCAACAAACATGTCAATTTCTTCGAAACTGTCAGGGTCAAGCAGCAAGTTGAGGCGTTCGCGCGCGGTCAGCTTGCCGCGACCGTGCTGCGCCTCAATGCGCTTCTCACCGCCGCCCAAACGGGCAATGCGGCGGCGCTCTTCCAATTCTTCGACAATATCCCGCACGTTCTACCTCCCAACGTGGCTATAGGGCTGATAAATACCCTGCTACGGTGGCTATTTCCAGTTCTATCTTGTCGAGCCGCGCTTGCGCCTCTTCATCGATGCCCCAGTCTTCCATTTGATACAAATCATCAAGAAAAGCCAACTCATAGGCCTGACGCGCCGAAATATGCGCTTCATCAAGCGCTAAAGCCAGTATGGCAGAGCCGAGCAGTGCTGCCAAATGCGCCAAAGCAGTCAGGCGGAACGGCTCATCCCCCGCCGCTGCGGCAAATCGGGCATGGTTTTCTTGCGGTTGCTCAACCGGCAAAATACCTGCCGTGACGGCCAGCGACACATCAAATCGCGATTTCGCCCATTGCAAAAGCGGGTCCCAGCTATCGGATTGTTTTTGCACCAGTTTTTCCGGGTGCCCCGCACGATAACAGAGCAAATCCGACATCACATAAGCGGCAAAAGCCTCTGCCGTTTCCGCCGTGTTTTCGGCCACGCGATCCAGCGCTGTTGAGACCAAGCGCATATGCGGCATGCTATTGGGGTCGATTTCATCTGCTTGCGCCTGCCACTCCTCGGCAATCAGCCTGGCCAACGCCTCGCTCGGCACATGAAGCGGCTTTTTGGCCGGTGTTTTCAACTCATGCGCGTCCAGCAAGACGGCAAAAGCGCCTTCGCGCGCTTCGACCGACACATTTTCATAAAATCGCTTTGCCATAAATTTTAAGAGGGTTGAAAGGCGCCTAATAAATCGTTCAATTCCTCCGGCGTCTCGGCAATCGCGTCAGCGCCCGAATCTTCAAGCTCGTCAATGGTCTGATAGCCCCAGCCAACCCCAATGGCCCGCGTGCCTGCCGCTTTCGCCATCATAATATCGAAACTTGTATCGCCGACCATTAGCGCCTGCTCGGCGGTGACGCCGGTTTCCGCTATCGCGTCAAGCATCAGGGCAGGACTGGGCTTGCCCGGCCCGTCATCGGCACTTTTCAGCACCTGAAAATATTTGCGAATGTCATAAGCATCAACGACACGCTCCAAGCCGCGCCGCGATTTCATCGTAATGATACCGAGCAAAGTGTCGTCCAGACCGCCGAGCTTGGCAATCTGCGCGTGCATGCCGGGAAACATGACTTGCCCACGATCATCTTGCTGCACCAATTGCTGATAGGTCTCGCGATAGACATCCAGCATATTGACAATCTGGTCATCGGTTGCATCGGGCGCATGGCGGCGCATGGCAACATCAACCGGCAGGCCGACGGCATAAAGAATATCGCGGCGGTCGGGCGCGGCGAAATCATGCGAGCCCAACGCCGCCTCAGTGGCGGTGATGATGGTCTGCTGGCTATCCACCAGCGTGCCGTCGCAATCAAAGACTATCAGTCTCATTTCCTAAACCTCGTCAAACCCGATATCGCCATCTTCGCTGTCAAAATTAAGCATATCCCACGTTTCAGCCATGTGATCGGCCAATGGCGCACGACAGGTCAAATCGCCGCCCGAGGGATGCCGCATCTTAATCAATCGGGCGTGCAAGTGAAGTTTTTTCGGCAGGATTCCGCCATATTCTTCATTTTCATTTTCAACCCGATATTTGCCATCGCCGACCAGTGGATGCCCTATCGCCGCTGCATGGGCGCGTATCTGATGGGTGCGTCCGGTTATCGGGCGGAATGCCAACCACGAGAAACGCTGCCCGACACGCGCGATTTCCATATAATCCGTATGCGCTTTCATGGCGTCAGGGTCGCCCTTTTCAACCGGTCTGACGCGCTCCCCGCCATCAGCGGCGGCGCGCTTGGCCAGTGGCACAATGATGTGACCGCGTGGCGGTCGCGGCACCCCATATACCAAAGCCCAGTAAATTTTTTCTGTCTCGCGATCGGCAAATTGGCGGGTCAAAAACTGTGCCGCCTTGCGATTGCGCGCCAGCAGCAACACACCCGATGTGTCGCGGTCGAGCCGATGCACCAGACGCGGCGGTTCGGCTTCGTCAAATTGCAGCCCCGGCAGCGCACCATCAATATGCCTATTCGTCTTACTGCCGCCCTGCACGGCCAAACCGGATGGCTTATTAAGCACGATGACATCTTGGTCTTTATGAATAATGGCGGCGCGGAGTTGGTCAACCAAACTATCAGCCACTTGCACCGGACGTTCTGATTTCTTGGCCCCTTGCGGCGGCACTTCCGGCGGCACGCGAATGATTTGCCCGCTATTAATGCGCGCCGCAGCCTTCACGCGCTTGCCGTCAACCCGCACCAGTCCACGGCGCAAGAGTTTTTCCAGACGTCCCTGAGTCAGCGCCGGAAAATGCTTGCGAAACCATCGGTCAAGGCGCAGCCCGTCATCTTCGGGCTTTATCTTTATTTGTCGCACACCGGCCATTACGCCGCCCTCAGCGCCATAAAGCCGATTATAAAGGCCAGCAAACCGCCGAGCAGCGAGCCGCCCAAATAGAGCATGGTGGCGGCGATGTCGCGCCTTTCAAGCAAGGTGAACAAATCCATTGAAAAGGTCGAAAAAGTGGTGAAACCGCCCAAAATACCGACCGCAACGAACAGGCGGAGCGCATCGCTGCCGCCATTTTGCCGCGACAGCCAGCCAATCACCAAACCCATCAGCAAAGAGCCGAGAATATTGACGCTCATCGTCGCCCAGGGAAAGCCGGAGGCTGTTTTAAGCGATAATCCGACCAGATAGCGCCCGACCGCGCCCAGCGCGCCGCCCAAAGCTACCCAAATAATGGCCTGACCGCTCATAATCACTCCTTGCCCTAAACTAGCATAAAAAAAGGCACGAAAACCGCGTTTCCGTGCCTTGTTTGATTATTGTGATGCCTTACGCAGTGGCTGCGGCGGCAACGGCCTCGCCTTCGTCATCAACTTCGACGGGACCTGAGTCTTGACCCTTGGCTTCAGGGTCGCGGTCAACGAATTCAATGACCGCCATTGGCGCATTGTCACCAAAGCGAAAACCGGCTTTCAGCACACGCGTATAACCGCCGTCGCGCTTGGCATAACGCTCGGCCAGCGTGTCAAACAGCTTGGCCGCATATTGCTCTTCCGGCAGTTGGGCGTAAGCACGACGACGCGCCGCCAAATCACCCTTTTTGCCCAATGTTACCAACTTCTCAACAAACGGACGCAGCTCTTTGGCTTTCGGCAAAGTGGTGACAATCTGTTCGTGCTTAATCAGCGCGACAGCCAGATTGCCCAACATAGCCTTGCGGTGGCTGCTAGTTCGGTTCAGTTTGCGTCCTGCTTTTGCGTGGCGCATAACGGCACTCCTTTACGCCCTCTTACGAGGCCTTAAAAATTTTCTTCGAACTTCTTGGCAAGTTCTTCAATATTTTCCGGCGGCCAATTCGGCACATCCATACCCAAATGCAGGCCCATTTCGCCCAGCACTTCTTTGATTTCATTCAGCGATTTGCGGCCGAAATTCGGAGTCCGCAGCATTTCGCCTTCCGACTTTTGAATCAAATCGCCGATATAAACGATATTGTCGTTTTTCAGGCAATTGGCCGAACGCACTGACAGTTCCAACTCGTCGACTTTCTTCAGCAGCGCGGCTGAGAAACCGGTTTCTTCAATAGCCGAGGTGTCATCAACCTGCACTTCCGGCTCTTCAAAGTTAATGAAGCTTTGCAGCTGGTCTTGCAAAATACGGGCCGACAGCGCCAAAGCGTCTTCCGGCGTTACTGTGCCATTGGTTTCAATGTCCATGGTCAGCTTGTCATAATCAAGCACTTGGCCTTCGCGTGTGTTCTCAACATTGTATGAGACACGGCGCACCGGGCTATACAGGCTGTCGACAGGAATCATGCCAATGGGTGAATCTTCCGGACGGTTTTTCTCAGCCGGAACATAACCGGCACCGGTATTGATGGTGAACTCGAAACGCACTTCTGCGCCATCGTCGAGTGTGCACAGCACCAAGTCAGGGTTGTGAATGGTCACATTGGCGTTTTCTTCAATGTCACCGGCAGTGACAACGCCCGGGCCCTTTTTGCTCAGCGTCAGGCGTTTCGGGCCTTCTGCATCCATTGAAATGGCCATTTTCTTGATGTTGAGAACAACATCGGTCACATCTTCGCGCACGCCGGAAATCGACGAGAACTCGTGCAATACGCCATCAATCTGAACGGCGGTCACGGCAGCGCCTTGAATGGACGACAAGAGCACGCGGCGCAGCGCATTGCCCAAAGTCAGACCAAAGCCACGCTCCAGCGGCTCGGCAACGATACGCGCTTCGCGCGTTTCATCATGACCGGGAATAATATCCAGTTTGGAGGGCTTAATCAGTTCATGCCAGTTTTTTTGGATCACAATGTCACCTCTTCAATCAGTTATCGCAATGGGGGTCTTATGCTTAAACGCGACGGCGTTTAGGCGGACGACAGCCATTATGCGGTATCGGTGTTACATCACGGATTGAGGTGATGGTAAAACCGGCGGCTTGCAGTGCGCGCAGCGCACTTTCGCGACCCGAACCGGGGCCGCGCACATTTACTTCCAACGTTTTCACGCCATGCTCCATCGCTTTGCGACCGGCATCTTCAGCCGCCACTTGCGCAGCATAAGGGGTCGATTTGCGTGAGCCTTTAAAACCCATTGAACCGGCAGAAGACCAGCTAATGGCGTTGCCTTGCGCATCGGTGATGGTAATCAGCGTGTTGTTGAAGGTCGAATTGACATGCGCAACACCTGAAGTGATGTTTTTGCGCTCGCGACGACGGACACGGGTATTTTCATTTGCCATTTCTTAAGTCCTCTGGCGCTATTGTTTCTTGCCGGCGATAGCTTTGGCCGGGCCCTTGCGGGTGCGCGCATTGGTATGCGTGCGCTGGCCGCGAACCGGCAAATTACGACGATGGCGCAAACCGCGATAAATGCCCATATCCAGCAAACGCTTGATATTCATTGAGGTATCACGGCGCAAATCACCTTCCACCATATAATCGGCATCGATGGTTTCACGAATTTGAATCACTTCCGCATCGCTCAATTCATTGACGCGACGTTCAGTCGGAATACCGACTTTTTCGCAGATTTCCTTCGCTTTTGTGTCGCCAATACCATGAATATAGGTCAGGGCAATCACAACGCGCTTGGCAGTCGGAATGTTAACACCAGCTATACGAGCCACTTGCTTCTCCTTTTTGCCGTTTCCGGCGGATATGACCTCTCTAAAGGTCAATATTTCTGCGAGTTTTGCCGATTTTTGCTATCGTCTCTCGGAAGCGCGAATTATATGAATTTCGCTCCGCCAGTCAACTGCAAACCATTGGAAAACCCTATTAAATCTCCTTCAACACAGTATGTATTTGCTGTGTCACCTCATCCATTTCCTGCATACCGTCCAGCGTCTTCAAAATGCCCTTTGAGGCATAAAATTCGGCCACCGGTGCCGTTTGCTCTTCATATACGCGCAAACGGTGCTGCAGCGCCTCTTCCGTATCGTCTTCGCGCGGCCCATCGGCACTTTCTTTGGCCCTTTTAAGAATACGCCCGATAAGCACTTCCGGATCGACGGCCAATTCAACAACCCCGTCAAGCGCAATGTTTTTATGTTCCAGCATGGCATCAAGCGCTTCGGCTTGTGCAACATTGCGCGGGAACCCGTCAAGAACGAAGCCATTTGCACAATCATCTTCTTCAATACGGTCTGAAATAATGCCGACAACCACCTCATCGGGCACCAGATCGCCACGCGCCATAATATCTTTGGCTTGTTTGCCGATTTCCGTCTCTGCGGCCACGGCGGCACGAAGCATGTCGCCGGTTGAAAGCTGGCGAACATTAAACGCTTCTTCAATACGCTGCGCTTGCGTGCCTTTACCGGCACCGGGCGGGCCCAAAAATATCAATTTCATCGACGCTTGCCCCCAAGCTTCGATTTTTTGATGAGCCCTTCATATTGATGCGCGAATAAATGGCCTTGCACCTGCCCGACCGTATCCATCGTCACATTGACGACAATCAATAGCGAGGTGCCGCCGAAATAGAACGGCACGTTATAGGCGTTAATCAGCATTTCCGGCAGCAAGCAGACGGCCGTCAGGTAAAGCGCACCGACAACCGTCAGACGGGTTAGCACATGGTCGATATATTCAGCCGTGCGCGGCCCCGGGCGAATACCCGGAATAAAGCCGCCATAACGCTTCAGATTATCCGCCGTGTCATTCGGGTTGAAAACAATCGACGTGTAGAAGAAGCAGAAGAAAATAATACCGGCAGCGTAAAGCGCCATATAGGCAGGCTGACCACGACCGAGCAATGCGGCCACTGTGCCCAAAGCGCCGCCCGAAGCCTCGCCTGAGAAATTGGCCAAAGTAATCGGCATCAGCAGCAAAGATGATGCGAAAATCGGCGGAATAACGCCAGCCGTATTGAGCTTGAGCGGCAAATGCGAATTATCGCCCTGTGCCATACCGGCGGCGGTTTGGCGTTTCGGATATTGCACCAGAAGGCGGCGTTGCGCGCGCTCCATGAACACGATGAACGCAATGACAACAACAACCATGATGATAAGGGCCAAAATAATGAAAGTGGACAACGCGCCCTGACGGCCAAGTTCCAATGTTCCGGCCAATGCGCTTGGCAATTCAGCGACAATACCGGCGAAAATAATGAGCGAAATGCCGTTACCGACGCCGCGCGATGTCACTTGTTCACCGAGCCACATCAAGAAAACCGTGCCGCCGACCAGTGTAATAACCGCGCTGGCGCGGAAGTAAAATCCGGGGTCGACCACCACGCCTTGCGCGCCTTCCAGACCGATGGCGATGCCATAGCCCTGCACCGCAGCCAAAACCACCGTGCCATAGCGCGTATATTGGTTGATTTGCTTGCGCCCTGACTCGCCTTCTTTTTTCAGCTGTTCCAAACGCGGCACAACCGAGGTCAAAAGCTGGATTACAATCGAGGCCGTAATATACGGCATGATGTTGAGCGCAAAAATGGCCATACGACCGACCGCGCCACCGGCAAACATGTTGAACATGCCAATAATGCCAGATTGCTGCTGGCTGAACACCGCTTGCAGAGCTTGTGGATCAATACCGGGCAAAGGAATGTAAGTGCCGAGACGATAGACCAAAAGCGCACCCAGCGTGAACCAGATACGCTTTTTCAGCTCATCAGCCGTACGAAAGGCCGAGAAACTAAGATTGGCAGCAAGCTGTTCGGCAGCTGAGGCCATGAAACGCTCTCCTTACCGGACTTATTCTTCTGAAGCTTCGTTGTCAGAAGCGTCTTCAGCTTCTTCGGCGGGGGCCTCTTCGTCAGAAGCCTGCGCTTTGGCCTTTTTGGCCTTTTTCGGCTTGTCTTCGCTGTCCTTTTTCGGCGGGGTCAAAATGCTGACCTTTCCGCCAAGCTTGGCCACCGCGTCCTGCGCCGCTTGTGACATGCCCGCAACCTCAAAATCGAGTTTTTCGGTCAGTTCACCTTTGGCCAAAATACGCACGCCATCAAGCTCACGACGAATGACACCCGCTTCAACCAAGCTTCCGGCAGAAACCGTCGCGCCCTTGGCCAGCTTACCGGCATCAACCGCAACTTGCAGACGACCAAGATTGACCGCATTCAGTTTTTTCGGATTGGGCACATTAAACCCGCGCTTCGGCAAGCGCATGTGAAGCGGCATTTGACCGCCTTCAAAGCCTTTAATAGAAACGCCTGAGCGCGAGGTCTGACCTTTTACGCCACGGCCTGCCGTTTTACCTTTGCCCGAAGATGTGCCGCGACCGACGCGCATGCGCGACTTTCGGGCACCGGGATTATCACGAAGTTCATTCAGTTTCATAACTCTGTCTCCTCGCTGACTTAAGCGTCAACGACACGCACCAAATGTGCGACTTTATCAATCATGCCACGCACAGCCGGTGTATCTTCCAATTCACGACGGCGACCACGCTTATTGAGGCCGAGACCGACCAAAGTTGCGCGTTGGCCTTTCGGGCGACCAATCGGGCTGCCAGTTTGTTCGACAATAATCGTTTTCGCTTTCGCCATGACCGTCTCTCCTAGCTGGCGGCTTCGACTTCGACATCGTCTTGTGCTTCATCACGACGACGCGAAATCAAATCACTGACTTTTTTGCCACGACGCGCAGCAACCGAGCGTGGGCTGCCCTGCTTTTTCAACGCAGCAAAAGTAGCATGTATCATATTATAGGGGTTGGACGAGCCGACCGATTTGGCGACCACATCTTGCATGCCCAAAACTTCAAACACGGCGCGCATCGGGCCGCCGGCAATAATGCCAGTTCCCGGAGGCGCTGCGCGCAGCTCAACCTTACCGGCACCATGGCGACCGGCAATATCATGATGCAGCGTGCGGCCTTCGCGTAGCGGCACACGGATCATATTGCGCTTGGCGCTGTCGGTTGCCTTGCGAATGGCTTCCGGCACTTCGCGTGCCTTACCATGACCGAAGCCGACACGACCGCGCTGGTCACCAATTACCACCAAAGCGGCAAAGCCGAAGCGACGACCACCTTTAACAACTTTGGCGACGCGGTTAATGTGCACCAGACGATCGACGAATTCGCTATCGCGCTCTTCTCGATTTTCGTTTCTTGCCACGCTCTTTCTCCTCTCGTCCGGTTAGAAGCTCAAACCGGCTTCGCGGGCAGCCTCGGCCAAAGCCTTGACGCGCCCGTGATAAATATAGCCGCCACGGTCGAAAATAACGTTTTCGACACCGGCCTTTTTGGCCTTTTCAGCGATTTGTTTGCCAACAACACCGGCAGCTTCAACATTGCCACCCGTCTTGCCGGAAAAGTCTTTGTCTTTAGTCGAAGCGGCGGCCAATGTGCGGCCTGCTTCGTCATCAATGATTTGCGCGTAAATATGTTTTGCCGAACGGTAAACAGACAGACGCGGCCGACCATTGGCCACTTTACGAAGCTGGCGGCGAACCCGCTGCTTGCGACGTGTATCAGTTGAAAGCTTTGCACCCATGACCAACCTCTATTTCTTCTTGCCTTCTTTGCGGAAGACATATTCGCCCTCATAACGCACGCCTTTGCCCTTATACGGCTCCGGCGGACGGTAGCTGCGAATTTCCGATGCCACTTGACCGACTTTTTGCTTGTCGATGCCTGACACCACGATTTCCGTTTGCGACGGGCAATCCACGGTAATGCCTTCCGGCACGGCGAAATCGACATCATGGCTGAAGCCAAGCGACAATTTCAGCGTCTTGCCCTGCATTTGAGCGCGATAACCGACGCCTTGCAGTTCCAACTTGCGTGAGAAACCTTCCGACACGCCGGTGACGATATTGGCCACCATGGAACGGCTCAAGCCCCAAAAACTACGTGCCGTTTGCGTTTTATCAATCGGGGTCACCGTCACGCCTTCATCGCCTTGCGCCGCTGTCACATAATCTGACAGGGTTACGGCAAGTTCGCCCTTCGGGCCTTTGGCGGCAACATTCTGGCCGCTGAGATTAATCTCAACCCCTTGCGGCACTTCAACCGGTTTTTTGCCAATACGAGACATATCTTATCCTTTCCGCAGCGCGCCTAGAAGACGCGGCACAGAATCTCCCCACCAACATTGTTTTCACGAGCCGCATTATCCGACATCACACCTTTCGGCGTTGAGATGATGGAAATGCCTAAACCGTTGCGCACAATCGGCATGGTTTTGACCGAGGAATAAACGCGACGGCCCGGTTTGGACACGCGCTGGATTTCCCGAATGACAGGCTCGCCTTCGTAATATTTCAGTTCAATTTGCAACTCACCCGCGCCATTATCGGTTTCAGCTTCCGAATAACCGCGAATGTAGCCTTCTTCTTGCAACACATCGAGCACCCAGCGGCGCAGTTTTGATGCCGGGCTGACCACTGAGGTCTTGCCGCGCATTTGTGCGTTACGGATACGGGTCAGCATATCGCCGAGAGGATCGTCCATAATCTTTCCCTCCTACCAGCTAGACTTGACCATGCCCGGAACCAGCCCTTTTGAGGACAGTTCACGCAATGCGATGCGGGACATGTTGAGTTTACGATAATAGCCGCGCGGACGACCGGTTACGCCGCAACGATTGCGGACGCGGGTCGGTGCCGAATTACGCGGCAGTTTGGCCAGCTTCATGCGCGCCTTAAAGCGCTCTTCATTCGACAGCGACTCATCTTTGGCAATCGCCATCAGAGCAGCGCGCTTGGCCGCATATTTTTGCACCAGACGCTTGCGCTTGTCGTTACGTTCTACAGCAGATTTCTTCGCCATATCTCTCTCCTCCGCCCTTAATCGTTGAACGGAAAGTTAAAGGCGCGCAGCAATTCGCGGGCCTGGTCATCATCATTGGTGGTGGTGCAGACAATTATGTCCATGCCCCAAATCGTATCCACTTTGTCGTAATTGATTTCCGGGAATACGATGTGCTCTTTCAGGCCCATGGCGAAATTGCCATTGCCGTCAAAGCTTTTTGCATTGAGACCACGAAAGTCACGCACGCGCGGCAGAGCCACAGTGACGAGACGGTCAATAAATTCATACATGCGAGCGCCGCGCAGGGTCACTTTCACACCAAGCGGCATATCTTCGCGCACCTTAAAGGTCGCGATAGAGTTACGGGCGCGTGTAATGACCGGCTTTTGACCGGCAATCGCTTGCAAATCTTCAAATGCCGAATTGATTTTCTTGGTGTCTTGCGTGGTTTCGCCTACACCCATATTCAATACGACTTTTTCAAGCGCCGGAACCTGCATCGGGTTCTTCAGCTCGAATTTCTCAATCAGGGCGCCGCGAATGGAATCCTGATATTGCGTTTTCAGACGCGGGATATAAGACGTATCAGCCATCGATTACTTCTCCCGAACGTTTGGCGACGCGCGCTTTCGAGCCGTCATCATTAATCTTGAAGCCAACGCGGCTGGGCTTACCGTCTTTCGGGTCAGCCACGGCCAGATTGGAAATGTGGATTTTGCCTTCGCGATTGATAATGCCGCCTTCGCTTTGTGCGGTCTGCTTCTGGTGACGCTTCACCATATTCACTCCCTGCACCAAAGCACGGTTTTCAGTCGGGAAAACAGCCAGCACTTCGCCGCTCCTGCCCTTATCGCGACCGGTGGTAACAACCACTTTATCGCCCTTTTTGATTTTCAACTTCACGGCCATTACAACACCTCCGGTGCCAGCGACACGATTTTCATGTGATTGCTGCTGCGCAACTCACGCGTCACCGGGCCAAAAATACGGGTGCCGATAGGCTCGCCCGACTGATTGACCAGAACCGCGGCATTGCGGTCAAAGCGGATAATGCTGCCATCTTGACGGCGAATTTCCTTCGCCGTGCGCACGATAACGGCGCGCATTACATCGCCTTTCTTCACGCGTCCACGCGGAATGGCTTCTTTCACGGAGACAACAATCGTGTCACCGACAGAAGCGGCTTTCCGCTTGGAACCGCCAAGAACCTTGATGCACTGCACCCGGCGTGCGCCGCTATTGTCGGCAACATCCAGATTGGTTTGCATCTGAATCATAATAAGACCCCTTACTCAGCAGCGCCGGAAATCACTTCCCAGCTCTTCAATTTTGAAATCGGGCGGCATTCGCGGATTTCCACCATGTCACCGACTTTCACTTCATTGCTCGCATCATGCGCGTGATAGCGCTTTGATTTACGAACCGTTTTCTTCATCACCGGATCGGTGAAACGGCGCTCAACGGATACGACGACGGTTTTGTCGCCCTTATCGCTGACCACTGTGCCTTGCAAAATTCGTTTTGGCATTTCCCTACCTCGTCCGGCTATTGGTTAGCCGCGCTTTGCGCTGTCTTCAAACGCGCAATGGTGCGACGCACTTCCCGCATACGGGCGGTATTCTCAAGCTGGCCCGAAGCCTGCTGGAAGCGCAGATTAAGTTGCTCTTTTTTCAGCTTCAAAAGCTCGTCATCGAGCTGATCAACTGTCATATCTTTGATTTCAGACATTTTCATTGTGACACCTATTGCCCTTCACCGGGACGCGAAACAATGCGCGTATTGACAGGCAATTTGGCTGCTGCCAGCTTCAAAGCTTCATGCGCAACGTCTGACGGCACGCCATCAACTTCAAACATGATGCGACCCGGCTTGACGCGGCACGCCCAATATTCAGGTGAACCCTTACCCTTACCCATACGTACTTCGGTCGGCTTTTTTGAGACCGGCACATCAGGGAACACACGGATCCACACACGGCCGGCACGCTTCATGTGACGGGTGATGACACGACGGGCAGCCTCAATTTGGCGTGCCGTAATACGTTCCGGCGAGGTCGCTTTCAGGCCGTAAGAGCCGAAAGTCAGCGATGTGCCGCCTTTGGCATTGCCGCGAATACGACCCTTATGAGCCTTGCGGAATTTAGTTCGTTTCGGTTGCAACATGGTCTAGTTCTCCGCTCCCGCTGCGCCTTGTGGGCGTTGCGGGCGATTGCTGTCGCCCTGCTCATCACGACGATCGCGCGCCATCGGGTCATGCTCCATAATCTCGCCTTTGAAGATCCAGATTTTGACACCGCAAATTCCATAAGCGGTCATGGCCTCGGCCACGCCATAATCAATATCGGCGCGCAGCGTGTGCAGCGGCACACGGCCCTCGCGATACCATTCGGTACGGGCAATTTCAGCACCGCCGAGACGGCCACCGCAATTAATACGAATGCCCAATGCACCCAAGCGCATGGCCGATTGCACGGCGCGCTTCATGGCGCGGCGGAAACCGACACGACGCTCAAGCTGTTGCGCGACGCTTTCGGCAACCAATTGCGCATCAATCTCAGGCTTACGCACTTCAACAATGTTCAGCACAACTTCGCTATCGGTCATTTTGCCGATGCGCTGCTTCAGCTTCTCAATGTCAGCGCCTTTTTTACCGATGATGACACCGGGGCGGGCCGAGTGAATGGTGACGCGGCATTTTTTATGCGGGCGCTCAATCACCACGCGCGAAATACCGGCTTGACGCAGGTCTTTGAACAGCATGGTGCGGATTTTCAAATCTTCATGCAGCAGATTGGCGTATTCGCCCTTATCTGCATACCAGCGCGACTCCCAAGTGCGGTTGACGCCGAGGCGCATGCCAATCGGATTAACCTTCTGTCCCATTACGCTTTCTCCTCGACTTCACGCACCACAATGGTGAGCTGGCTGAAAGGCTTCAAAATGCGCGCAGCGCGGCCCTTTGCACGGGCGCGGAAACGCTTCATAACCAAATTTTTGCCAACATAGGCTTCTGAGACGATGAGGCTGTCAACGTCCAGATTGTGATTGTTCTCGGCATTGGCGATGGCGCTTTGAAGCACTTTTTTGACGTCACCTGCAACGCGACGACGCGAAAAGGTCAAATCATTAAGTGCCTGCTCGGCTTTCTTGCCGCGAATAAGTTGTGCGACAAGATTGAGCTTTTGCGGGCTGGTGCGGATCATGCGACCGACCGCTTTGGCTTCATTTTCCGGCAATTGCCGCTGTAGCGATGCTTTGCCCATGATTAACCTCTTTTCGCCTTCTTATCGGCTGCGTGACCGTAATAGGTGCGGGTCGGCGCGAACTCGCCAAACTTATGCCCGACCATATCTTCGGTCACGGAAACCGGAATATGCTTTTGCCCGTTATGAACACCAAAAGTCAGACCGACAAATTGCGGCAGGATCGTCGAACGACGGCTCCAGATTTTAATGACTTCATTGGTGCGTCCGCTTTCGCGCACGGCTTCTGCCTTTTTCAGCAAATAACCGTCAACAAACGGACCTTTCCAGACTGAACGTGTCATCTTACCAACGCTCCTAACGTTTCTTCTTCAGATGGCGGCTGCGAAGAATATACTTGTCCGTCGCCTTGTTTGACCGCGTGCGGCGGCCTTTGGTCGGCTTGCCCCACGGCGTCACCGGATGGCGACCGCCTGAGGTTTTGCCTTCACCGCCACCATGCGGGTGATCGACCGGGTTCATCGCCACACCACGCACGGATGGGCGTTTACCCAACCAGCGGCTGCGACCGGCTTTCGCCAATTTAATGTTTGATTGGTCGGGGTTTGATACCGCACCAATTGTGGCCATGCATGTGCCCAAAACCAAGCGCTGCTCACCGGAAGTCAGGCGAATAATCGCATAACCGGCATCACGACCGACAAGCTGAGCAAATGTACCGGCTGAACGAGCGATTTGCGCGCCCTTACCCGGCTTCAACTCAATATTGTGAATGATTGTGCCAATCGGAATTGACTTCAGCGGCATGGCATTGCCCGGCTTCACGTCGACGCTTTCACCGGCAATCACTTTGTCACCGGCAGCCAAACGCTGCGGTGCGATAATGTAAGCCTGCTCACCATCCGTATAGGTAATCAGCGCAATAAAGGCCGAACGATTGGGATCATATTCAAGACGCTCAACCGTCGCTTCCATATCAAATTTTTGACGTTTGAAATCAATGATACGATAGCTGCGTTTGTGACCACCACCACGGCGACGCGCAGTAATACGACCGGCATTATTGCGACCGCCCGTCTTGGTCAGACCTTCGGTCAGCTTTTTGACCGGCTTGCCGCTATACAGCGCCGAACGGTCAACCTGAACCAGGCCGCGCTGGCCCGGGGTAGTCGGTTTATATGTCTTAAGTGCCATTCTACCTTACCCCTTACAGACCCGTCGTCACATCAATGCTGTGACCGTCTTCGAGCGTTACGATGGCTTTCTTTTCATCGTTTTGCTTGCCCGCAACCCCACGGAAACGCTTGGTTTTACCCTTGCGCACCAGCGTGTTGACGGCTTTCACTTTGACATCAAACAAAGCTTCAACAGCCTCTTTGATAATCGTCTTATTGGCATCCGGCGCGACTTTGAAAACAACTTGATTGTTTTCAGAGGCAATCGTCGATTTCTCGGTAATCACCGGCTTGCGGATGACGTCGTAATAGGCTTCGCGGCTCATTTGAAACGCTCCTTCAGGCTATCAAGAGCCGCTTTGGTCAAAACCAATTTATCACGGCGCAAAATGTCATAGACGTTAATGCCTTGCGCGGGCAGCACATCAATATGGGCGATGTTGCGCGCGGCGCGGGCGAAATTACCGTCCACTTCCGCACCATCAATCACCAGCGCATTATCAATGCCCAGCTTTGTCAGCTGCTTTTTCAAACCCGCCGTTTTGCCGTCTTTCGACTTGGCATCGGCCAGCACCACCAATGACTCATCGGCTTGCTTGCTCGACAGCGCCATTTTCAGCGCCAAAGCGCGCACTTTTTTCGGCAGGTCAATGGCATGGCTGCGAACAACAGGCCCGTGCGCCTTACCGCCACCGATAAAGATATTTGACTTGCGATTACCGTGACGCGCTCCGCCACCGCCTTTTTGACGACCGAATTTCTTGGTCGTGCCAGTGATTTCACCGCGCGGCTTGGTTTTATGCGTGCCGGCTTGGCGTTTGGCGAGTTGGTAATTGACCATGCGCTGCAAAATATCAGCGCGCGGCTCGACACCGAATACGGCTTTGTCGAGCGTTACCTCGCCATCGGCCTTCGCATCAAGCGTTTGAACTTGCGCTTTCATTATTCGCCATCCTTCTTGTCTTCATCTGCTTCTTCTGACGCTTCCTC
>Ga0181568_10001241_pt1 | contig 23512 bp, 11 predicted proteins | sample 101ome_20_FD_133758 | JGI IMG/M metagenome (GOLD analysis project Ga0181568, IMG submission 133758) | Coastal salt marsh microbial communities from the Groves Creek Marsh, Skidaway Island, Georgia - 101404AT metaG (megahit assembly) | ecosystem: Environmental > Aquatic > Marine > Intertidal...
AGCGGGGCTCGAACCCGCGACCTTCGGATGTCTCAGACACCACAAGGGGGTTTGCACGTCATACGATCGCCTTGAAGGCTGCCCTATGAGTCCGACGCGCTACAACTACGCCACCCCGGCCTGCCCTCGCCTGCGAAAACCCCCATTTGAAGAATGCGGGTTTAAACAGAAGGAATTTGACCGCATCCTTCATTCACTCTCACTTATCCGACAGGTCATGGTCGACCTCTCGACAGCGATGACTGCGGCCCAAGGCGAACGTCGTCAACGAACGCAAGGGGGGGACAAAGAAAAGAAGGTACGTCGAACAGGTCGTAACCTTGGTATCGAGGCGTTCGATCCAGTCAAACACGTTCAGAAAGAGAAAGCAGACACAGCCTCAATGTGGTTGGTTCTCACATTTTCACTTATTGTGACGTTGCTGATGCGGTACGTGCTCATGGATTCAACCGATCCTGAGAATTCGAAGATTCTCTACATTCTTCCATTAACTTGTATTTTCCTCATTCCAACCCTTCATCGAACCGTGATGCCTGAGCGTTTTGTCGAGCATTATGGCGGCGGAACTTGGTTCAAATCAGCCTTCTTGCATACCTTCACATTCCTGGCTTTATCGTTCCTTCTTGTCAATCCACCTTTTGGAGATATTGCAGCACCCGAGTTGGCGAGCAAATGGACAGTTGTTACCGATGATGGAGAGGATGTCGCTTACCCGCATGCTATGGCGACCTCTGGCTCAACGCTTACTTGGTACACCGATGGTTCTCCAATTCTCGAGGGCGAAGCATGGTTGCTTTTCGGCCTGATGGACAATGTCAATTCGGATGGAGCAGTTGTCGAAGTCACACGTGAGTACCAAGCCAATGAAACAATCCGTGAGGACAACATTTCCTATTGGACTGACAATGCTGAACGAATCGCAAATGGTACCTCCACGTCCAACAAGTCAGCGCCAAACCTTACGCCGCATGGTGATTTAGATCAACCGTTTTCAGTGTTCTTAGGGACCGACCTCGCTGAGGGTACGCACAAAATCGTCGTAATAATCACTGAGCAAGGTGATCCTTGGGAAAATGCCCAGAAATACACGTGGAATCTCATCGTATCAAGCGAATACGCTGTTCAGGATAACATATCAGAATGACGCTTGAGAATGTTCTCAAACACGGAATCGATTTTCTTCGACATCCGAAGTTCGACGGTTCGTTGATTCAATTGCTGAATTCTGTACGTTCGAATAACACCTGCGAGAGGTGTCCATGATAAGATGTCAAGAAGGGCGTCAACTGTTTGCTTCATAGCAATGCCAACATGCTCACCCTCACCTTCTTGTTGTCGAGGCGTTTTGAAAAGTGAAAGTGAAAGATCAACTTCGCAACATCGTAACGAGTTTCGCTGTCATTGCATCCAACTGAATCTTTTCCCCGCCACCTTCGACGAGGCGGTAATCGACTTCAGCCATGATTTCAGTAAGTTCAAGTTTGTTCATTTCGGAAATGAAATCGACGTTGTACAACTCTCGGTGAAGTTGCCCAACAAAATCCGTTCCAGCTAACCCATACTTGTTGAGAAGTTCTTGAAGGCGTCGGCGAGCGACGTGAAAGCCATCGTCTTTGCAAGCCATAATGTATTGATGAAGGGCTTCAGGTGGAGCGGTTGCGGACGTTTCGTATACGATGGTTCGAGTGATTGTATCGCTGATTGCTGCGGAAACTTGGAGAGCTGTAATGGCTCGACGCAAATCACCTTGTGCAATCTTTGCCAACGCCTCTGCAGCATCATCATCGAGAGCAACCTTTTCCTCGCTTGCAACGTGCTTAACTTGATCAAGAACTTCAGAGTCTGCCAGCGGTCGAAATCGGAATACTGCGCAACGTGACTGAATCGGCTCGATCACCTTGGATGAATAGTTGCATGAGAGGATGAATCGACACGTCTCAGCATATTGTTCCATAATTCGACGCAACGCACCTTGAGCATCATTGGTCAATGCGTCCGACTCATCGAGGAAAATGATCTTGAATTTTGCATCACCGTATGGTTGCGTTCGAGCGAATTGTTTGACCTTTGATCTGATTTTGTCTAGGCCTCGTTCATCCGAAGCGTTCATTTCGAGAAGGTTGTCACGAAAGTGTTCTCCGAAGACGTCTTTCGTGAGGGCCATTGCTGCTGTTGTCTTCCCGGTGCCTGGGGGTCCTGCAAAAAGTAAGTGCGGGAATTCTTTGTGTTCTGCATAAACTGTCAAACGACTTACGACAGAGGCTTGACCTCGTATCTCGCCAACACTTTGGGGGCGATGTCGTTCTACCCACAGTTCGCTCATGAACCCTAGAGAATGGCGAGCATCTTTCAACATTCGGTTCGTTTTTTTTTGGGACTCTTTCCCGCCCCCCTTTAGGGGGGCGTACGCCGAATCAGTCATAACCTTCCACATCTTAGGTCGAACGAGCGCCATGAGAAACAGCACCACAAATCGAAAAGTCTTCACTGCAGTGACTCTAATTTTGATGTTCCTTCTTGCCGATGTTTTTGTTCCATCTGCCTTCCCGTCACCGGAATTGCTTGAGGAAGAACCCTCTGTACATCATGTCATTTCCACAATGAGTCCTACTTTGGACACGTACATCGATTCCGATACTCCAAATGACGATTATGCAGCGGAGGACACGGGAATTCTGGGTGTTTCGGGAAGCAGTGATGCTCGCCTCCTCCTCTCGTTCCCACTCAACTACGCTTCAACCGATACGATTCACTCGGCACGCCTTGACCTCGTTTGTTCGAACAGCGGAGCGACCAACGGTCTTGCCATTTATCCAGCATCGACAAGTGTAGCTTGGGACGAGAATGTTACGTGGAACTCCCGTGATGGAGCCCTGATGTGGGGTGAGCCTGGTGCCGATGACGGAACGGACCGTTCTGATTGGGAGCCACCGATCGTCACCTCCCCCCTCGGACCTACTGGGGGTACTTCCAACGTTCAATTGAACGTCACGGCACTTGCTCAAAGTGCGGTTGCATCGGGCTCTTCTGCTCTCGAAATTCTGGTTTCAGCACACGGTTCTCAATACGACTGTGCCCTGAATGAAACATTGAACGTGGCGGATCGTCCAAGCCTTCGAGTCGATTCTTCGACGACTACAGCAGGCTCCGGTGGCCTGATCACTCCGAACTTCGTCGATGATGGAGCACCGCTCATGTCGGGCGATTTCTATCTCTCCGCTGATTTGACTCCGAGCATGACATGGTCGGGTTATTCGGGTATCATGGCAGAGGTACAACTTTCTGTCAGTGATGGCTTCAAAAGCGAAGAGGACAATTACAACTGGCTGTACAACTCTGATGCGCAATCCTCAATTTTCACCATCTCAGGGGCGACAGGTTCTCTTGATATTCCCTCATCGGATGCCTTCGAAAACGGTTCAGAAATGCATTACAGAATGCGAGCAATGGATTCAACTGGCACTTTGAGTTCATGGACAAGTGGTTATTTCTTCTTGCCGACGCACGACATTACGGCGAACGATGATGGCTCTGCATCTCTCGCTGTTGACATCAACGATCTTTCCGCTGATGTTGATTTCATTGAAGACACCTACGTGGACGAAGACAACAAGAACGATAACTTTGGCTCAGCGACGACGGTAATGACGCAAGTCACATCAACACGTGAATCGATTTCGCACTTCCGAATCAACTTTGATCGATTGGGTTTGCATTCCAATGCGACAATCCTTGAAGCTTCTTTGAATCTAACACGCTCAACATCGAGCGGTGCTGCAACTCTTGCATTGCACGAGATGGATACGGTTGACGTTTGGGTCGAGGGAGAAACCACATGGCGCCGCCCAACATCAAGTCAACTTTGGGACGAAGGAGGTCGAGATTACCTCAGCTATGCAACAGATTCGAACGTGATGGGGTCGCAAACAAGCGATGACTTCGCTTTTGATTTGACATCAATGCTCCAACAGCACGTCGATAATAGTGGACCTGATTCTCTTGACTTTGCAATGACTGCACGCTCACAGAACGGTGCCTACGCAGCCAACAATGGAATTGATTCTGTAACCTTCCACTCTTCCGACGCAACCAACGAAGCCGACAAACCACATTTGTACATCAAGTACGACTGGTCGACGCCTGTTACGGTAGCACCAACTCTCACCTCGCCATGGGATGGCGAGACGTTGTGGAACCAGACGGGTCACAACTTCAGTGGTAACACCACGCCAACCCTGACATGGACCTCCTCGAGTTCATCCTCTTACGACATGATTTTCGAACTTTCCACAGATTCCTTGTTCCACGATCAAGTCGCACGTTTCGATACTCGTGTTGACAATGATTTTGCTCCAAGTGACGGTGAATTGAGTTTTACTGGTCTTGACAGTCTGGAAGAAGGCCACATGTACAACTGGCGAATGCTTCACATCGACTCGGACGACCGTCATGGGGAATGGTCCTACTCGTCGTTCCTCATCAGTGCAATGAACTCAACTTGGCTCGGAGGCGACCGGTACGAGTTCCGATTGAAGCAAGGAAACGCCAGTTCTGATGGGCTTCACCCTGCATGTGCTGATGCGTACATTGACTCAGGTATGCCGAATTCAAACTACGGTTCCGAGACAGAACTTCAAGTCTCATACAACACAATTCCTTCAGAAACAACTGTTCTGTTTGGCTGCGATCTCTCCGCCACCTTCCTTCCGTCCGGTTATGCGGTTGAATCAGCAAATCTCGAATTCTATCTGAGTGATTTCCCATTCGGAACCCCTGTTGTTGGGGCTTGGGAAAACACGCAACATGGATGGACGGAAGACGGTGCAACGTGGGCCACGTACGACGGAACAAACACTTGGAACTCCGTCGGAGCGAAAGGAAGCGAACGTTCATCTCTACTTGATTCCGTAAGCATTGGATCGGGTTACACGTCAAGTTCTTCCGTCAATTGGAACGTTACGCTAGCAGTTCAGAACGCAATGCGCGACAATCATTCCGCTGATTTCATCCTTGGAATCGTCGGAGCAGGTAGCGGACAGATTCGTGACGTCCTTTTCCATCCAGGATCTGCAGTCGATGCGAAGCGACCTGAACTTTCCTTTGTCTACGTTCCTGGTTCAGATGCAATTCCAATCGAGCCGACCCCTGTTCAACCACTCAACGGAACATGGAGCGTCATGCCTGGAATTAATCCTGAACCTGTGTTGCGTCCGTTGATGAATTGGACACATTCGACTTCGGTTGGCGTGAGCGGCTATGCTGTTCAAATGGATACCGTCAATTCGTTCGATAGCAACGATATGAGCATTGAAACCTCGTGGTCGAATTCAGGATTTGACATGACCAACAATTCGTTCACACCAACCTCCGATCTAACCGATGGTAAGACCTGGTATTGGCGAGTACGTGCGATTTCAACAACCAATCAACTTGGAAATTGGTCCGAAACCTTCCACTTCAACCTCCCTAACTTAGTGACTTGGAACCTCTCATCCACGAGTGCAGCAGTTGAAATTCGACATCATGAAGCAATGCCTGATTTGCAACTACCTCATTTCATCGATACTTGGGTTGCAGAAGGAGGTGTCGAAGGACAGCAAAACCATTCGGCTGCTACATCGCTCAAGGTCCGTGAATTAGGTAGTGGCCATCATGCGACTGCTCTGATTAAAATTCCATTGAATCAACTGCCGACGCCGAACAATGCTCGTGTTACCAATGCGGAACTCTCGATGTGGGCGCAAGCTGGTTCCAGCACCAACGTGCAAGTGGCTGTTCGACCGGTCCTGCAAACATGGACTACAGCACTAAACAACTCGACATATGACGGAACCAACAACTGGTCTGTCGATGGCGGACGAGGAATCGGAACCGACGTTGGTTCGCTGAGTGATCTGAGCAGTTCAGCCTCAGCAGACTGGATGGATTGGGATGTTACTGAGTTGGTACAGGCTGCTCTTGCAAACGGAGACTCTTACCTTTCGGTTGCTTTGATGACCAGCGATTCATCGAACGCTCTTGTTACCTTTACGAGCACTGAGGGTCTTTCGAACCAACGACCATGGTTGAACCTTACCTGGACAGACGGTACTGCACCAATTCCAACGGTTGCAGCCAGCAATGCTCTGCCAGTGGACGGAACAATCGCTTGGGATTTGAGCGGCCACGTTCCAGAACCATCGACACGCCCAGTCATGACATGGACTCACTCAAACGCTGCAAATATCGATGATTGGAAGGTCTTCATCCAGAACGATCCAACCGACATCATGCAAGGCTTCTCGATCTACGATTCTCGAATTGATACTGCTCTGTTCGATCTCCAGACTCTCTCATTCCAGCCATCGAGCGACCTTGCGACCAATCAAAGCATTCGATGGTTCGTGCAACCCGTGAATGATGAAATGCTTGGTCCACGTTCAACCAGTTCCATTTTCCACATTCCACACGACATTGGAAACGAAATCAACAGTACGTGGGGTTACATCAACGTCTCCGAAGGAGGGTTCTTGCCAGACCTCAATGAACCATCAGGATTCGTGACGGATACAACTCTTGATTCGGCCGCTGCTAATACGAATCTCTACAATTCGGGCACCATCAGCGTCGGTCGCTCATGGTACAGTTCTGGCACGTCGCAACGTTCATCCACCATTATGTCCGTTGATTTGACCAAGTTGCCAATTAACGGAAGTTACGAAATCATGGATGCCTTCTTTACACTCAATACCAAGTCAACCAGTAACGGTGAGGTTTGGTGGACTGCATCGTTGATAAACACCGCTTTCGATGGTGATGCAAACTGGAACAATGCAACCAATTCAACACAGTGGAATTCTCCTGGTGCATACCATTCGTCCGACACCGATATCCCTCTTTTCGGAGCAAACTTGATCGATTCATCAAATGCATCACACAGCGGGCCAATCACAGGTCTGCTGCAACAGGCTCTTGCAAACGGTTTGACAACCCTTGATTTCCTTGTACAAGCTGAGGAAAACGGTAGCAGTGTTGATGGCCGAATCGACTTCTATTCGAGCAACGAGGTAAGTGCAGCACTCCGTCCGTCCCTGAACATCACCTACCGAATGACCAATGCATACGTCGATTCAAGTCCAACGGGACTCTTGCCAGTTGATGCAACAACTGTTTGGAACTACTCTTCTCCAAGACCATCTGGTGCAGACCATGTGAACCTTTCATGGACGCCCCCATCAACAAACGAAACTGGATTCTACATCTGTAGCGCTTCAGATTCACGTATGATTTACGACCTGAGTTGCACCTCTACAGCGGAGAGTACAGAACTTGAAGAAGCAAACCTCACGTGGGACCCTGCGAACTCAACAATAACCGCTGAAAATATTTCATCTGGAGATGAATGGGTACACTGGCGTTTGTTCTCGTATCAGGATATTGTAGACGATTACATTCGAATCGGTGAATGGTCGCAAGTCAACACATTCCGTGTTCCAGACGATCAAGGCTATGACGATGGCTTAGGGAATCACACAGTCAACCTCTCGAGTGGCTCAATCTTCACCGATACCGGTTTACTTCCTGCTGCACCAGATTCGCATACAGTTTCCTCCACACTGAATACCAATTACGGAGGCAGTACAACACTCAAGTTAGGGGCGAATTCGGCGGGTAATCACGAAATTTTCATTGAATTTGACCTCTCACAGATGCCATGGCCAAGTGCAATGACGCCGACTTCGACAATGCTACAGTTGTACCGTACACAGGTTGCAGGTGTTTCGCCACTTACGGTCAGTGCTCACGCTTGTTCGACGTTCACAGAAACCAGTGTTACTGCACTCCAACCGCCCACTTGCAGTGCCGCTGAAATCACGCGTTCCACGCTCTCGGTCACACCACCTTCCGGATGGCTTGAGTGGGACATCACGTCACTCGCACAATCGAACATTGCAAATGGAAACATGTCAATGACCATCCAACTCAAAGCGGTTGGTTCTGGGTCTAGTTTGCACACCTTTGCTTCGGGTGAATTCGCCACAGAAGCTTGGAGACCTACCCTTCGAATTGACTACGTTGACAATGTAGCAGGCGTTGTACCGCCCGCTCAACCAGTCCTTCTTTCACCGCTTGATGGTGCTGTTCTCTATGACACAACAACAAACCTCCTTGGAACGCTCGACAAACCTGTTCTCAATTGGAACACGGTTTCTGGAGCAACTGGCTACATCGTAACCATTCGAAACGCTTCAGGACAGTACACGTTCAAGTCGGCAACATCCAGTCAAATCACAGGTACAAGTTTCACCTTTGCCGATGACGTTGACCCAGGTTCAATCTTTGAATGGTGGGTTCAAGCGGTCAACGGATCGATTCCTGGACCATCATCCTCGAGATGGATTGTAGGTATGGGTGATCCGCAAACACAGGACAACAACGACCACACATGGTCCTATGAGTTCCAAACCGGGAACGAAATTGATGAACTTGCTCACACCAATGTACAAGATGTTTCCATCTTTAGTGGCCTCATTGATACCAATCTTGACGGAAACGCAAACGTGATTGGTGTCGATGCTGCACAAGATGAATACCGCTTGCTCCTTAGTGCTGATTTCGGACAGATACCATTCAATCCAAGCATGAATGTACATTCGGTCGGATTGAGCATGTATCTTGAAGATTTGAACTTCGGTGCAGGTGCAACTGGAATGACGTTCACAGTTCACCGAGTAATCACTACCGGTTGGTCAGAGACCACGGCTACATGGAACGGCACAGGTGTTGCCACCTGGGCAGCTCAAGGAATGCAATCTGGTGTAGATTACGATGCAACACCAATCGATTCTGTGTTCATCAGCAATTCGCAAGCCATTGATACCTCGATTCTCTTTAATTTGGGTCATCGAATGATGTACATCGATGGTGTACACAGTTGGGTGATCATCGGGACGCCTACGCAAGGATGGATGGAAGCTGACTTTGCTGACAACAGCGATACAACACTTTCTCATCGACCATTGTTGACGATGAATTACACAGACATTGACTCCATTTCAATATCGCCAACAGCGACAACCATCGATGCGGATTCTACTCTCCAATTCAGTGCTTCCACCTTCGATTACAATTCCTTGGTTGCAAGTGTTCCAGTTGTGTGGTCTTCAAGTAGCGGATCGATCGATTCGAGTGGATTGTTTACACCCACATTGGTTGGGACTCATACAATCACGGCGTGTTTCGGTGTGATTTGTGAAGATGAAACGGTAACGGTCACGCCGGGTGCTGCAGTTGATTTGGTCGTAACACCTCTTACTGCAACCATCACGACAGATGAGACGCTTGAATTAACAGCCGACGTTGTCGATCAACATGGCAATGCAGTACCTGGTGAGAGCATCACCTTCACACCAAGCAACGGTACGATGGGCGGAACCTTCGGAGATGTGTTCCAACCGTACACTGTTGGTGGACAAACCGTGACTGTAACGTGGGAAACAACGTCGATTGTTGTCAACATCCTTGTTGAATTAGGTGCGCCAACGGACATTGAATTGACCGGTTGTACAGGCATCGTTCCTGCTGGAACCGAATGTGAAATTACAACGACGTTGTATGACCAATTTGGAAACGTTATTCCTCTCACAGAGGCAGGTGCGCTCTCCTACGCCGTCAACGACGGATTCTACAGTGAGGCAACGAGCATGTACTTCGCTAACACTGTTGGAACATGGCAACTCTCGCTTACATCGGCCATTGGTCTCTCGGATTCAATCACGGTTCAAACCGGACATGGGCAGATGGCTTCGCTGGAAATCGTTCCATCGGAATGGGACATCACAGCTGATCAAGTCGTCTTCCTCAATACGACACGAATCGACGTTCAAGGCAACCGTCTTCCAGTTGATCTTCCTCTAGCGAACTGGACCTCAATTGATGACGGTGCGCTGAACATCACGCTCGATCATCCGGTTCAATGGATTCCAAACGGCTTAGGTGGTCGAGTCATCACAGCACAATACGAGACCGTTTTCTCGTCGATTACAATTAACATCTCTAAGGGGGTAATGGTCGATATGGTTCTCATCGTTGATTCAACAGATGCAGATGATCTTACCTTCAGCATGACTGCTGATGATACACTTGTTGTCAAGGCTAAGGCAAGCGATGGAAAAGGCAACCGCTGGACCATCGATGTCAATTGGACTGTCGCTCATCCTGATTGGAACGACCAATCTGTGCTGCTGTACACCTTATCTGATGAAACCGAATTCATGCCAATTCTCTCCTCATCGACTGCGTATGTTGTTCGAGCAGAGTACACCTTCAACGGACAATTGTTTAGTGAAGTGGTCAACGTTGAAGTTTCAGAAGGTATAATCCAAGTGTTCACCATGAATTCGATTGCTTCCAATGGCGATACAGGAACGGTGTACAACATCAGCGCAGATCATAGCATCGATTTTTCAGTCTCTTTGAGTGATGGAGACCTGAATCCTCTCGATGTGGATGTTCTAACCTGGTTGTTCGAAGACATTGATTCGGGTGATGTAAGTGATGTTACGACTGAATTCGTGGCAGGAGGTTACACGTGGGATGCAACCTCTGTAGGAAACTATCGAATTTTGGCCTACATCGAAAATGCTGACGGGTTCAATTACACCCGTTCTGTTGATATTTCTGTTTACCATGGTGTTGCAGTTTCTCTCGATCATGAACTCAATACCTTCGACGAAGATGCAGGAGAATCCATTGACATCACCATCACTGGTACGGATAGCGATGGAAACACCTTCGCACAGAATGTTGAATGGGTCGAGGATGGCTCGTCCTCCGACAGAGTACTTCCAGGGATAGAAACAGGTTCCTATGTCTATCAAGCATCTGCAGCAGGCGATCACGTCATGGAGTACTCAACACCAAGTGCTTCAAACACATTTGAATTGAAGATTTCACCGCAGATGATTGTTGATTTCATTGAAGTAGAATTGTCTGCTGTCACAGTCGAGCAACAGGCTTCAATCGATGTGACCGTCAAAGCCTTTGATCGATTTGCAAACCCAATTCCTGTGCCAAGCAGCGCACGTATTGATGCAACAGGACGAGGGACAGTCGAAAGCACCGGACAGGGTACTTGGAGAGTCACAACCCTCGACAGTGGACCTCAAACCATCACCGTTTCAGCAGGTCAAGTCAGTGAAGACTACGAGATTGAGGTCACTGGTACATTCGGTGGATTCTTTGCCGCCGGAGGTGCTCTGTACTACGTCGGAGCAGTACTGATCGGTCTTATCGTTGCAGTAGTTCTTGTCCTCCTTACCATGGCAATCCGCTCAGGACGTGGTGGTGATGATTGGGATGACGACTACGATGATGATGAGGATGACGAGCCACGACGGTCTGCACCAGGCCCATCCGGTCCTGCACCGGGCCCATCCGGTCCTGCACCGGGCCCATCCGGTCCTGCACCAGGTCCGAGCGGTCCTGCACCAGGCACTGGCCCATCTGATCCTCCTCCTCAAGAAGAGGAAGAGAAGGAAGATACCAGTTGGATGATCGATCATCGAATCGATGATGACGGAACTGAGTGGGCACAAAACGAGGATGAGACTTGGTTCTACCGCGAACCAGGACAAAGTGACTGGGTTGAATGGCAGGATTAGGTGGGACCATGAAACAGCATAGGACCGCACTCCTTCTGTGTAGCCTGTTTCTTGTTTCGATTGTTGGAACTCTCCCTGTTGCTGCAGGTGGACCGCCAGCTCAAATCGTCATCTCAACACCTTCAACAGTGATTTCATCCGATGGTGTTTTACAAATGGAGGCAACACTGTATGATGCTCTCAACAATGTTGTTGAGGGTGAAATCATCTGGTCAGCTACGAATGGGACCATCGAAGAAAGCGGCTTGTTCTTTCCATGGTCTGCAGGTCAAGTGACCATTCGTGCAGAGCATGGTGGATTCAACGACACAGTCGTTGTTACTGTTCAAGCAGGCTTTGGCCAATCCATCGACATCAACACAACTGCTCAACCTCGTGCTAAGTACCCCTTTACATTGCAAGCAAACCTGATCGATTCTCATGATAATCCTCGTTCAGGGCAAGATGTTGTTTGGACGGTAGATGGCTTGTACATTGGACAGGGAGAACCCTCCTGGACACCTCCCTCTCTGGGTTTGTATGATGTGGTCGCTCGTTACGACCAATTGGAAGAACGAGTTACGATGGAGGCCATTGCAGGTGATCCATACGAATTTTCCTTCCCTGAAGATTTGATTGTTCGAAGCGGTGAAGGATTGCAACTCTTTCCCGACTTGCTCGATTCCTTTGGTCAAAAGATGAACAACACGCTTGCAGGAAACAAGGTGTGGACGGTTGAGAACGGAACGATTACGCCGGTTGGCTACTACTATGCTTCAGCCCCAGGTATCTGGAATCTGTCCGTTCGCGCCGGAGCAGTTTGGGGAAACAGCACGATTCGAGTTGTCCCTGCTGATGCTTCAATTGTTGAAATACAGATTACACCAGAAGAGGAAATCTATGTCTCTGGTGAAAGCTATCGCCTCGATGCCATCCGTACGGATTCTCAAGGGTACTCCTCACCAGTGCCGATTCCAATTGCGAATTGGACGGTCGAAAACGGAATCGTATCTCAAGTCGGTGAAGAGGTTCATTGGACGCCCGGGCAAGCGGGACAATTCAGCATGCATGTGATCGACTCCGATGTCCCTGCGTCAACGAACGTTGAGGTAATGCACGGTTCTGCACATGCTACACGCCTCGTTCCCAGCCAGTCGAGTGTTTCAGCAGGATCTCAACTTGCATTGGTGCATGAAGGCATTGATTCGTTCGGAAATGTTTGGCAGGTTGATGCGAACATTACCCAAACGGACGGAGTTCATGCGAGCGTGGACATCTTCTCTTCCTACGTTTCATTGATGCCCAAGCAGATGGAAACGCTTCGCTTCACAGCAGATTATATCGATGCAACATCCGGCACTCTGTTCCAATCTGAATGGTCCGGTGAAATAACACCGGGACGTCTTGCATTCATTGAGTTACCAGAATCTGGAACAGAGGTTGCTGCCGACTCCTACCTCGATTTCAACCCTCAATTCAAAGACGCGTATGGAAACAGTATCTCCTATGTCGCTGTCAATTGGACCATTTCTGGTGTTGATCGAACCCTTGAGGTTCGCATGGCTGATGGAAAGTGGTACCCAACGGAGACCGGTGAGCATGAAGTACGTGCTAATGCTGACGGCGTTTTCGCTTCAGTACGCATCAATGTTGTTCCTGGAACGGGAACTTCACTTGTGACCGATGGAGACGCAGGAATCACCATCGAGGCAGGTGTTCCTTACGATTTGTTCATCGAACTTGTTGACGTCCATGGAAACACAGCACCTGCGGAAAATGTTGAACTTGTCACAGGAGATTTCATCCTGTTTGAGGCATCATCGAGCGGACGAGGATTTTGGCAACTTACCGGATTGGCCAGCGGTATTTACAATCTTGAATTGGTCGAAGGAGATGCAGAGCATTCAATTCCACTGACCATCGTCCCAGGTCAACCTGTTCGAGTCATTACGGGGATGGCTAACGAGACACGCAGTCAAGGTGAAGTAACGCTCATCACCGTTTGGGCAGAAGATTCCCAAGGGAATCGAGTTGAAGTGAATCCAGACCAGACGGGTCTTTCTTGCACCTCTGGAAAAGCAACGCACGTCCAATCGGACACGTGGGAAATCGAGCTTGAAGAAGCAGGCTCAGATCGTTCCTGTACCGTGACATGGAATGGATTGATTTCACAACAATTCTACGATGTAGAATCGGTCCTGTTGAGCGGCGCATTGGGTTCAACCAACACTGCTGTTTCGATCATTATCGGCCTCCTGCTCATGATTTTCGTTGTCCTCGTTGTTCTCATTCGAAGAGGAAACTCGAAGGGTGAAGAATGGGATGACGAGGAATTCTACGAAGTTTCTGAAGAGGATGAAGAGCACCTCAATGAATATGATGAAGATTCAATCGAAAATGAATCCGATGTTCCAGTCCAGGATTCTACTGCAACTGAAACCCTCAAGGGGCCAGAACTTTCAACAGACTTGCGACAAGAATTGGCCACAAAGGCGGGACAAGTCGGTGTAATGCAAGCAGCGCCAGGGACCAATCAAGGTGAAACCGGATGGTACGTTGATGCGAGCACGGAAATGCAGTACTGGAATGTTGGTAGCGATGGGTCTTGGACTCGCGTTCAATGACGGTCAGTGATTCTATGGGTGTTGAAGAGCATCGTAACTGGGATGATGTTGACTATTCCGCATTGTTGAGTGGGAAAGCGTTTCCACCCACGTTCATGTGGGGCGTTGCAACAGCTTCGCATCAAATCGAAGGTGGGAACAGCAACAATTGGACCCGATTCGAGCCCACTTCAAAAAGTGGCCAAGAGAGTGGAGATGCTTGCGACCATTGGAATCGCAAAGAACAGGATCTTGAACTCATTCAAGATCTCAATGTGACGCATTACCGATTCTCACTCGAATGGAGCCGGATTGAACCGGAGATGGGTACATGGGATCAAGATGCAATCGATTGGTACAGTGACCTCGTTGATCAACTTCTCACGAGAGGAATCCAGCCAATGGTAACACTTCATCACTTCACAAATCCACTTTGGTGGGAAGATCTGGGTGCCTTTGAAGAAGAATCCAATATTTTCTATTGGATTCGATTCTGCTCAAAAATGTTCGAAGTGCTAAGCGATCGTGTCGAGTGGTGGTGCACCATCAACGAACCTGCGGTCTATGCCTCAATGGGGTATGTTCTTGGAGAATTCCCTCCAGGTGAGCGTTCATTCAAGAAAACGCGTAAGGTTTCGCTCAATCTGATGAGAGCACATGCTCGTTGCTACAGAACGTTAAAATCGATGGAAAACGGTCCAATCCGCAAGATTGGGCTCGTAAAAAACATCAATATTTTCGATCCTTATCGGCGTTGGAATCCTCTCCATCGATTTCAGGCAAATGTCCTCGATGGAATGTTCAATCGATGTTGGATTAATGGACTGAAAACCGGTCGATTCAAACCGCCCTCCGCATTCCGAAGTATTCCAATTGATGGGCTCAAAGGCAGTAGTGATTTCATTGGAGTGAATTATTACACCCATCTTCTTGCAACTCCATTTATGCCAACAAAGGTAGAAATCGATCCTCTCATTCGACCATGGGAAGAGCGAACAGATTTCAGATATCCAATGTATGCTGAGGGATTGAAGCGAGCGTTCGACATGGTCGCTCAATTGAACATTCCAATCATTGTCACTGAAAACGGTGTTGCGGATGATGATGATGACATGCGGCCCGAACATGTCCGAAGACATTTGCAAATTACGGCAGAAGCAATTCAAAATGGACACAATATCCTTGGGTTTTATCATTGGAGCCTCATGGATAACTTCGAATGGGCAGAGGGATATGACCAGTGCTTTGGTTTGTATCATGTTGATTTTGAAACACAGAAACGAACCCTTCGCGAGAGTGGGCATTTGTATGCACGTATTGCCAAATCGCATCGTATGCCACAAGTGGTGATTCTCGCAGGCGGTCTCGGCACTCGACTCGGAGAGAAAACGCAACACCTGCCAAAATCATTGGTTGAGGTTGGTGGTCAACCGATTCTGGCACACATTCTCGATTGGGTCAAGAGTCAGGGATGCAATCGTGCACTTGTGTTAACAGGCCATCACGGCGAGCAATTCGATGGATTTCACCACCCTAGCGTTGAGTTGACCTTTGTCAAAGAACCTGAGCAGATGGGGACTGGCGGAGCACTTTGGAATGCTCGTGAACATCTTGAAGACGACTTTATTCTGCTCTGGGGCGATGACTATCACCCCATTGACTACGGTCCATTGGTTCATCATCATAGAGAAACGTCCTCACGTTTGACGATGACCGTTACGACCGATCATGATGAAATGAATTTGCACTATGAAAATGGGCGGCTCGTAGATTATGCAAAAGATGGAGATGCCCCCCGTGAATTCAACGGATATGAGGCAGGAACATCAGTCGTCAGTAAATCCGTTGTCATGGAGTTCGGTAAGGATGGCAATTGGTCATGGGAAAAGACAGTTTATCCGTCCTTTTCCAACGAGATACATATCCATATTGATTCTACCAAATTCTGGGATATGGGGACGCCTGAGCGCCTTGAAAAATTAGAACAATTCTTCAACGAATCCAGGACCTGATGGGGCCAAGATTTCGTATTCTGGCAGAATCTCCTCGTTTTCAACAACAACGAGAATCATTCCTCCAAATCCACCTCCCATCATTCGTGCTCCATGGACACCCTCAATCGTTTGGAGAGATGCAACCAATGCATCAACTTCGGGTGTACTGACACCGATTGTTTTCAGAGACTCATGGGTTTCATTGAGCAATTGTCCTAACTCTTCTTGCGTGGAATGAATGGCCCGGTGGACCCGTACATTCTCGGATTCCACATGAATTCTCTTTACCTCTGCTGTTGTTGTTTGACGGTAATCTTGAGCGTTTAACGTTCGATGAACTCCCGAATCTACAAGTTTGAACATCCATTCAGTTGGACAGGGAATGGTTTTGGTTGTTAGCGATGAAAAATCAATCAGTACGCAATGCTCCTCGAGGGCATGCATCATCGCCATTTGGTCAAGCAAACCACAAGGTGTTCCGAGAACAACATGTTCCAATCGTTGTGCTTCCCTACATGCAGCTTGTTTTTCGATGCTGTTACCATGGACGCACAAGACAACACTAAGGCACAACGCTGCGGATGATGACATTCCTTTTCCAATCGGAATTGTACTCGATACGTTCAATCGAGCGGGAGGTCCGCCAGCTTCTTTCCAGAGTGCGAGAACAGTCTCATCGCCCTCAAATCCGGATTGAACAAATTCTGCTTCGAGGACAAGACGATGTTGAGAAGCAAATGCCAACGAACATCCTTGTGCATAATCGGTATGCTCGCCGATGATGTTGATCCGTCCTGGAATCGAGGCGCGACGAATCATTCCAGCACATCCTCGGCGATGTCGAGGTCGAACCATACAGGGAAGTGGTCCGAGACATCGGAATCACTCATGTTTCTGTCGACGCCCCAGCGTCCGAAGAATCGATCGTTAACATCACTCGTCAGTACGATTCTGTCGTATGCACAATGTGTGTTTTCGGAGAACGTTGTATCAGCAGAATCAGGCACCACCCAAAGGTATTCTGGGCTACGAATATCGAGTTGATTCAATTCATAGGTTGATGCATAACTGCAGTCTGCATTGAAATCACCAAGAAGGATGATGTCGGACTCTGTTGAATTCTCCTTGAATGTTTCAACAACGTTGTGCATGGAAGCGGTTTCATTGACTGCATAGGCCGGTTTTGTGTGCACCGTGATGAACGTTAGGTCCTCGATGACGGTTCCGTTCTTGGAAAGCAATTTGAAATTCGAAATGAATGGTTCTCGCTGAAACTCATCAAGCTCGGAGTCGTTATGCAACCATGCAGAATCCAATTCAAAACGAGAGGTTCGATAGTAGATAGCGTACTGCTCTTGGCCACCTTGATCGTCCTCCTGTTGTCCAGAGCGCTCACTGAGGGCCATTGCATAGCTTTCATTTGATTCGTTATTGATTGCATCAAGGAAGTCGTAAGGCACGGTTTGATCGAGGTCTTTGATCTCTTGAACAACGACCATATCGTAGCGTAACGTTATGTTGACGAGTTCGGAAACAACATCGGATTTACCCATTTTTGTTTCACCAAAGACTTTGATGTTGAAGGTTGCAATTCGAGCTACATCCTCGCGGGTGCGGGATTCAGAACGGGCCTCAGGGTCTTCATCTTCTTCGGGCTCAACCTCGACGTAGACAGTTTTCCATAGTGGGCTTTCATCTTGATGTACCAAGAGTTGAATGGTCATCGGAAACAGAATCAACAACGCAACGAGCATCACGCCCTGCAATGCGTTGTCATGCCGTGCCATGGCTTTGGATGACCATCCCTGTTATCAATCCTCAAGGTTCATCTTGAGGCAAGCATAGGTTCTTGACGCGAATCCGTTTCGACGATGCATGGCAGAAGAGGTCTCTCCAGAAAAGGCGAGGGAAATCATCGAAATGTTGACCGGGGGTGGGTCAATTGATTCCATTAACACTTCACTTGCACTCGGTATCTTGCCACTGGTTGAATCCATTGGTGATGCAGACCTCCTTGATAGGTTGGTTGAACATGCCCAAGTTGTAGCAGCCGATGAGATTGAGAAGGGATGGGCGAGATTCGAACATCTGAAGCGTCATGCTGGTTCTATCGATGAAGTTGCAGAACTTGCCTTTCACGCAGAATCGCTCGACAAAGGTGCTCCACTCGCAGCGGCAGTCCTGCATCATCATGCTTTGATGCTGCTCTCGATCGAGGAGATTGATTCCGCACAAACTTCGATTCGTCGTTCTTTGACGTTGAGAGAATCCATCGAAGACCAAGAAGGAATTATCTATGGACTCGCAGTCCTCTCTCGCTGTGCACGACTGAATCAAGATTGGGATTCTGCAATCCTTCATGATACGCGACGGCTCGAACTTGCCATCACAATGCAAAACGATGTGCTTCGTATGGAAGCCCTTGCAGATGTTGCTCATGCACAAGCCAGTCTTGGTGAACTCGGAACAGCATCTGAGTTGTATCAGGACAGTCTTGATTTAGCGAAGCGACTCGAACATCCTGCAGGCCATCTTGTTGCGAGTTGGGGCATTGCTGACCTTGCAGAAATTGAAACTCGTTACGATGATGCTCTTCTGGCATTATCAGATACGATGCATCTTTTCATGCAATTGGGAATCTCTGCGCCTGACTTGCTGAAGAAACGATTGCATGACCTTACTTCACTCGGTGAAGAAGTCAAGTGATGGTCGAACGGGTTATGTTCTTTGACGTACTGGGAAAAATGAGGCGAGATTGATGGAGCACGACATTTTCTTCTCCATCAGCCAAACTCCCGATGCAGAGGGGCATATTCCTGACGAGCAAACCATGCTTCGAAATTACTTCGAGCAACTTGAGTGTGCGGACTCATTGGGATTCGGAGTCGGATGGATTGCTCAAGCACATCTCTCAACGGAGACCCAGAAATCCAACAGCAAACCTGTCGTTCCACACTGGCAGGGCGAAGTTGGACTTTGCACAGACTTCCCCCAACTCGCCATGGAATCGTTTCGCCGAACAAACAACATCGAAATTGGTAGTGCAGTTGTTTCTATTCTCGCTTCAGGAGGTCCGATTGCTCAAGCGGAGCGCATTGCAAACACCTTGCAACTCCTTTCTGTTAGCAATGATCAACGTAAACTGCACGTAGGATTTTCCGCCGGGCGGTTTGAATTCATGGCTCGGCCGTATGGAATCGTACCTCGAACACCTGTCGAAGAGGCGGCATGGCCTGCGTTGCGTGGACAGATTTTCCTTGAGGCAAGTGAGATTTTCTTACGTCTGCTTCGAGGAGATGTCGTATCTTCGGATTCCGTTCGATCAACAACGCTCACGAGAGAGAATTTCAGAAGCGATGAAGATTGGGGACGTGTACAAGAAGCGAACGGTGCGAACGATGATTCCATTGCGATTGATCGTCGCTATGTGTTTGAAGATATTCGTATCGTTCCAAATACATTCGATCGTGATCAATTGGTTCTCGTTGCAGGAACACACGATCCAAAGGCCCAAGTCTTCGTGAATTCCTTCCTTCCCGTACGTGTGTTCAATCTTTCCATTACTCAACCAGAGGTCATTGATGCGACACATGAACGCATGCGTTCTTGCTTCCATCCAGACGGTGGGAAATGGAAGCGATCGGACATGCCTCGAACGAGTTTTGTTTTCGTGAACGATGAGCCAGGTCTAAGCTCGGAAGAGCAACGAGAAGCGGCTCATCGAGAAGCAGAACAAGCCCTTGGTGCGTACTGGAATGCTCTGGAAGGAACCATTGACCCAAGCAAAGTTCAGAATGCCGCACAAAATGCACTGATTGGAAACGTTGAGGATGTTGCTCAACAATTGGTTGAACGCTTCCATCCTGAAGATCGTGTCATGGCATGGTTTGATTTCTTCAATCATGACAGTGCACGAGTTTGTCGAAACATGCGGGCCTACATGGAAAAGGTCGCTCCACGTGTCGAAGAACTTCTTGGAGGCGATTGAAGTTGAAACTCAACCACCACGTTCATTCGGCGGTTAAGCCGGGCCGTCCTGGGAGCGAATTGTTTCCAAATTCTCCACTTGGCGAACAGGTCGAAGGCATTCCAACTGGACGTGATGTTGCATGGGAGCCATTGGTTGATTATCGCAGGAATGGAGTCTCAGAGACCACCATTCATGGCGCAGTTGCATGGGCGCATGGGGATGAAGTGATTCATTCCTTTGGAGGTAACGTTCTTTGTTATGGACGTTCAATGATGAAACCGTTCATGCTCAAAGCATTCGTGAAGGAACTTGAAGACCTGTCTTGGGAACAGAAAGCGATCTCTGTTGCAAGCCACAACGGAGACACAGAACACGTTGCTGCTGCACAGTCCCTGTTGTCGCAATCGGAGTGGCCACTTATGCTGACGCCACTGGATGTCCCGTTGATTCAGTTTGGACGTCAAGTTCGCCGTCCTCGACGTTGGTATCATACTTGTTCGGGAGAACACGCAGCAATTCTTCGGGGTTGCAGAGAAAAAGGATGGAATCGTGCAGGGTATACGCTGCCAAGTCACCAAGTGTTTGATGCATACATGTCTGAAATACGCCGGTATCTCGGTCAAGATTGGACACCATTGCGAATTGCCAAAGACGGCTGTGGCTTGCCAACAGTTTCAAACACAGTTGCTGAACTTGCTCAAATCTATGCAGGATTGGTTCGCGACAAAGATGCAGATTGGATCTGGGAATCCATGGTACGTCATCCCGATCTTGTCGGCGGATTTAACCGCCTCGATTCGACAATTCTCAAAGCAGGTGAAGGAACGGTCATTGCCAAAGAGGGAGCAGACGGTTTGCTCGGACTTGCCATTGAACACCCTGATTATCCGAAAGGACTCGGTATTGTCATCAAGATTGCACATGGATGGAATGCTCAAGCTACATGGTACGTTGCTCGAGCCATTCTTGGAGTCCTTGGTATCGATTTGAGGAATCCATATCCACTCCATCGCCAAAAGGCATTCATCGTTCCCGGAATCGTTCCTGACCAATATCTCAATGTTCTCGAAACCATCCCTACTTGGGATGAGTGGGACCCTGATCAAGATCGCTGGATTTACGAAGGGGAGTTGGAACTATGAATGCGTTGAATTTCATCAATGGTGTCTTTGTTGATGCTATCGGTGGAGGTAAAATTGCAAACATCAATCCTGCAACGGGCGAACCGATTGGGACGCTTGCACAGTCGGGTAAAGCAGATGTTGAATCTGCGGTTCAAGCTGCAAAGGCGGTACAGAAGGGTTGGTCCTCTGTCTCAATGTTGGAACGGGCGGATTGGCTCGACCGAATTGCAGATGGCCTTGAGCAACGAAAAGAAGATCTGGCACAACGTGAATCAAAGGATACTGGAAAACCACTTTCTCTTGCACGACGAGTTGATGCAGAGCGTTCAATTGACAATTTCCGATTCTTCGCAAACTTTGCTCGACAACAAAAGCCAGAGGTGTTTGAGATGCCAGATGCGACAAATTTCGTACATCGAAATCCAATCGGAACGGTGGGGTTGATTACGCCTTGGAATCTTCCTCTGTATCTGCTCAGTTGGAAGGTTGCACCTGCATTGTTGATGGGAAATACCATCGTAGCAAAACCGAGCGAAATGACACCTTTGACCGCCAATCTCCTGTGCGAAGTTGCATCGTCTGTTGGCCTTCCATCGGGTGTCCTCAATGTCGTTCATGGCTACGGTCCTGAGGTTGGGCAAGCCATCCTCGAACATCCTTCTATTCGTGCCATCTCCTTTACAGGAGGTACAGCGACAGGCCGACATGTTGCAGCTACCGCTGCCCCAATGTTCAAGAAACTCTCATTGGAATTGGGCGGCAAGAACGCAACCATCGTTCTTGATGATGCAGATTTGGATGCTGCTGTCGAGGGGGCTGTTCGGGCAGGATTCACCAACGGTGGACAAGTCTGTTTGTGTGGTTCTCGTATTCTTGTGCATCGTTCCATTGCTGAGGAATTTACAAGAAGAATAACAGAGGTCGTCGACGGGATGGTTTGTGGTGCGCCAGAGGATGAATCAACCCAAATCGGCGCTCTCATCAGTATGGAGCATCTTCAGAAAGTCGAATCCTACATCGAACTTGGCATCGAAGAAGGTGGAACAGTCCTTACGGGAGGTACCCGTGATATGACTGGGCAGATTGGAACAACAACGAACGGGGCCTTTTTGCGGCCAACCATCATTGATGGTCTCGATTATACATCCCGAACATCCACTGAAGAGATCTTTGGGCCAGTTGTAACCGTTCATCGATTTGATACAGATGAAGAAGCAATCGAGATTGCAAATTCAACCGAATATGGCCTTGCTGGTTCTGTATGGTCCGCAGACGCTCAGCGCGCACACAAGCTTGCACAACACATTGAGACAGGAATCATCTGGGTCAACACATGGATGCATCGTGATTTACGAACACCATTTGGCGGTGTAAAGAACTCAGGTGTTGGCCGTGAAGGTGGCGCATGGAGCCTTGGATTCTTCTCAGAACCACTGAATGTGTGTGTCAAACATGATCAATGAAGACGCCGAGCCTTTGAAATGTTGAATTCAATCGGAAGCATGAGGCAGAACAATGTCGGTTCACAGTAAGGCGACGAAAGTAACCACGCACACGCTTCAAGAAATGAAGCGTGCCGGTGAGCCAATAACGATGCTCACAGCATACGATTACTCACTCGCTCGTCTCGTCGATGCGGCAGGTGTGGACGTCATCCTTGTCGGAGACTCTGCCTCGAACGTTATGGCAGGTCAAGTGACGACCGTTCCAATGACACTCGATCACATGATCTATCACGCACAATGTGTTCAACGTGCAGTTGATCGTGCACTTATCGTTGTTGACATGCCGTTTGGAACCTATCAAGGGAACTCCCGACAAGCTCTCGAAAGTGCAATTCGTATCATGAAAGAGGCGGAAGGTCATGCGGTTAAACTCGAAGGCGGCTCTGAAATTGTTGAATCTATTGAGAGGATTTTGACGGCAGGTATCCCCGTCATGGGCCACCTCGGACTCACTCCACAGAGCATCTACAAATTTGGTACCTATACCGTCCGTGCGAAAGAAGACGAGGAAGCAGAGAAATTAATCGAGGATGCGAAACTTCTGGAAAAGGCAGGTTGCTTTGCAATTGTTCTAGAAAAAATTCCTGCACATCTAGCAAAACAAGTTAGCGAGGCATTATCGATTCCTACCATCGGAATTGGTGCTGGCCAGGATTGTGACGGTCAAGTATTGGTACTTCACGACATGCTGGGAA